>RRZT011733005.1_pt1 | contig 12955 bp, 8 predicted proteins | sample 2165551 | NCBI WGS metagenome assembly RRZT01 (sample SAMN10456910, study PRJNA506462) | wastewater metagenome | biome: wastewater; feature: sludge; material: wastewater sludge; isolation source: wastewater sludge with Escherichia coli K12::gfp cells carrying plasmid... | place: USA: Moscow, Idaho ... | reverse complement strand
TCCCGCCGCAGGCAGGAGCGTATAGAACAGCTTGCCCGCACAGCGGAAAATATTTCCCATGTCTCCCGCGTTCGCCCGAAGATTGCATCGCTTTCCGATACGGAAAAGGAGCCCGAAATAGCAGAGAAGAAGCCTGCCGAGCCGATCCCTGCGCCCGAAAACAACCTTTTGCAAAACGTTCCTGAAGATGCAAAAGTCGTTTACGCCGCACTGAACGATACCCCCAAGCACGCTTCCGAGCTGGAGCTTGAACTGGGCATATCCACGGGGAAAATTTTGGCGGCACTCACGGAGCTCGAGCTTTTCGGCCTCATCAAAACTTATCCCGGCCAGAGGTTTACAAAGGCGTAAAAGTACGCTATACTAAGGTGTATTTGAAAAATCGGAAGCTTGTCCGTTTCGCATTTTCTTTGTTTTCAAATGCACCTAATACATGATTCTTCCACTCGCACATTCGCTGTGCGGTTTAAATAGATACAGAATAGGAGATAGAAAACCATGTCGAAACTCGTTATCGTTGAGTCGCCTGCCAAGGCGAAAACGATCAAGAAATATCTGGGCGGCGACTATGAAGTCATCGCTTCCATGGGCCATGTGCGCGACCTGCCGAAGGCGCGCCTGTGCGTGGATGTGAAAAACGATTTCAAGCCGAAATACGCCATCATCAAGGGAAAGGAGAAGCTTGTTTCCGAACTGAAGGAAGCAGCCGAAGAGGCCGATACCGTGTATCTCGCGACCGACCCCGACCGCGAAGGCGAAGCAATCTCCTGGCATCTTGCGTATATCCTCGGTCTTGATGAGGATTACCACAACCGTGTCACGTTCAACGAGATTACGAAAACCGGCATCACGGAGGGCATGGCGCACCCGCGTTCCATCGACCAGAACCTTGTGAACGCCCAGCAGGCGCGCCGCATTCTCGACCGCCTTGTGGGCTATTCGCTCAGCCCGTTCCTCGCAAAAACGATTCGCCGCGGTCTTTCCGCAGGCCGTGTGCAGTCCGTTGCACTGCGCATCATCGTGGACCGCGAGGAAGAGATCCGCAAGTTTAAGCCCGAAGAATACTGGTCTATCGACGCACGCCTGACCGCCGAGGGCTCCCGCAGCATTTTCGGCGCGTCGTTCTACGGTGATAAAAACGGCGAGATTAAAATCACGAACAAAGAGCAGTCCGATAAAATCCTTGCCGACCTCGAATCCGCCGCGTTCATGGTGGAGTCCGTCAAAAAAGGCAAGAAGAACAAGCAGCCTGCACCGCCGTTCATCACATCCACCTTGCAGCAGGAAGCTTCGCGCAAGCTGGGCTTTCAGGCGAAGCGCACGATGAAAGCCGCGCAGGAGCTTTACGAAGGCGTGGACATTGAGGGCATGGGTGCCGTTGGTCTCATCACTTATATGCGTACCGACTCTCTGCGCATTTCCGAAGACGCCGTGCAGGAGGCTGTGCAGTTCATCGGCGAGCGCTGGGGCAAGCAATATTTGCCTTCTAAGCCACGCCATTATAAGGCGCGTGCCAACGCACAGGACGGTCACGAGGCCATTCGCCCCACCTCCGTTGCACTCACACCGAAGGACGTGGAATCTTCCCTTACAAAAGACCAGTACAAGCTTTATAAGCTCATTTGGGAGCGCTTTGTCGCGTGCCAGATGGCTAACTGTGTTTTGAACACCACGCAGGCGGTCATCACCGCAGGCGATTATATTTTTAAAGCAAGCGGCTACAACGTCGCGTTTGACGGCTACACTGTGCTCTACGAAGAGGGCCGCGACGTAGAAGAAGAAAAGGGCAAAGACCTGCCGAAGCTTGAAGCAGGCATGTCCCTGAAAGTCCGCGACCTCAAGGGCACGCAGCACTTTACACAGCCGCCCGCACGCTTTACTGAAGCCTCGCTCATCAAGACGCTGGAGGAAAACGGCATCGGCCGCCCGTCCACGTATGCTGCGACCATCACAACCATCACGAGCCGCGAATACGTCACGCGCGAGGGTAAGTCCTTTAAGCCCACCGAGCTCGGCGAAGTCATTACAAAGCTGATGAAAGAGCGTTTCCCGGACATTGTGAATATCAAGTTCACCGCCGCCGTTGAAAAAGAGCTTGACGAAGTACAGAGCGGTCAGGAAGACTGGGTGCACACGCTGCACGACTTCTATGACGACTTTGAGAAGACGCTCAAAAAGGCGAAGACTGAAATGGACGGCGTGAAGATTCAGCTTGAAGAAGACAAGACCGATCTCGTCTGCCCGAACTGCGGCAAGCCGATGGTCGTCAAATTCGGCCGCTACGGCAAGTTTATCGCCTGCTCCGGCTACCCGGAGTGCAAGACCGTGCAAAAAATCGTCAACGATACGGGTGCAAAGTGCCCGAAGTGCGGCGGCAAGATCATCGAGAAAAAATCGAAGCGCGGCCGTGTGTTCTACGGCTGCGACAACTACCCGAAGTGCGATTTTGTCTCTTGGGACGCACCGTCCGACAAGACCTGCCCGGTCTGCGGTAAGGTGCTCTTAAAGAAAAAAGACAAAGCCCAGACGCTCTACTGCGTAACGCCGGGCTGCACTTACACGTTCAATAAGGACGACGCGGGGGAGAAAGATGGAGAATAAGCAGACCGTCACCGTTATCGGCGCGGGTCTTGCCGGCTCCGAAGCGGCGTGGCAGATTGCGCAGGCGGGGTATCCTGTGCGCCTTTTCGAGATGAAGCCACAGAAGTTTTCGCCCGCGCATAAAAGCGCCGGGTTTGCGGAGCTCATCTGCTCGAATTCTTTGAAGGCTGCGCGCATCGACAGCGCCGCCGGGCTTCTGAAAGAGGAAATGCGCCGCATGGATTCTCTGCTCGTTGCCTGTGCGGATAAAACCGCCGTGCCCGCAGGCGGCGCGCTCGCCGTTGACCGCGACCGCTTTTCAGAGCTCGTCACAAAAGCGATCACGGAGCATCCGAACATCGAAGTCATGCACGGCGAAGTGACGGAAATTCCCGCAGAGGGTGTGACCGTTATTGCAAGCGGCCCGCTGACGAGCGACACGCTTGCTGAACAGATTACGAACTTATGCGGCGGTGCGCTCAGCTTTTTCGATGCCGCCGCACCGATCGTCACGCGTGAAAGCCTTGATATGGAGCACTGCTTCACGGCCTCCCGCTACGATAAGGGCGACGACGATTACATCAACTGCCCGATGAACAAAGAGGAGTACGATGCGTTTTATGAAGCGCTTATCACCGCGGAGCGCGCGCCCATTCACGATTTTGACGTGATGAACCCGAAGGTCTACGAGGGCTGCATGCCCATTGAAGTCATGGCACAGCGCGGACACGATACGATTCGCTTCGGCCCGTTGAAGCCGGTCGGCTTACGCGACCCCCGCACGGGTCACCGCCCGTGGGCCGTGGTGCAGCTGCGCACCGAAAACGCAGAAAAAACGCTGTTCAATCTTGTAGGATTCCAGACAAACTTGAAATTTCCCGAGCAAAAGCGCGTGTTCGGTATGATTCCCGGCCTGAAAAACGCCGAGTACATGCGCTACGGCGTGATGCACCGCAACACGTTCCTCGATTCGCCGAAGCTTTTGAACGCGGATTTCTCCATGCGCACGCGCCCGGAGCTGTTCTTTGCGGGGCAGATGACCGGCGTGGAGGGCTATATGGAATCGGCGTCGTCCGGCTTGCTTGCGGGACGCAACGCCGTGCGCCGTTTAGAGGGCAAAGCGCCGCTCATTCTGCCCATCACTACCATGATGGGCTCACTTGCAGAGCACGCCGCGCACAGCCCCTCGAAAGATTTCCAGCCGATGGGTGCGAACTTCGGCATTCTGCCCGTCATTGAGCCGCACATTCGTGACAAAAAAGAGCGCTACGCCGCGCTTTCCGCTCGCGCGCTCGAAGACCTTGCCGAAACACTGAAAAACGCATAAGGGACGAACGATAGAAAACCCCCGACAAGCTGAAGCACATTTCAGATGTCGAGGGTTTTTCGCTGTATTTTCAGATTTTACTCGCCGATAAACGCGTGGTGTTTACGCAGCAACGCTTGAATTTTCTTCACGTCCGTTTCCGGGAAATCGGTGTGTTCCTGCGCGGCAACGGCAGCCGCAACACCGGCGGCTTCACCCGTGCTGCAACACGTGGGCATAATACGGAATGATGCCTGTGCCTCGTGACTGCCGGAAATGCAGCGGCCGGCTGCAAGCAGGTTTTTGATGTTCTTCGGCATCAGGCTTCGATAGGGAACGGTGTAGTACGTGCCCTCTTTGAAGTAATAATGGCTCGTGCCGGTGCCCTCCGGGTTGTGAATGCCGTGCTCGAAGATCGTACAATAACACACGTGATTGTCAACAATAAGAACGGCCTTGCGGCATACAAAGCGAAGTGCTTCATTGACTGCACCGATGACGCTGACCTCATCAAGCTCGTCGGTGCGTCGTATCAGTCCGGCAACCACAACCGCGTGAATCAGCCGGTCTCCCTGCGCTTTGACATGGCGGGTATTGACTTTGAACGTTTCCACGCATACATGCGCAGCCTCGGCAACGACCAATATAAATACTTTGCTATGAACACGCCCGGTATGAAAGACATTATCCGCAAGGCGTATGAAAACGGCGTGCTGACCGAGCAGGACGCGTGCTATTTTCAGGCATTCGGTATTCCCGGCCAACCGGACGGCATGAAACTCAACTGCCCGGAGCTGACGACGAAAGAAAACGTTGTGGATGCGGAATTTATGACGCAAAAGCAGCTTGAGGGCAAAAAAGCCATTATGCGCCTGCGCAAATTCCTACGCGACTATATTCCGGGCTTTGAGAATGCGTATATCACAAGCATCGCGCAGCTCGTCGGCTTTCGTGAATCCCGCCGCATCGAAGCAGAATACATGCTGACGATTGAAGATGTGCTGACGTACAGAAAATTCCCGGACGGCATTGCTGCGAGCCATTATCCTATCGATGTGCACGGCGTGGACGATGTTTCGCTGGGACTCAAATATCAGCATGACGTACCGGCCGATGAACAGTATTGGGAAGTCCCGTTCCGGGTGATGATCCCGAAAACGCTCGATAACGTGCTTACAGCCGGGCGCTGCGCGGGTATGGATTTCCGTGCGCAGTCCGCCGCACGCATCCAACCCACCTGCCGCTCCATGGGTGAGGCCGCGGGCATCGCCGCCGCAATGGCCGTAAAGAACGAAGCCGTGCGGTTTAACGAGATCGACGGCACAGCCGTGCGCCGCGAGATCCGCCTGCCGGATAAATTCTAAAAATCAAAACTCAAAATTTTTCCTCCAAATCAGCAAAAGACGTGTACCGGGAAAGCCTGGCACACGTTTTTTGTTTTGTGCAACTTATGGGGAGCGCGGTATTGAAATTGCGTTGTTTTTTTGCTATAATAGAGTGAATTATAGTCTAAAGCGGTTTATCGGCGGAAAATCCGTGTTTGGTAAACCGAAATGCCCGAACAAAACCGGCTTTTGCCGGAAGCTGAATATTAAAGTGAGGGAAAAACATGCGGATCATAATCGACGCATTCGGCGGCGACAACGCCCCGGACGAAATTATAAAAGGCTGCCGTCTGGCGGCAGATGAGCTCCATGTGCAGATCGTTTTAACCGGCGACGAAAAGAAGATCAGAGCAGCGGCGGAAAAGCTGAATGTTAACGTTTCCGATTTTGAGATCATCGACTGCCCGGATGTCATCACGATGGAGGATGAGCCCACAGCGATCACGCGCGCCAAAAAGCAAAGCTCTATGGCGGTTGGCCTGCGCGCTTTGGCAGAGGGCAAGGGCGATGCGTTTGCGTCCGCCGGCAACAGCGGCGCACTCGTCGTTGGCGCCACATTGCTCGTCAAGCGCATCAAAGGCGTCAAGCGCGTGGCATTTGCACCGCTCATGCCGAAATCCGAGGGCTTTTTCATGCTGGCAGACGGCGGCGCAAACAACGAATGCCGCCCCGAAATGCTGGAGCAGTTCGGCATGATGGGCTCTGTGTATATGCAGAAGGTCATGGGTGTTCAAAAGCCGCGCATCGGCCTTGCAAATGTCGGCACGGAGCCGCACAAGGGCGGCGAACTGCAGCACGCGGCGTTTGCACTGCTGAGCGAAAACAAAGACGTCCATTTCATCGGCAACATTGAAGCCAGAGACATTCCGTTTGATGCGGCAGATGTTGTGGTGTGCGACGGTTTTACGGGCAATATCCTTCTTAAGATGTATGAAGGCGTCGCCATGGCGCTGATGAATAAATTCAAGGCCGTTTTCAAAAAGAGCCTAAAAAATAAGCTTGCGGCGGCAATGGTTTTAAACGACATGAAAGCCATGAAAAAAGAGCTTGATTATAACGAATACGGCGGTGCGCCGATCCTCGGGTGCTCGAAGCCGGTCTTTAAGGTACATGGCAGCGCCAAGGCTTCCACACTGAAAAACGCCCTTGCGCTTACGGTGAAGTACGCCGAGTCCGGCATTATAAGTGAGATCACCGCAGCTCTACAAAACGAGAAAACGGAAAACACGAACGAATAACAAGACAGCAAAGGTATAACTATGAGATCATTGGATGAATTTGAAAAAAAGATCGGATATAAATTTAAGAACCGCAACCTGCTCATCACAGCGCTGACGCACTCCTCCTACGCAAACGAGAGCCGCGGCGGCGACCAGAGCTATGAGCGACTGGAATTCCTCGGCGATTCCATTTTGGGGTTTGTCACGGCGGAATACCTGTGCAAAGCGTTCCCGGATATTCCCGAAGGCAAGCTGACAAAGAAGCGTGCGGCGCTCGTATGCGAAAAATCGCTTTGCGGGTTTACACGCAGCTTCGGCGCAGGCGAGCTGCTGCGTCTCAGCCACGGCGAGCAGCATAGCGGCGGCAGAGAACGCCCAAGCATCTTAGCGGACGTGTTCGAATCCATTACGGCGGCGATCTATCTCGATTCCGGCAGCTCGGAGGAAGCCAAGCGCTTTGTACTGCACTACATTGAACCGGCGGCGCAGTCTGCAGGCGAACGCCCGTTTAAAGACCACAAGACGATGCTGCAGGAGATCATTCAGCAGAACCCCGGTGAACGGCTCGAATACGTCCTTACCGGCGAGCATGGCCCCGACCATGACAAGCACTTCACCGTAGAGGTGCACCTCAACAGCAATGTCATCGGCAAGGGCGGCGGACGCAGCAAGAAGGAAGCCGAACAGCAGGCGGCACGCGAAGCACTGGAGCTGATGGGCTATTAAGCACGCGAATATCTCAATTTTTATTCCGCACAACGGCTGCCCGCAGCAATGCAGCTTCTGTAATCAGAACCGCATTACAGGTGAAAATCATCAGCCGCAGCCTGAAGAAGTGGCGGCGCTGCTGCAAAGCGCAGCAAAGCAAATGGGGGAGCGCGTGCAGAACGCCGAGATCGCATTTTTCGGCGGCAGCTTCACGGCAATCGACCCCGATTACCGTTTGGCGCTTTTAAAAACAGCGCACGCAGCATGCGAAACATACGGCTTTGCCGGTATCCGCTGCTCTACGCGGCCGGATGCCATTGATGATGAACGTCTGACCGTATTAAAGCAATACGGTGTAACGGCAATCGAGCTCGGAGCGCAGTCGATGGATGGCGAAGTGTTGCTGCTCAATCGTCGGGGGCATACCGCAAAGGATGTGGAAAACGCTGCGCGGTTAATTCGCGCATACGGCTTTGAGCTCGGCTTGCAGATGATGACCGGGCTGCCCGGCGACAGTGACGCAAAGGCGATGAAGACTGTCAAAAGGCTGTTGGCTCTAAAGCCGAACACCATGCGCATTTACCCTACGATCGTCTTAGAAAACACACCACTGTGCGATTTGTACCGCGCAGGAAAATACACACCGCAGACCTTAGAGGATGCCGTTTCACTCTGTGCAAAGCTCATCCCGATGATTGAGCAGCGCGGTGTAAAACTCATCCGTGTGGGGCTGCACGCCAGCGAAGAACTGGAAAACCGTGTCGCGGGACCGTTTCACCCCGCTTTTATGGAGCTGTGCCGCAGCGCGATCTTCCGCGAAAACGTCCTTAAAGCGCTTCAAGCCCGAAACGATTCGGAAGTTACGATTGATGTTGACCCGCGCATGCTTTCCGTTGCGCTCGGACAGAAAAAAGAAAATTTGCAGCATTTCTCTAAGCACGGCTACACCGTGCACATCCGCCCGGATGCTTCGCTTTCCGGCGGCACATACAGGCTACGATAGGCAGGTAAACAGATGCTTTTAAAATCTCTGGAGCTGCAGGGCTTCAAAACCTTTCCCGATAAAACGACTTTAAAATTTGAAAACGGCATCACGGCGGTCGTCGGTCCAAACGGCAGCGGCAAGAGCAACATCAGCGATGCCATGCGTTGGGTACTCGGCGAGCAGTCTACCCGCGCACTGCGCTGCTCCAAAATGGAGGACGTCATTTTCAGCGGCACGCCGCAGCGCAAAGCGCAGGGCTTTTGCGAAGTGACCGTCACCATGGATAACACCGACCGCGAGTTGAATTACGACGGCGACACCGTTTCCGTTACGCGTCGTTTTTACCGCTCCGGCGAAAGTGAATACCGCATTAACAAAACGCTCGTACGCCTGCGCGACGTGCATGAGCTGTTCATGGATACCGGCCTCGGCCGCGACGGTTATTCCATCATCGGACAGGGCAAGATCGATAGCATCGTCTCCGCAAAAAGCGAAGACCGCCGCGAGATTTTTGAAGAAGCCGCCGGCATTTCGCGCTTTCGCTACCGCAAAGAGGAAGCCGAACGCCGCTTGGAAAAAGCCGAAGAAAACCTCATTCGCCTGCACGATATTTTAAACGAACTCGAAGAACGCGTGGGCCCTTTACGCGAGCAGGCAGAGAAAGCCGAAAAGTTTATTGCACTCGACAGCGAGAAAAAGGAACTGGAGATCGGTTTGTGGCTTGAAACGCTGGAGCGCTCCGGCAAGATCGTGCGCGAGGTGGAGGAAAAGATTGCCTCCGCGCAGAACAGCTACGAGGAAGCCGAAAGTGAGCTCAATGTGCTTTCCGCGCAAATCGAGCAGAATTTCACGGAAACGAACGGCTGCACCGCACAGATGGAAGAAGCACGTTTGAAGGCTTCCGAAGCCGATGAACTCGCCACCCGTAAAGAGGGAGAAGTTTCGGTGCTTGAAAATGATATTCTGCACGAGCAGCAGACCATCCGCAGATTAAATGGCGAGATTGAAAGCGCCGCGCTGACCGGACAAACGCTTGAAGCGGATATTCAAGAAAAAGAACAGGCGGTAAAAGCAAAGGAAGCGGAAGCTGCGCAGAACCACGCCGATTTCGTTGCCTTTACCGCACAACTCGAGGAGCTGCGTGCCGGCACGGACAGCACCACGCGTGAGATCGATGCCGTTTCGGCTGAGCTTGTGGCACTGAACGCCGCACTTTCCGAAATGCGCGTGCAGCAGTCCTCGGCGGAATCCTCCATGCAGGAGATTCGCGCCCGCGCCGAAACAGTGGATGCTGCGATCACCGAAAGCGAAGAACGCCTTGCAGCGCTTCACACGGAGTGCGAGGAGCTTGACGCCATGCTGCACGATACGGCGGAGTACATTCAAAACGCTGAAAACACTGTGCAGGGGCATGAAATGCGTGTGCAGCAGCGCAGAAAACGCGCCGAAGCCGTGAAAGCCGAAGCCGACCGCCAGATGCTCGACGCCAAAGAAAAAGAGCGCCGCGCTGGACTGTTGGAAGACCTTGAACGCAATCTTGAAGGCTTCACACAGAGCGTTAAAACCGTCATGCGCGAGAGCACGCGCGGCAATCTGCGTGGTATCCACGGACCGGTTACACGGCTTTTAAAAGTCCCGCGCGAATACGCCGTGGCACTGGAGACCGCGCTCGGCGCCGCCATGCAGAACGTCATCGTTGATTCCGAAGATGCGGCGAAAGCGGCTATTCGCTTATTGAAACAGCGCGATTCCGGCCGTGCGACATTCCTGCCGCTGACCACGGTGCGCGGTACGGTTATCGATGCGCGCGATGTGCAGAATATGTCCGGCTTTGTGGGCGTGGCTTCAACACTCTGCCACTGTGACGAGCAGTACGCCGGCATCCGCGATTCTCTGCTCGGCCGCACTATTGTTGCAGAAGACCTTGACCGCGCGGCGGAGATTGCACGGCGTATTCGGTTCCGCTACCGTGTCGTCAGCTTGGACGGGCAGATTGTCAATGCGGGCGGTTCGTTCACCGGCGGTTCCGCGGCGCGAAACTCCGGCCTTTTGAGCCGCTCGGCGGAGATTGCACGCATTCGCGCAGACGCACAAATGCTGGCGCAGGCTGCAAATGAAACACTGGAGCGCCACAAGGCTACACAGCAGGAAGTGCTGCAGGCCATGGCGGAGCTTGAAAACGCCAAGGCCGTGCTGGCGCAGCACAGGGAAGATGAGATCCGCTTCAAAGCGGAAGCGGCCCGTGCCGCACGCGACGTGGAGACGGAAACCGCGAACCTTGCTTCTCTGCGCGACGAAAAAGAAAGTGCCGCAAAGCGTCTGAGCGGTTTTGTGCAGACCGCAGACAGCGCCCAGCAGAAAACAGAAGAAACAGAAGACAAAATTCAGGCAGCCAGAAGCAAAATGGAATCCATGGTCGGCGACCGCGAGGACGCAATGCATCGTTGTGATGAGACCTTGCAGCATTTGCAGGAAATCCGTTTTGCGGGGCTCGCCATCGAAAAAGATAAAGAATCGCTTGAAAATGCTGTGCAAACGCTGAAAGCACAGCAGTCCGAACGCGCTGCACGTATAGAAAGTTTAAATCAAGAACTTGCGGAAAGCTTCGAGAAGATCAAAGCGCGCGAAGCGGATATTGAAAACCGAAAAATTGAATCTGCTAATCTGCGTGAGACCGCAAAGGAAAAACGGCAAACGGTCAGCGCCATCGCCGCAAAGCGCACGGTACTCGAGCAACAGACGAGCGAGTTGCGCCAAAAGGAACGCGAAGCTTCCTCGCGCCGCGAGACGATTGGCCTTGAACTTGCTCGTCTGCGCGAACGCCGTGAAAACCAGAGCGGTGAATACGACGCTATCCTCAAAAAGCTGTGGGAAGAATACGAGCTCACCCGCCGCGAAGCCGAGGAAATGAACATCACGATTGAAGATGTGCCCACGGCGCAAAGGCGGTTGTCCGAACTCAAAAACAGCATCAAAGCGCTCGGCTCCGTCAACGTGGCGGCTGTTGTGGAATACAAAGAGGTTTCGGAGCGCTACAATTTCCTCAAAACGCAAACGGACGACGTGCAGCGCTCCCGCGCCGAGCTGTTAAAGCTCATCGACAACTTGACAAAGCAGATGCAGACGCAGTTTGCAGAGCGCTTTTCCGTCATCAATCAGAATTTCAGCCGGATTTTTCAAGAGTTGTTCGGCGGCGGCTCGGCAGAACTTTGCTTTACGGACAGCGGCGATGTACTGCATTCCGGCATCGATATCCGCGTGCACCCGCCGGGCAAGATCGTCTCGCACATCGAGCTGCTTTCCGGCGGCGAAAAGGCGCTTGTGGCAATTTCGCTTTACTTTGCAATCATGCGCGTAAATCCACCGTCGTTCTGTATGCTCGACGAGATCGAAGCTGCACTGGATGACGTAAATGTCGTGCGCTTTGCAAATTACCTGCGCCGCATGAACCAAAAGACACAGTTCATCGTCATCACGCACCGCCGCGGCACGATGGAAGAAGCTGATATGCTCTACGGCGTGACGATGCAGGACCAGGGCATTTCGAAACTCTTGGCACTGCACGCACACGAAGCGCAGGAAAAACTGGGTATAACAACATAAATTCGGAAAAGAGGTGCCTGAATGGGCTTTTTTGATAAGATCAAAGCGGGACTAAAAAAAACAAGAGACAGCATCACCGGGCAGATTAACAGCATGCTCCACGCGTTCACAAAGATCGATGAGGAGCTGTTTGAGGAGCTTGAGGAGCTGCTTGTCATGGCGGACGTCGGCATGAACACCGCGACCGAAATCTGCGATACGCTCCGCGCACGCGTGAAAGAGCGCGGCATCACAGACCCGAACGAGATTATGACGCTTTTGCAGGAGGTCGTCACGGAGATGGTCAGCGGCGACAACGAGTTGCATCTCGATACGCAGCCATCCGTCATCCTTGTCATCGGCGTGAACGGCGTCGGCAAAACGACGACCATCGGCAAGCTGGCTTCCCGCCTTAAAAAAGAGGGCAAATCGGTAATTTTGGGCGCGGCGGATACGTTCCGCGCGGCGGCCATTGAGCAGCTTGAAGTCTGGGCAGAGCGCGCAGACGTGCCGATCATCAAGCATGCAGAGGGCGCAGACCCCGCCGCCGTCGTGTACGATACAATCTCCGCGGCAAAGGCACGTCACGCCGATGTGGTCATCTGTGATACGGCCGGACGCCTGCACAATAAGAAAAACCTGATGGACGAGCTTTCCAAAATTTCGCGCATCATCGATAAGGGTCTGCCGGGCTGCAGCAAAGAAGTTTTGCTTGTGCTCGATGCCACAACGGGGCAGAACGCCGTCAATCAGGCGCGTGAATTCAAAGAAGCCGCAGGACTCACGGGTATCGTACTCACAAAGCTTGACGGCACCGCAAAGGGCGGCGTTGTGTTGGCGATCCACCGGGATCTCGGTTTGCCGGTGAAGTTCATCGGCGTCGGCGAGCAGGTGGACGATCTGCAGCCGTTTGACGCGGAGGATTTCGCCCGCGCGCTGTTCGAGCGGAGACCGGAAGCATGAGGCTCGCCGTTTTTTCCGATGTACACAGCAACCACCATGCGCTGGAAGCTTGCCTGAAGGAAGCGGAAAAGCAAAAAGCGGATGGGTACATTTTCCTCGGCGATTATATTTCGGACTGTGCAAACCCGCACGAGACCATGAAGCTAATATACCGCGCAAAGCAGGAAATGCCCTGCTGGTTCGTGCGCGGCAACCGCGAAGAATACGTGCTGAACCACCACAACTT
>RRZT011232967.1_pt1 | contig 12961 bp, 9 predicted proteins | sample 2165551 | NCBI WGS metagenome assembly RRZT01 (sample SAMN10456910, study PRJNA506462) | wastewater metagenome | biome: wastewater; feature: sludge; material: wastewater sludge; isolation source: wastewater sludge with Escherichia coli K12::gfp cells carrying plasmid... | place: USA: Moscow, Idaho ... | reverse complement strand
TGGCGTACTTGATGGCTGACAGGGAGTCGGCAGTCACAGACAGACCGGCGATACCACAGGCCATGGTACGGATCACATCACGGTCATGCAGGGCCAGCTGGATGGCTTCGTAGCTGTACTTGTCGTGCATGTAATGAATGATGTTCAGCGCGGTGACGTATTGGGTTGCCAGCCAGTCCATGAAATGGTCCAGGCGATCCATCACATCATTGAATTCCAGGTATTCACCCTTGACTGGTTCAGTCTTGGGTCCGATCTGGATCTTCAGCTTCTCATCGATACCACCGTTGATGGCATAGAGCATGGTCTTGGCCAAGTTGGCGCGAGCACCGAAGAACTGCATCATCTTGCCGATGATCATCGGGGATACACAACAAGCAATGGCGTAGTCATCGTTGTTGAAATCGGCGCGCATCAGATCGTCGTTTTCGTACTGAACTGAAGAGGTATCGATAGAAACCTTGGCACAGAACTTCTTGAAACCGACCGGAAGCTTTTCAGACCAGAGGATGGTCATATTTGGCTCAGGTGACGGGCCCATGGTGTACATGGTGTTCAGGTAGCGGAAAGCGTTCTTGGTAACCAGAGTACGGCCATCAACACCCATACCGCCGATGGATTCGGTTGCCCAAATCGGATCGCCAGAGAACAGGGTGTCGTATTCCGGAGTCCGCAGGAAACGGACCATACGCAGCTTCATCACCAGATGGTCAATCAGCTCTTGGGCTTCTTGCTCGGTGATCAGACCCTTTTTCAGGTCACGTTCGATATAGGTATCGATGAAGGTAGCGGTACGACCGAAGGACATGGCCGCGCCATTTTGTGACTTCACGGCACCCAGGTAACCGAAATAGGTCCACTGAACCGCTTCTTGGGCGGTGGTGGCCGGGCCAGAAATATCGCAACCATATTTGGCCGCCATTTCCTTGAGTTGACCCAGTGCGCGGTGTTGTTCACAGATCTCTTCACGCAGACGGATGGTCGCTTCCAGGTCTTCACCGGCTTCCATCTTGGCTTGCAGAGACTTGAACTGGGACAGCTTGTCAGCCATCAGGAAGTCGATACCGTACAGAGCGACACGGCGATAGTCGCCGATGATGCGACCACGGCCATAGGCATCCGGCAGACCGGTGATGACGCCAGACTTACGGCAGTTCAGGATGTCTTTGGTGTAGACATCGAATACGCCCTGGTTGTGGGTCTTGCGGTATTCAGTGAAGGTTTTCTTCAGCTGCGGATCCAGCGTGCGGCCATAAACCTGGCAGGAGCTTTCAACCATCTTGATGCCGCCAAATGGAACAATGGCGCGCTTCAGTGGCTTGTCAGTCTGCAAACCAACGATCTTTTCCAGACTTTGTTCGATGTAACCGGCATCGTGAGCAGTGATGGTGGAGGCAAGGTCAGTGTCGAAGTCAACCGGAGCATGAGTACGGTTCTCTTCCTTGATGCCTTCCATGACCTTATCCCACAGAGTGGTGGTCGCCTGGGTGGCACCAGCGAGGAAGCTTTCGTCGCCTTCATACGGGGCATAGTTCTTCTGGATGAAGTCGCGGGTATTGACTTCAGTTTGCCAAGCTCCGGGTACGAAGCCTTCCCATGCCTTCAGACACTTTTCGTTAAGCTCTGCCATGTTTCATTACCTCTTCGGTATTGATGATCCAAGCTTCCGCAGCCACTTAGTGGTGACGACGGAAAATAAACCAGTAGGTCAAACCAATCATGCCGCCGCCACCGATGATATTACCGATGGTGACCGGGATCAGGTTGTTGATAATAAAGTGGCCAATGGTCAGATCCGCATATTTCGCCGGGTCTGCTCCGATGGCTTGCCAAAATTCCGGGCCGGCAAAAGCCTGAATGGCGATGCCGACCGGGATCATGAACATGTTCGCGATGCTGTGCTCGAAACCAGAAGCGACGAACATGGCCACTGGCAGGATCATGATCAGTGCCTTGTCGGTCATGGTGCGGCCGCCAAAGGCCATCCAGGCTGCCAGACAGACCATCAGGTTACACAGGATCCCCAACGCCACCGCTTCGACGAAGGTGTGATGGATCTTGTGCTGAGCCACATTCAATGCGGTCAGACCCCACTGGCCATTGGTGTTCATGTACTGGCTACTGAGCATGATGAGAGCGACCATGACGAGGCCGCCGACCAGGTTGCCAAAGTAGACAATACCCCAGTTTTTCAGCATCTGCGACCAGGTGATCCGGTTAGCTGCACGAGCAACCAATGTCAGAGTGGTGGAGGTAAACAGCTCACCACCGAGGATGACGCACAGGATCAAACCGAGTGCGAAGCAAACGCCGCCTGCCAACTTGCTACCGCCGGTCGCAATGACAGTGATATAGAAGACGAAGGCGATGGCGATAAAGGCGCCAGCGGTGATGGCCAGCATAAAGGTTTTAGCGGCGGGCTTGGTAGCCTTGCCGTAGGTGATATCTTCAGCAACGGCCGCGATGGCTTCTGGCTTTAGACAATCAAATGGAGATTCAGCTTTCACGTGATGGCACCCGAGTTGTCATTTTACTGTCGTAATGATAGCAACAAAAACGAGGTTCAAATTTGCCTTGGATCAATTTTGGCCGGTTGGTTCTGTAATTTTACTACATCTTAATCACGCTTTTGACGGTCTGGAGCGGCGCATTTGTGGCTGATTTGTTGCAAAGTAACAGCTAGGGGCCAATATCTGCGGCCTTACTATTTGAGTACGGTGCGTGACTAATAGTTCATCATAAGCCTAGAAAGATGAATATGAAATGAACCAATGCCAAAAGACCGGAGCAGAGAAGTAGCGAGCGATGTAAAACAGGCCTGCCAACTGAGGTTGGCAGGCCTGTCATTTTATTTGAAAGCGAACTGCCGTTTAGCCGCCTGCAATTTTTCGTAAGCGGCTAGCAGCTTTTGATGCAGCGGGTATTGCGTCAGACTCAAATCGCCGGCTTGCAAGCCAAAGAAACGGGTCTCGCCGCGGATATGAGCCCAAACAACCTCGACCGTTGCCGCACCGAACATGCGCTCGAAGGCGCTCACATAGAGCTGCGGGTCCCGCTCCGGCGAGAGGTGGAGCTCCAGGCTGGCCTTGAGACATCGGAAGAAGTTGGCTCGTTCGGCGGTGAAAATGGTGGCGTTGAACTCCAGCGTCCAGTCGGTCCATTCCAGTGCTGCAGCCAGCTCTCCTGCGGCCAATGCCAGCAGACTCTTGAGTTCCCCTACACGCAGGGTATGCCAGCCGCTGCTCTTCTCGACGGCCAGACCAATCAATTCGCGAACCCGGGTGCGATCATCGAAGCCTTCTTCATCCAGCATGTCGTAGAAAGCCATGTACTCTTCGGCCGTGCCCTGACTCTCCGGCAGTGCGAGAACCGCCTCGCGTAATCCGGCGCCCATGTTGTTATTGGCGATGACCAGATCTTCTGCCGGGTAAATATCGGACATGCCGGGTACCAGGATACGGCAGGCATACACGCCCAGATGCTCGTAGTCTGCGATGTACACGGGCTGCTCGAGTTCATGGAAGATACCGATCAGATGATTGAATTCCTGCTCTGTGCTACCAGCAAAGTTCCAGTCAGCAAAGGGGTAGTCTTCGCGGTTCTGGAACAGATCCCAACTGATAAGACCGGATGAGTCGATGAAATGAGTTTCCAGATTGTGGTGATCACCGACTTCGTCGTTATTGAACGAGGGCGGAGCGAAGACATCCAGATCCTTGAGGCTGCGGCCTTGCAGTAATTCAGTGACGGTCCGCTCCAGCGCTACCTCAAAGCGAGGATGAGCGCCGAACGATGCGAAACAGGTGCCATTGTTCGGATTGAACAACACCACGCAGATGACCGGGAACTTGCCGCCCAAAGAGGCGTCGTAGCACAGGATCGGGAAACCTTCGGCTTCCAGGGCATCGATAGCAGCCTTGATCCCAGGGAAGCGAGCGATAACGTCAGCCGGAATGGTCGGCAGACTGATGGCTTCGGCAATCACCTTGTTTTTCACATAGCGCTCAAACACTTCTGACAATGCTTGTGTGCGTGCTTCGGTCGCGGTATTACCTGCGCTCATGCCGTTAGAAACATAAAGGTTGGCAATGATGTTCATCGGGATATATACGGTCTGTTGGTTATCCTGACGCACGAACGGTAGGGCGCAAATGCCGCGTTCCTCATTGCCCGATTGCAGATCGATCAGCATGTCGGCCGAGAGTTCACCCTCCGGATCGTAGAACTCCAGGGTGTAATCATCGAGCAGACCGTCCGGTAACTCGCCATCCTCGGGAATGGGGAACCATTGCTCGTTGGGATAATGAACAAAGTCGCCGTTCGCAATCTCCTCACCCAGATAGAAATCGGCAAAGAAGTAGTTGGTCGACAGGCGCTCAAAGTATTCGCCCAGAGCCGACGCCAAAGCGGCTTTCTTGCTGGCACCCTTGCCATTGGTAAAACAGAGCGGGCAATCCTTGTCCCGAATATGCACAGACCAGACATGAGGTACGGGGTTGAGCCAGGAGGCTTCTTCGATATCGAAGCCAAGTTCGCCTAGCTTGTGCTGGAAGCGTTCGATAGAGGCTTCAAGAGCCGCATCTTTACCGGGGATAAAGGTTTGCATGGGACAGGATTCCATAGGGCTGACATTGTTATCGTTCTGTTAATCGGTAACAGAGCGGCTAGTGTACTGGCTGAGTGAATGGCATGCCAGCAAGCTCTAGCCTGATTCCGGCTGGATCAAGCAGTTTGATGCAACTATTGCAATGATTGGCATGTGATGTTGCGGAAAACGACTTGCAGAGTTGCTGCCAATCCGTAATGTGGTGTGTCAGATTTTTATATTGTCTCCAGGGCAGGATTAATGATGAAAAAAGTAGGTTTGATCGGTTGGCGCGGCATGGTGGGCTCAGTGTTGATGAGCCGTATGGTGGAAGAGAATGACTTCGCCAAGATCCAGCCGGTGTTCTTTACCACCTCACAAGCGGGCCAAGCAGCTCCAAACTTTGGTAACGATGCGGGTCAGCTGCAAAATGCTTATGACATCGATGCGCTGGCGGCGCTGGATATCATCATTACCTGTCAAGGTGGCGATTACACCAAAGAAGTCTATCCGAAGCTCATGGCGATCGGATGGCAAGGCTACTGGATCGATGCGGCGTCGGCTCTGCGTATGGAGCCCGATGCGGTCATTATCCTGGACCCGGTTAATGGACAGGTGATTGATAACGCCCTGGATCGTGGCATCAAGACTTATGTGGGTGGCAACTGTACCGTCAGCCTGATGCTGATGGGGCTCGGTGGCCTGTTTGCTCACGATCTGGTCGAGTGGGTCTCTTCCTCCACTTATCAGGCGGCATCAGGGGCTGGCGCTCGTCACATGCGCGAATTGCTGTCCCAGATGGGAGCCCTGCGCGATGTGGTCGCCGCTGAGCTGGCGGATCCTGCTTCAGCCATTCTGGATATCGAGCGCAAAGTGACCGCGGCCATGCGAGATGAGTCATTCCCGACCTCTCAGTTCGGTGCTCCGCTGGCGGGTAGCCTGATCCCGTGGATCGATGTGGCCCTGGCGAATGGTCAGAGTAAGGAAGAGTGGAAGGGGATGGCTGAAACCAACAAGATCCTCGGCCGCGATGGCAGCCCGATCGCCGTAGATGGTAACTGTGTGCGCATCGGTGCCCTGCGTTGCCACAGCCAATCCTTCACCATCAAACTGAAGAAGGATGTGCCGCTGGATGAGATCCATCAACTGCTGGCCAGTCACAACGATTGGGTACGGGTCATTGAAAATGATCGGGCGGTGACCGTCAAAGAGCTGACCCCTGCCAAGGTAACCGGAACACTGAATGTGCCCGTAGGACGTCTGCGCAAGATGAACATGGGCAACGATTTCCTTTCGGCGTTCTCCGTCGGGGATCAACTGCTGTGGGGCGCTGCCGAGCCACTGCGCCGGATGTTGAATATTCTGCTCGCCAAGGCATGAGTTTGCGTAGACAACCATGACACGCAAGAAGGGCCACGAATGTGGCCCTTCTTATTGGAGTGCAAAATAAGCTGTTTGTTCAGTCTGAGAACGACACCGATTAATGTAGCGCCAGGAAACCCAACATCAGTAGGGGTCCCAGCAGACTGAGGATAAATCCTGATACCACGGCAATCGGAACCATCATCAAGCCTCCAGATTTCTGAATGATGGGCAGGGTGAAGTCCAGAGCGGTTGCGCCACCTAGGCCGATAGCGGCGGAAGGATGGCGGCGCATCAGCAACGGGATGAGCACGATAGCCAGTAATTCGCGAGTCAAGTCATTGAGAAATGCGGCACTGCCAAGGATCGGACCCAACTCGCCTCCCACCAGAATGCCAGACAGTGAATACCAGCCAAATGCTGATGACAGCGCCAGACTCTGATACCAGGGATATCCCATTACGAGACCGGCAATCAAGCCGCCGATCCAACTGCTGATAACCAGAGTGGCCGCAATCTTCAAGGCCCAGGCATTAAGCAATATTTGCCGCAACGTCATCCCCGAATTGCGCATCTGGATACCGATAAAAAACAGCAACAGCATCAGTGCCCAATTACTCCAGGTATGCACCGGGATGCTGTTGGGCTCCAGAAGCCAGCCGATGCCAAAGCCGAGAACAACGACCAAGGCCATGCGCAGCGATTCCGCCATCATCTGCCACTTGGACTGCGCCACCAAACCGTCTTCTTCCTGTAACGGCCGGCGGCCACGATCCTGCCACCAGAGTGCCAACAGATTGCAGCCGCAGATGCAGCTAGCGAATAGGGCCACGGTTTGTACCAACTGCAGTATGTGTTGATCCAGGTTGTCGATAAACGCAAGCCCGATCCCCATCAGGGCCAGGATCAGATAAACCATTTGACTGGTCAGCCATTGCAGGCGTTTCAGGATCGTTTGAGATGCAAGGCGTATGGTGTAGCCGAGAACCAGAGGCAGCATGATGAGCAGGATATCGAAGAACATGAGCATTTCCGAAATGATTTGAGTCGGGAATGTTGCCTGTTTGTTGTTCAGGGAGCAACCCTGAAGCCTTGAGGATACAGAATGTGATCTGAGTTTGGTTTTGTTCGGACAAGTTGAAATTGGAGTCTGGTGGTTCAGGCTAGGTTTATATGGTGGCGGATATCGTTTTCAAGAGCTGTCCTGTCATAAACGACAGGCGCTCAAAATCGAAGGCTTATGCTTTTGTTTATGGTCTATGTTTGGAAATGAAATTGGATGAAGATTGGTTAGACCAATGAGAGGAGTTGTTATGGTTGTCAACGAGCAGCAGAGTGTGCGGACCTGGTCCAATCATGGGTTACATCATGACTTTTCAATCAATGGAGCATGTAGCCATTGGGTGGATGCACAGGCTGAGACTATGGTGGCGGCCCTGGCTCGCTTGGTCTCCCATCCCAGTCACTCATCGTTGGTAACTATGGATCAGGAATCGAAATCCGAGGCTCCATTTGGTCAGGCCATGATCGACTGCCTGGACGAGGCTCTGGGTTTAGCCCGGCAATTCGGATTCAGAACCTACAAGGATCCGGCTGGTTTTTATGCTCATATCGAGCTGGGCTCTGGCTCTGAAGTGGTGGGCATTTTATGTCATCTGGATGTTCATAAACCGGATGATAGCGCTCATTGGTTCAGTTCACCTTTTCAGCTGAATGTTCGCAATGGCTTGCTGTACGGCTGTGGAACGCAGCAGAGTAAAGGCCCCTTCATTGCGGCGCTATTCGCCCTCAAAGCACTACAGGAATCTGCGCAACCGCTTCGGCATACCATTAGGCTGATTATCGGTACCGACGCGCATCAGCAATGGCGCTGTATGGAGCGTTACCTGGCTCATGAAGCGGCTCCCAGTTTCTCATTTTCTCCTACTTCCCGCTTTCCTGTGGTGTATGCGGAAAAACGTCTACTACAAGTATCGCTGCATGGTCCGGCCTCGACTGATTTGACGCTGGCATGCGGTGGCGCGCTGGACTGTGTTCCGGATCGGGCCCGTTATTCCGGTAAGAAACAAAAGTTGTTACAGAAAAAACTCGATGCTTTGGGCTATCTCTGGTTGGAAGAGGCTGGCTCGACCGTGGTTCTGGGGCAAACCGCATCGGCGGCTTGCTGTGATCGTCAAGGGGTGAACGCGATTGTCCGTCTGTGTCGTGGCTTGCAAGCCATTGGTTATCAACATCAGGCACTGGGATTTTGCAGCCTGGTGGTGGGAGAAGATCCCCATGTTCGGGCTTTGCTGGGTGATGTCGAGGATGAGTGCAGTGGCAAGTTGACGCTAAATCTGGCGCAACTACGGATCGATAAGCAAGGAAGTCGCATCGATCTGGATCTACGGGTGCCAGTGCATATTGATTTCGAGCTGTTTCAACAGACGTTGCGGCAAGCCGTATCGCGATTAGGATGGCGTTATCAGGAATTGAACCACGTTCCGCCCTTGTATGTTCCCGCTACATCGCCTGCGGTCATCCAGTTGAGTCAGGCCTATCAGGAGGTGACGGGGGAGCAACGAATGCCAACCGTTTCTAGCGCGGTCAGTTATGCGCGCTCACTGCCAAATTGTGTACCGTTTGGCGCCTTTTTATCCGAATATCCAGAGGCGGCACCACAGGCTAACGAACATGTGGCCTTGGATGAGTTATTGCAAGCCAGTAAAATTTTTGCCTGCGCTTTAAGCCGATTGCAGCAGATCCCATTAGGGATCGCGGTGGGGCGCCAAAGTTGATCGTTTGCACTCCTATGCATCACTAGCGCGCTATTAATGCAGATATTGCGTTTTTTTTGAATTTTAATTCGGCTTTCTGCTTCTCAATCTGCCGTTCATCTTGTAATTTGTGATCACTCTGGTATTTCCCTGCCGAGTGAGCGCGGTTTTATCATTCTGATAAACCGATGCCTGGAAGGCACATCAAGAAACAAGGTTGTTGACGCATGAGTGACGTAGCCACGCTTGAGGTCCGAAATCTGCATAAATATTTCGGATCCCATGAGGTTTTAAAAGGCATCAATCTAACGGCCCACAAAGGGGACGTTATCTCTATCATAGGTTCTTCCGGCTCCGGTAAATCAACATTCTTACGTTGTATCAATCTGTTAGAAACACCGTCTTCCGGTGATGTGCTGGTGCATGGTGAGTTGATTCGCATGAAAGCTAATAAGCTGGGTGAGCGTCATCCGGAGAGTCGGCAGCAGGTCGAGCGGATCCGCTCCCGGCTGGCGATGGTCTTCCAAAGCTTCAATCTATGGTCTCATTTGACCGTATTGCAAAATGTCATCGAAGTGCCGATCCAGGTCCTCAAAGTTCCCCGTGCCGAAGCTATTGAAAAAGCCGAGATGTTATTGCATCGGGTTGGCCTGTATGAGCGCCGCGATTACTACCCAGGACACCTCTCGGGTGGTCAGCAACAACGTGCGGCAATAGCCCGTGCGCTGGCCGTCGATCCGGAAGTCATGCTGTTTGACGAGCCCACGTCAGCCTTGGATCCGGAGCTGGTGGGGGAAGTGTTGCAGGTCATGCGCACCCTGGCCGAAGAGGGACGGACCATGCTGGTCGTCACCCACGAGATGTCATTTGCCCGGGATGTTTCAAATCGGGTCATGTTCTTGCATCAAGGAGTGGTGGAAGAGGAGGGGGACCCGAAGTTGGTCTTCTCCAACCCGACATCAGAACGTTTCAAACAATTTATTTCGTCCATCTATTAATCAGGTCAAGGAGTTAGATATGAAGAAGGTATGGGTTACGGCCGCTATGGCGCTGGTTCTGGCCGCTGGTGTTCAAGCCAAGGAGTGGAAAGAGGTGCGCATTGGTATCGAGGGCGCTTATCCTCCGTTTTCTCGGACTGAAGCCAATGGCGATATGACCGGTTTTGACGTCGATATGGCCAATGCACTGTGCGTCGAAATGAAGGTCAAGTGCACCATCGTCAAACAAGATTGGGATGGCATGATCCCGAGTCTGCTGGCGCGTAAATTCGATGCCATCATCTCGACGATGGATATCACCCCTGAACGTCTCAAGCGCGTTGATTTTTCAGATAAGTACCAGCATGTCCCGGCTCGTTTTGCCACCAAGAAGGGTACCCAGCTGGAATTGACCGCCGAGTTCATGAAGGGCAAGAAAGTCGGGGTTCAACGCGCCACCTCGATGGATTCTTACATCACCGATAACTTCCCGGGCTCGGACATCAAGCGTTACGGCACCGCCGAAGAGGCCTATCTGGATCTGAAGTCCGGCCGCATCGACTATGTGCTGGCTGATTATGCCTCCTTGCTGGATGGTTTGATCAAGAAGGAAGATGGCAAGGACTACGAGCTGGTCGGCCCGGGCCTGACCGATCCGCGCTGGTTTGGTATTGGTGCCGGTGTCGCCCTGCGTAAAGGGGATGCGGATCTGAAGGCGCTGTTTAATCAGGGGATCAAGGATCTGCGTGCCAATGGCAAATACAAGGCCATCAACGACAAGTACTTTGATTTTGATGCCTTCGGCGAATAATCACCCGAGTCGTAGACGGGCCTGCGGGCCCGTCGTCAATGGATGTGACAATGTTTGATTTAAAGGGTTACGAGGCTTCCTTGCTGGAGGGTGCCTGGATGACATTGCAGGTCTCCTTGCTGTCGGTCGTGCTGGCCATGGTGCTTGGCATGATAGGCGCTGTGTCGAAATTATCCCGCTACCGGATGGCCAAGCGTCTTGCGACCCTCTACACCACGGTCGTACGTGGTATTCCGGATTTGATCCTGATGATGCTGCTGTTTTTCGGCGGTCAGGTATTCGTCAATTTTCTTTGTACCCAGATCAATGAACATCTCAATGAGTGGGTGTTGCAAGGGAATGCCCAACACGAATGGACGGCCTATGTACCGGAATATGTTGATATCAGTCCGTTTATTGCCGGTGTGCTGACCATTGGTTTTATCTTTGGTGCCTACATGACCGAGACCTTTCGGGGAGCCATTTTGGCTGTGGATCGGGGGCAGCTGGAGGCCGCCGCTGCTTATGGGATGACGCCGTGGCAGGTGTTTCGCCGCGTGCTGTTTCCGCAGATGGTGCGCCATGCTTTACCCGGATTTGGCAACAACTGGTTGGTTTTGCTCAAAACTACGGCGCTAGTCTCCGTCATTGGACTCGATGACATGGTGCGCAAGGCCGGACTGGCAGCAGGAACGACCCAACTGCCATTTACCTTTTACATGGCGGTTGCCTTAATCTTCCTCGTGTTTACCGCGTTTTCGACCACCCTGCTGAAGTGGGCCGAACGTCATTATTCGATTCAGACGAGGTAAGCCATGTTTGATTTTTCCATTATTTTGCAAGAATGGCCCACCTATCTGCAGGGGCTTGGCAATACCGTCTGGCTGGTGGCTGTGTCATTGATCCTGGGGTTGTCGATTGCCATCCCGCTGGGGATCTGTCGCAACAGTGCGAATCCGTTATTACGGTTACCGGCTTGGGCCTATATCTATTTTTTCCGTGGCACCCCGATGCTGGTGCAACTCTTCATCATCTACTACGGGGCTGGTCAGTGGGATGGCTTGCGCAACTCCTGGGCCTGGGAGTGGTTTCAGGAGGCCTGGTTCTGCGCCTTGCTCTCTTTCACCTTGAACACGGCCGCTTACACTGCGGAAATTGTGCGTGGCGCGATCCGGACCATTCCCAAGGGTGAGATTGAAGCGGCTCAAGCCTTTGGCATGACGCCCTGGCAGACCATGAGCTGTATCCTGTTGCCGAGTGCGCTGCGTCGGGCGCTGCCGGCCTACAGCAATGAGGTTATCTTCATGCTGCATGGTTCCGCGGTCGCCGGGATCATCACCATAGTCGATCTGACCGGCGCGGCGCGGATCATCAATGCTCGCTATTACAGCCCGTTTGAAGCCTTTCTGACCGCGGGTCTGCTCTATATGCTGCTGAGTCTGTGTATCGTCTGGGTCTTCCGGCGGCTGGAACAGCGTTGGCACGTACATTTAAGGCCGCGAAGCGTCTAGGTTCTGCTGCTGGCGACACGGTGACATGCTACTATGTCACCGTTTTTCATTTCTGGGGTTCTTAAGGAGCCTGTCGTTGCGCGCTGTGTTGTTCACTTTACTGCTGCTGTGTGGGAGCTTGCCGCTCCAGGCGGCCGAGCAGGTCGTTTTTGCCGCTGAACCCTCCTGGTTGCAAGCTGTTGCTACCCCGACCTCGCCGCCACAAGCGGCGGTTTCGGGTCAACGTTATCTGCTAGTGGATCGACAAAATTATGTGGATTCATCCCAGGTGCAACGTTTCAGTCGATTCGTCATCCAGATCACCAGCACCGAAGGCCTGGAGAAGGCGTCACAACTGGCTTTTGACTTTGATCCGAGCTACGAAACCCTGACCATCCATAAGGCCCAAGTCTGGCGCGCCGGCAAAGCGCTGGATCGTCTTGAGCCGAATGAATTACGTGTGTTTCAGCGCGAGGCCAATCTGGAGCGTTTTCTCTACTCCGGGACGCGAACGGCTTACCTGATCCTGCCGGATATTCGGGTTGGGGATGTTCTGGAATACAGTTACACGGTGCAGGGCAATAACCCGGTGATGGCGGGGCGTTACAGCGAAATGCTGGCCATGGATTGGGATATTCCGATTGCGCGGAATAGTTTGCGCTTGCTGGTGGCGCCGAGCCGTGCCCTATTTTTCCAGGCTCCCAAAGAGAGTGACGTTCAGGTCAAAGTCAGCGAATCCTCCGGTCGGCGCGAAATTTTATGGCAACAAGAGAACGTCCCGGCCGTGGAGTTGCAGTTGGATACGCCAGCCTGGTACACCCCGAATCGGACCCTGAGTGTCAGCGAGTTTGCTAGTTGGGCCGATGTCGCCCAATGGGCCATGCCCCTTTACGATGATGCAGCGGCGGTGGATCCTACCGTACAGTTGCTAGCCGATCAGTTGGCAGCACATCATGATGCGACGGGAAAAGTAATGGCCGCCCTGCACTTCGTGCAACAGG
>RRZT010255274.1_pt1 | contig 12961 bp, 9 predicted proteins | sample 2165551 | NCBI WGS metagenome assembly RRZT01 (sample SAMN10456910, study PRJNA506462) | wastewater metagenome | biome: wastewater; feature: sludge; material: wastewater sludge; isolation source: wastewater sludge with Escherichia coli K12::gfp cells carrying plasmid... | place: USA: Moscow, Idaho ... | reverse complement strand
GGTAAATCTATTTGAGTTGAGACTTCTTGCGACGCAGCGTGACCTGGCCTGAGAACAGGCGGGCGCCGTTTGGTGTTGGATGAACGACGACGGCGCGGGTCAGTTATCTACTGGATCACGTACGTGAGTGGTTTCGTACGTGAGCGGCGGGCGCCGCCGTCGTCAATCCTGGAAACCGGGACTAAACCCAAGCGAACTCGCGCTATTCAGCGGACTTCTCGGGCTCGCCCGGCTGGTCCTCACCCTTGGGCTTCCGTGACCGCAACTTCTTCGAAAGCATCTGCCAGAAGATGAACGCGAGGTAGAGCGAGAACGCAACATTGCCCCAGAAGGGGTCGATCCAGGCCGCGAAAAGCGAGCTGAAAGGCACCATCAGGCAGGCTGAGAGTCCCACGATGGTGGCGGAGCGCAGGTCCACGTTCTGCCGTCGGAAGTTGCCAAGCGTGCCGGAGATGGAGCCCGGAATCATCATGACGAGGGAGCTGCCTTTGGCTACGAGGTCGTTCGCGCCGAAGAAGAACATGAGGATAGGAACGACGACGATGCCGCCGCCCACGCCCAACAGCCCCGAGAGGATGCCGGTGATGAAGCCGAGGCCAACAAGCAGGGTGCCGGGTAGGAGGCCCATGGTGATTTCGTCGTCGCGCTGGGGAACAACGAACCACAGCGTCACGATAACTACGAGGAGGAAGGCCAAGAACGCCCACTGAATCGCGCCGATTGGCAATTTTTGAAGCAGGAAGCTGCCGAGCTGGGCCCCTACAACAACGCCAATGGCGAGGCAGAGGGCGGCTATCCAGTCGACGTTACCTTGTACGCCATAGCTGATTGCACCGACGATCGCGGTGGGTAGGATGGCGGCCACCGATGTGCCAGCCGCGAGCTTTTGCTGCATGCCGACCCATAAAACGAGGGCGGGAACGATGATCGTTCCTCCGCCGATGCCGAACATACCGGACAGCGCCCCGGCCGCGATGCCGATGAAGATCAACGGCAATGTTCGCGGGCCGGGGGCGTGACGAGTTGAATTGGAGGTCATGCGTCCTTACCTGGAGATGGTGAACTTGAGGTTGCGGTACCTCGGGTACCGGAAGCCGAGGAGCGAGCCTTGACCGGACTCTTTGCAGGGCTTCCACCGGAACGACCCTTGGCGCGAGTGCCGCTAACACGCTCGTCAGGCTCGTACGATTCCGGATCGAGTGTACCCCCAGCGCTGAGGACTTCGGCTTCCGTCTCCTGCACCTGGCGAGGAGGAGCCGCGGCGAGGTCGCTCGGATCCTCGGGCTTGCCGGGGAGCAGCACGTTGAAGAACAGGTTGAGGAGTACCGCGACGATGGCTGCCGAGCTGATGCCGGAGTGGAAGATCACCACGAACCAGGCCGGGAAGGAGTGCCAGAAGTCAGCGGAAACCACAGGGATCAGACCGAAGGCGATTGACGTTGCGACGACCACCAGGTTGTTGTTGCCCTGGTAGTTCACCTTGGAAAGGGTACGCACGCCGCTCGCGGCCACCGTTCCGAAGAGCACGATGCCAGCGCCGCCCAGAACGGGCTGGGGGATAAGGGCGAATGCCGCGGCGGCCATCGGCGAGAGACCGAGGATCAGTAGGATTGCGCCACCGGCGGCCACTGCAAAGCGGCTCTTGATGCCGGTGAGGGCCACCAACCCCACGTTCTGTGCGAAGGCCGAAGCCGGGAATCCGTTGAAGATTGGTGCGATCGCGGTGGAGATCATGTCGGCGCGCAGGCCGTTGCCCACACGTCGCGCGTCCACCTTGGTGCCAACTACTTCGCCTACGGCGAGGATGTCAGCGGTTGTCTCAACCATGATCACCAGAATAACGATGAACATCGAGATGATCGCACCCAGCTCAAAGAGCGGTAGGCCAAATGCGAAGGGCTGGGGGAGAGCGAAAACGGATGCTTCGGAAAGAGGAGTGAAGTCAACCTTGCCGAGGACCATGGCGACAAGCGTGCCGACCGCGAGACCAAGCAGCACCGCGAGGCGAGAGAGCACGGCGATCTTGCTGAGGATGAGCACGACGGCGAGAGTGAACAGAGCAAGTCCGATGTTTCCAAGGGAGGCGAAGTTCGGGTTAGGCTGCGCGACGCCGTCGACCATGATGGTGGCCTGGCCCGTAATCCATCCCGCCGCAACCGGCATCAGCGAGAGGCCGATCACCGTGATGATGGAGCCTGTGACCACCGCCGGGAAGAAGCGTACGACGCGTGCAAAGAATGGGGTGATGATGAGACCGAGGATGCCCGCGGCGATGATCGCACCTAACACGTGCTGCATGCCTTCTTGCCCGCGGTCGCCAATGATGGCGAGCATTGTGGACACCGCTGCGAACGAGGTGCCCTGAACGAGAGGCAGCTGCGACCCAAAGAATGGCACGCCGATGGTCTGGAGTATCGTGGCGAGACCACTGATGAAGAGGCCGCATGCCACGAGCAGTGCGCGTTCAGCGGTATCTAGGCCCGCGGCGCCACCCACAATGAGTGGTACGGCAATCACGCCGCCGAACATCGCGAGAATGTGCTGCACTCCGTAGCCAAAGGTGCGGCCCCAACCCAGGCGCTCGTCTTCTGGACGGATGCTCGCGGGGACCGACTGCGCAGTCGCATCCGCCCCCGGAGAGGAATCTGTAAATTGTCGGGGGGATTCGATGGTGGTCATGGTGCTTCTCCTAGCGTTGGCTCACGTGGTGCGGCCAGAGATCGAGAGTCAGACAAGTTCGCTTCGCAGATGTGCTCTCACGGCGAGCATCGTCGGAGTCTTCTCGATTCGTTAAGCGTGGGCTTAGGTCCTAAACTAGTTCGCCAACGATTCGGAGGGGGTTTCGCTGTTGTTACTATTTCGTAAATAGAATCGTTCAAGATAAATGGCGTGTTTCCGCCGGGCACTTTTATGGGGCGTGGGTCACTTTTCCGCGCGTTTTCGCGGGTTTTCGCTGGTTTGGGGTGCGCCCTTGCCAAAGAGGCCACCGTTCCATAGAGAGGCCACGCTTCATAGACGTGACCTCTCGTTGAAAAGGTGGCCTCTTCGAGAGTTGCTGTCTGGTTTGGGAGTGGTGAGTGTATGGATCGAACGTTTTCCACTACTTAAATCGAACGTTTTCCACTCCTCAGGTCGAACGTTTGTCAGCTTCCGCGATATGTCGAGTAGGCGAAGGGGCTGAGACGCGCGCTGTTGGACGTTGTCTGAGACAATTGGAGTTATGACGCCAACCGAGATGAGACACCTACTCCTAAGACTTATTGATGGCTGGGAAAACGAGACTGTGGAGTTCAAGGAAGGTGGTAAGGGCTTTTCAACGGGAGAGATTGGCAAGTACTTTTCGGCGCTTGCGAATGAGGCAAACCTTAATGGTGTCACCAGTGGATGGTTAGTGTTCGGGGTCCGAAATCGAGATCGCGCGATTGTGGGGACGGATTACCGAAGAGATCGGGAACGATTGCAGAGCCTTAAGAACGAAATTGCTAACGGGACAGAGACTCATGCAACATTCCGGGAAATACATGAGCTAGATGGACCAGAGGGCCGAGTATTAATGTTTGAAATCCCTTCAGCTCCGACGGGGATTCCTCTTGCTTGGAACGGGTTCTACTATTCGCGCAATGGAGAAAGTTTGGCTCCGCTGTCTCTGGGTAAGCAAGACATGATTCGTGGACAGGGGGCTCGATCAGATTGGTCGGCGGAGATTGTCAACGAAGCTGTATTGGATGATCTTGATCCAGAAGCTCTCCGAGTGGCACGCCAGGCCTTCGCCATGCGTCACAGCAATCGACTGAGCTTGGAAGAGATTGAGGCTTGGGCGACAGAGACATTTTTGGAGAAACTTCGCCTGACGATTCGAGGCAAGCTGACTCGGGCTGCAGTACTGCTTTTGGGAAAACCTGATGCAGCTCATTTGTTGTCACCTTTGATGGCGGAGATTACTTGGAAGCTTACGGGTGAAGAAAGGGCGTATGAGCACTTTGGGCTCCCGTTTCTCCTGGCCACAACCAGGGCCTATGAACGGGTTCGGAATTACCAGATTCGGATGCTTCAGCCAAGTAGCCTGATTCAAGCTGAGGTTTCCAAATACGATCGCTCAAGTCTCTTGGAAGCAATTCATAATTGTGTTGCGCATTCCGACTATCGGTTAGGCGGAAGGATTGTTCTGGAAGAGCATCATGACCGTATTGTTTTAACGAACATGGGGCGTTTCACTGATGGAAGTCCCGAGGATTACTTGCTCGATGGACGAGTTCCGACGGTCTATCGCAACGTAGTGTTGGTAAACGCGATGGTTGAACTCAATATGATTGATCGGCTGGGTAGTGGGATTGCAGTGATGGCACGTTCGCAGGTGAGGAGATTCCTGCCACTGCCTGATTTTGACTTGACTGAGGCAAATCTAGTGCGACTCACGGTTTATGGAGCGGTCATTGATACCAATTTTAGCCAAGTGCTCATGTCTCGAACAGACTTGCCGATGAAAGACATACTTTCCCTCGACCGGGTTCAGAAAGGCTCCCCAGTCCCGAATGATGAGTTGCGAAGGCTGAGACGTCTTGGCTTGGTGGAAGGTAGGAGGCCTCATCTTCACGTTAGTGCTGAGATTGCAGATGTTACGGATTCGCGGACTAGCTATATGCGGACTCGTTCCCTCGATGACAAACACTATGAAGGATTGATTGTCGAGTATCTGGAGAGCTTTGGTGAAGCCAGTCGAAGTGATCTCGATGAATTTCTCCTCGATAAACTGAGCGAAGCGTTGAGTCCAGAAGAGAAATATAGAAAGCTAAGCTCCTTGCTCACCAAACTGCGGCGGCAAGGGAGGATTGTCAATACGGGCAGCCGGAAGAAATCTAAGTGGACACTTGCAGAAAACAAGAGCGAGAGTAAATAGTAAAATTTACTCCGAATGAAGAGAAAATGGCAGTTTCTCAATGTTGTTCCTTTTCTGCATTGATGATGATTGACGGTTGTTGCAGAAAAACATACGGGTACGGCATAGCGAGAAGGGGCCGCGTTGATTTGAACTGCTGGTCTTAGGGGAAAGAGGTCGCCCTATAGTACTTGCACCCACTCAGCTCCCACGGTATGTCGAGTAGGCGAAGGGGCTGAGCAGCAGCGGCACGTGGTAGTGCGGCAGGTTGCCAACGGTGAAGGCAATTGTTACCGAAGGGTAGAACGCCTCGGTGCCGGTCGAAGCAAAGTAGGTGCCGGTATCGAACGAGAGCGTGTAATCCCCGGGCGACAGTATTTCGGGCCCGAGTGCGAGGCGACCGTCATTGTTGGTGACACCGTTCGCGACCACTGTGCCGCCTGCGGAAGCGAGGGTCACGGCAACAGCCGCTGCGGGAGTCCCGGTGGTTGCGTTGAGAATATGAGTGGTCAGGTGACTGGTCATGGTTGCTCCTTCGATAGGGTGGCCACCGATTGCTGCTGGATTACCAACGGCATTCTGGGTGGTCAAGGACTGATGGCCGGGGTGACAACGCTGCCTCCAAGGTGCGCGCCGCCGGTTCGTGTGCATAAGTGGCTATGAGAGCGGCCCTTGTGCCTTTATAGGCAGATAGAACGCTCTCATCGCCATAAAATTGTGGCGCACCGCTTTGGGTGGCGCGCTCGCGAGCCTACTCGGCTTCGCATGTATTAGGTGCGTTCGCGAGCCACTCGATCCAGTGTGTATCGCGAGCCTAATCGACCTCACCAAGCGCTTGCCGCAACCTCAGCAGAGCAATCTGCCGCAGTTGCTCCACTGCTTCGACATCCTCGGTGGCTTCATCATTTCCGAGTCTGCGGCGAATCTCCGCGAGCATCTCTTCTGGACTGCGACCAGCGGCCCGAATGAGGAAGATACGTCCGAAGCGCTCTTCGTATGCCGCGTTGGCTTCTGCCATCGCCGCTGCGAGTTCTGTGGAGGCGCCACCCATGGAGGCCTGTTCACGTCGTGACGCCGCAGCTTCCTGCCCCTGCCCCGATACCTTCTGTCCGATTCGGGGATGATGAGCTAGCGCCGCGTCGAGATCTTCCCCGGTCCAGTCCGAAGCTGCATCCGCCGCCGCAGCTTCCACAGATGCAACATCGGCATATGGGCGGCCGACGACGACGCTATCAACCCATCTCGGAATATCAGCCCACACGCGTACTACGGCAGTCGCCGCGTCAGGCTCTGCCGTATTGAACTCTTCAAGACCCATGGGCCGATAGTAGGCCGCCGACGTTTCACGTGTGTTACCTCACGCAAATCGCATGAGTAACATGCGTGAAATATTGGGGCGTTCCACGTGAAACGTTGGGCCGATAGTTTGGGCAGCAGCTTTGACTTGTGAGTTCCACTCGCATGCGTCGGAAGGAACGAGATGCCTGAACGTAACATGACCCTGTACGCCTCGCGTGCCTGGGTGGGAGGAGAGTTTCAGTCTGCTCGGGTCGACGTCGTCGATGGCGTGATTGCTTCGGTTGTGACCGGTGATGCGGTGCAGGAGAGCGGTGACGCCAGCGCTATCTCAACGACTGCTCCATTGATTGTGCATGTTAGTGAGGGTGCCGTGCTTCTGCCGGGACTCGTGGATTCGCACGTGCATGTCAATGAACCGGGGCGTACCGAGTGGGAGGGGTTCCGTTCCGCTACGCTGGCCGCAGCCGCGGGTGGCATCACCACCCTCATCGATATGCCGCTCAATTCGATCCCGCCCACCACCACCGGTGAGGCGTTGGAGATTAAGCGCGAGGCGGCGGCGCGTTCCGCCCATATCGACGTCGGATTCTGGGGCGGCGCCGTGCCGGAAAACCTTGGCTCCCTCGCACCTTTGCACGCGGGCGGAGTTTTCGGCTTCAAATGTTTCCTTTCGCCTTCGGGCGTGGACGAGTTTGGGCACCTCAATCGCGAGCAACTCGTTAGCGCGATGCGGGAGATTGAGGCGCTTGGCTCACGAATCATCATTCACGCTGAGGATCCGGCACATTTCGGCGACGGCGGCGCGCTCGGCCAGGGGTACGAGAAGTTCCTGGAGTCTCGCCCTCCCGCGAGTGAACAGTCGGCTATCGAGACGGTTATTGAGGCGGTACGTCTTACGGGGTGCCGGACGCATATTCTTCATCTCAGTGATGGGCGTGCCCTCCCCGCGATCCGTGCGGCGAAGGCCGAGGGGCTGCCGCTGACCGTTGAAACGTGTCCGCATTACCTGACGATTGTTGCTGAGGAGATCCCGGACGGGGCTGTCGAGTTCAAGTGCTGCCCGCCAATTCGTGAGGCGGCAAACCGTGATTTGCTGTGGGAGGGTGTCTGTGATGGCACCATTGACGCTATCGTGAGCGATCATTCCCCGAGCACGATCGAACTCAAGCGCCTGGGCGACGGCGATTTTGGCCTCGGCTGGGGTGGCATTTCCGGCCTTCAGCTGGGTCTTGCCGCCGTATGGACTGAGGCTCAGCAGCGCGGGATTCCGCTCTCCACGGTGCTTCCGTTGTACACCACGGGTCCGGCACGGGTCGCTGGCCTTGATGCAACCAGCGGTCTTGAATCGTCGGGGACAATCACCGTAGGGGCACCCGCCCACTTAACGATATTTGACCCTTCTGACCAGCAGATTGTTGACGCAAATACGCTGCTTCACCGCAATCCCATTAGTGCCTATAATGGGCGAACGTTCACTGGTAGAATAACGCGAACTTGGCTGGCTGGTCGCACTGTTTTTGATGCACGATCCGGTGGTGCTGGCGAGGCACCGCAGCTGCGCCAACCTCCGGCAGGGCGGCTACTGGCGGCTGGGCAACTGTCAGGTCCCGGGCCGTCGTCGTCTCCTAGTATGTTGACAGACTCCGACCGGTCCTCAGCAGTAAAGGGGAGCATCTCGTGAAGCACAGTATGACGATCCTGCAGCGTGGTGAGGGTGCCATCGCCTCGGACACCTATTTGCCCGCATCCCCGCACAACGTTCTCTGGGGCAGATTGCCCTGTCGCGCAGACGCCCCGGTGTTGACAATCGCGCCGGGTGCCTCGGTGACGATCGATACCGTCAGCCACGAGGGCATTTTGGAGGAACAGGGGGCTGATCCCGTGGCTTACTTCGCAAGCCACGGTGTCCCGGCGGACTTGGTACTTACTGACGCAATCTCCATTGCGGCGGTGGTCCCGCATGACGCCGCGAATGACGGACCGCACGTCATCACCGGCCCTATCTTTGTTGAGGGTGCCCAGCCAGGCGATTTGTTGCGAATCACGGTCGAGAGTCTGCTGCCCCGAGTGCCCTACGGTGTCATTTCAAACCGACATGGCAAGGGTGCGCTGGCCGGTGAGCTTCCTCGAAGCGAGGGCAACGTGAGCGTCTTTTGCCCGGTGGAGGCTCGCGATGAGGGCTTGGTGGGAGTGCTTCCCGTGCGTGAAGGCGGCCCCGGATGCGTTGAGTTCCCACTGGCCCCGTTTCTTGGCACGATGGGGGTCGCCGTCGATTCTGATGAGCGCCCACACTCGGTCCCACCCGGTGCCCACGGTGGCAACATTGACATCAAACTGCTGGTCGAGGGCTCGGTACTGTACTTACCGGTCCAGGTTCCCGGTGCACTCGCCTACGTGGGCGATCCGCACTTTGCCCAGGGCGACGGCGAAGTGGCCCTCACCGCCCTTGAAGCATCGCTTCGCGCCACCTTACGTTTTGATGTGATACCGCATGACGAGGCGCTCGCCTCGTTTGGTGAGGTAGATGGACCGCTTGTGAGAGCAGGCGGCTATCTTGTGCCAACAGGACTTGATCCCGATTTGGACGAGGCAATGCGAGCCTGCGTGCGTTCGGCTCTCTCCCTTATCGAAGCGCGCTGGGGTCTCGAGGAGCATCTGGCCTACGCCTACCTCAGTGCGGCGACCGACTTCCATATCTCGCAGGTTGTGGACATCGTGTGCGGAGTGCACGCGTGTATTCGCGAGTCCGATTTCAAGGCGGTGAACCATGACGAAAGCTCCTGATTCTCAGCGCAGCATTCAACCTGATGATTTGGGCGCCCAGCGCAGCACTCAGCTCGCTGGTGTGAGCGCCCGGCACGATGTGTGGGGTTCCTTCGAGGTTCCCGACGATCTCCTGGCCGCGTTCTGGGAGTATGAGCAAGCGATCATGGACGATGATCTCGATGTGCTGGATGACTTTTTTGCCGATACCCCCACCACGATGCGCGGCGACGCTTCAGGGCTGCTCGTTGGGCACGAGGCGATTTCGGCGTTCCGTAGTGTGCGAGGGGGAGTGCCCCCACGCAGTATCGAGCGCATCGAGTACCGCCCGCTCTCCAAGGACGCGGCGCTCTTGGTATCGATTTCGCGATATACCTCCGGCGGTACCGGCCTCCAGACCCAGCTCTGGCAGCGAATTGATGGCCGCTGGCTGATTACTTCCGCCCACGTCACGCCTCGGGCGCTACCTTTGGACCGCTCTGTCTGGCGCAATGTGGGCGACCCGTTCTGGCACCCACAGGCTGATGGCCCGCTCAGCGGCCTCACGGTTGCGGTCAAGGATCTTTTCGCGATTCAAGGCCGACGAATCGGGGCGGGTAACCCTGCGTATCTGAGTGAAGCGAAGCCGGAGGCGACTACTGCTCCCGCCGTCGCCGACCTGCTCAACGGGGGTGCGTCGCTGCGCGGTATTGCCCGCACGGACGAGTTTGCCTACTCGATCGCCGGGGACAATCCGCACTACGGCACCCCTCCAAATGGGGCCGTCCCCGGTGCGTTGCCAGGCGGTTCCTCGAACGGTCCCGCCTCCGCCGTTGCCACGGGCCAGGCGGAGATCGGGCTGGCCACGGACACCGCCGGTTCGATCCGGGTTCCGGCCTCTTACCAGGGATTATGGGGGTTGCGCACCACGCATGGTTTGGTGCCGCGGCAGGGTCTGCTGCCGCTCTCGCAGTCTTTTGACACCATCGGGTGGCTCACCCGGGACTCGGCTACGCTGCAACGCGTCGCCGATTGGTGCCTCGGCTACGAGGGCTCCGAGTCCACCGAGAGCGTGTATGGCCAGTCGAATGACGACCTGCCGTGGCGGTTTCTGGTGGTGACTGAGGCTCTCGACGTCGTCGAACCTGACACGAGGGTGGCCTTCGGGGACTTGCTGGTCCGACTTGCGGAATCCCCGAATGCTCCCGAGATCGATACCGTGAGTATCGGTGCGTTGGAGGACTATTACGAGGCATTCCGTGTGGTGCAGGGCGTGGAGGCCTGGCGTAACAACGGTGAGTGGCTGCGTGAACATCCGGGCGCTACCGGGCCTGCCGTCGCCGAACGTTTCCTTGCTGCGGCCGCGATCACTCCCGAGGAGGAGACCGCGGCTCGTGGCACACTCACTGAACTGCGCGCGCGGCTGAGAGACCTCTCCCACGGTGCCATTCTTCTTATGCCCACGGTTCCCGGCCCTGCGCCTATGCGCACGCGCTCGGGTGAACATGTTTCTGCGGTGCGGGCGGCCACGCTACGTATGACCACCCCGGCTGCGATTGGCGGCTTGCCCTCGCTCTCGGCGCCGCTGCTCACCGTGGGTTCGCTTCTCGGGCCGGCTCCCGTCGGGGTTTGCCTGATCTCCGGCGAAGGAACCGACATCGCCCTGGTCCGTGCCGCCCGCCGCCTCGAGCAGGCCCTGACGTGAGTGAGAAGCTTTCGACTCGTCAACCCATGAACCTGTGTACCCGCAAGAACCTGTGAACCAGCACGACCTCGTGAACCCGTGCAAGCTTGCCAACGAACCACAGCTCAACCCCACCAGAGAGGAACCGGACATGACACTTCCCGGCCCCATTGATCCGCCGCACCGCCTGCTCATGGGCCCCGGCCCGATCTCGGCTTACCCGAGCGTGCTGAGTGCGATGTCCGCCCAGCTTGTGGGCCAGTATGACCCGTTTATGACGAAGATGATGGCTCAGACCCAGGAGCTGTATCGGGGAGTTTGGTCGACGACGAACGAGGCCACACTTCTTATCGACGGCACCTCGCGCGCCGGTATTGAAGCCGCGCTCGTTTCTCTGCTGCGTCCCGGCGACCGGGTGCTTGTGCCGATCTTTGGGCGCTTCGGGCATCTGCTTGCCGAGATTGCCGAGCGCGCCATGGCCGAGGTGCACACGATCGAGGTGGAGTGGGGCCAGGTGTTCCCGGTGTCCGCTATCGAAGAAGCGATCGTGCGGGTCAAGCCAACGCTGCTCGCACTGGTCCAGGGCGACACCTCCACCACCATGAACCAGCCGCTTGACGAGGTGGGCGAGGTGTGCCGCAAGCACGGCGTGCTGTTCTACACCGATGCCACCGCCTCCCTCGGTGGCAACGAGTTCGAAGCGGACGAGTGGGGCCTCGACGCCGCCACCGCCGGCCTGCAGAAGTGCCTCGGCGGCCCTTCCGGCTCCTCCCCGATCACCCTGTCCGAGCGCGCGGTCGAGGTGATCCGTTCCCGCGGTCGTGTTGAGGCGGGTATTCGCGAGGACGACGACGAGTCGGCGCAGGACTTCATCCGCTCCAACTACTTTGATCTCGGCATGATCCTCGATTACTGGGGCCCACGCCGCCTCAACCATCACACCGAGGCCACCTCTATGTTGTACGCGGCGCGTGAGTGCGCCCGGGTGCTGCTGGCTGAGGGACGCGATGCCGTTATCGAGCGGCATCGCCTGGCGGGCGAAGCCATGCTGGTGGGTGTTCAGGCGCTTGGGCTTGAGGTGTTTGGCGATATCGCGCACAAGATGAACAATGTTGTTGCCGTGGAGATCCCCGGCGGCGTGCCCGGCGATGCCGCGCGCGCCGCGTTGCTCGAGGACTTTGGCATCGAGATTGGCACCTCGTTTGGCCCGCTGCACGGCCGTGTCTGGCGCATTGGAACAATGGGATACAACGCGCGCCAAGACGCGGTGCTCACCACCCTTGCCTCCCTCGAATCGGTGCTGCGTCGCTTTGGTGTTGCGGTGCCCAATGGGGGTGGCGTCGAAGCGGCTGCTGACGTATTCCGGGGGCATTAAACATGAGCCCTCGGCTTGTGGGCCTTGGTCCGGATAGGTTCCTTACTGCAGCGCGCCGAGTTATGGCGCGCTGTGATGAGCTGGCACGCGTCACCGCGACTCCGGGTGAGGGTATCGAACGCGTCTACCTTTCTCCAGAACACGCTCGCGTGAATCGACTCGCCGCCCAGTGGATGCGCGAGATCGGCATGACCGCGCACCAGGATGCCGCCGGCAACCAGGTGGGGCGGATGGCACCTGCCGACGGCGACCCGGACGCGCCCGCGCTTCTCCTCGGCTCCCATCTCGACACCGTGCTGGACGCCGGACGTTTCGATGGCATCGCAGGCGTGCTTATGGCGTTGGAGGTGGTGCGGCTGTTGCGCACCCCTGGAGATGGCCCGGCGCGCACCGAGCTTCCCTTCGCGCTGGAGGTTATCGCCTTCTCCGACGAGGAGGGAACTCGCTTCGGCAAGGCGCTGCTGGGTTCGGCCGCGGCTGCCGGGGCATGGCGCGATGAGTGGTGGTCTCTCACGGATCAGACAGGTATAACCCTGCGAGAGGCCTACCTCGATTTCGGCCTCGACCCCGCGCGCGTGGGCGAGGCCGCGTACCGGCCCAATAACCTTGTCGGATATTTGGAGGCTCACATCGAGCAAGGTCCGGAGCTGGACGAACGTGGAGAATCGCTGGCCGTGGTGTCTTCTATCGCCAGCGCCAAGCGCTTCCAGATCACGGTGGAGGGCGAGGCCCGCCATGCGGGTGGCACCCCATATGACATTCGGCGTGACGCGCTGCTGGGTGCGAGTGAGGCGGCGCTCGCGGTGGAGCGAATCTGCCGCGCGGAGCACCACATTATTGGCACAGTTGGCCAGTTGGAAACTTACCCCGGCGCGGTCAACGTGGTTCCCGGCGAGGCCCGGCTCAGCCTTGACCTGCGCGGTGAGTTCGATGACTCCCGCGACAAGGTGTGGAGCGCGATCTCGCGCGAGTTTGATGCCATCAT
>RRZT010118330.1_pt1 | contig 12961 bp, 12 predicted proteins | sample 2165551 | NCBI WGS metagenome assembly RRZT01 (sample SAMN10456910, study PRJNA506462) | wastewater metagenome | biome: wastewater; feature: sludge; material: wastewater sludge; isolation source: wastewater sludge with Escherichia coli K12::gfp cells carrying plasmid... | place: USA: Moscow, Idaho... | reverse complement strand
TGAAAATCTCCACACCATACATGCGTTACTACGAATTGGAAGCCCTTTGCGCCATGGGTGAGCACAAGCAGGTAATGAAGGAAATGAAAGCTTACTGGGGTGGCATGATACGCGAAGGTGCTACTTCGTTTTGGGAAAAATATGTACCAACCGACAAAGGCACCCAGCATTTGGCCATGTATGGTCGTCCATACGGAAAAAGCCTGTGTCATGCCTGGGGAGCTAGTCCAATATATTTATTGGGTAAGTATTATTTAGGAATTCAACCGGTTAAAGCTGGTTACCGCGAATTCAGTGTCACTCCAAATTTGGGCGGACTGCAATGGATGGAAGGAACAGTGCCGACTCCCCATGGCGAAATTAAACTTTATATGGATACAAAATCCATCAAAGTTACCGCCACCGAAGGCAAAGGTTATCTTACTTTCGCCAGCAAATCGAAACCCAAAGCATCAAAAGGGACAATTGAAAAGTTAAGCGATGGAAAATACCGGCTGCTGATTGATGGAAAAGAGGAAGTGGTGGTGAGATATAAATAAAATACTAAGAGAGTGGTTGCAAATTGTAGCTACTCTCTTTTTTATTTAAAGTGTATTTCCAGCCTGTAATTTATCAATTAAGCGTATAAGCTTTTGTACTTCAGAATAAGCAATTCTGTCATCGGGATTCTTTCTGCTGTACTCTGCCAGCTTATCAGCATTTATCATTGCCTTGTTTATGTCACCATGTTCGCACAAGTACTGATAAAGGTTTACGCGTTTGAAGTAGTGTTTCGTTTTGTCATAGCCAGGCATATATTTCTGAAGTTCCCTTATCAGATCGTCCTGCGAATGATACCTTTTTTCCGATAAATGAGGTAGAAAATGAAGCAGAAACCAGAATTCTGTACATGGGTTTGTTTCCAGATACGTAACACCTTTTTTCGATTTTAGTTTATTATACTTCTTTTGTTCGGCAGGTATCGAAAAAATTCTGTCCATATCTACCAAACAAATAACGTAATCAAACCCTTCATCAATATATTTGTCGGCCAAAACTTTCATATGTTCAATATCAGAATGTCTCGGAAAGTCTGGTGCAATTTTAAGGTTGTATCTCCTGTATGTTCTCAATGAATCGAAATAAAACCATTCGGTTTCTCCTTCGCCAATGATTGCTATACTTTTACGTTTTGCTGTATTCATTTATGTTTGATATAAATACTTTCAAAAAACGGTAAATCAATCAATTTTCCTTGTTTGTAGGCATTGTAAGGCGATAAGTTTTTATGCAGCCCAAGCGACGAAAGCCTCACTAACTTAGTTTCTCCGCATTTGTCTTTGTCGGCAAACCAAATTGTATCTCTGCGCACAAACGATTCGTTCAAAAGATTAATATCATGAGTAGTCATAATTAATTGCGAATTCTGTGTGCTGTTTGCCAGAAATACTTTCAGAAAATAGGCTAAAAGTTCATAGTGCAAGCTGGTTTCCACTTCATCAATAACGATTATTTTATTATCGAACAGCAGCTGTTTTAGTAATACAACCATTCCCATGAAGCGGATCGTTCCCCGTGATTCGAGATTCTCTGGTAGTTCATATTCCTCTCCATTGACACTATGTTTAAATTGCAATTCATAATTAGTAATCTTGCCTTGTCGGAGCATGTTTTGAGTAATGTAAGCTGGCAAATCCGACGAGACAATCATTTTTTCGATGGCCGGCGAAATATCTTCTTCTTCTTTGCGTAGATGTAATCCGGTAATGTTGAAATCCGACGCTTTCAGCATATCAGTCAAAAACTCTTTTAATTGACCATCTGTATCTTCGCTTAAACTGTTTTTTACATATGTGAGTAATGAATCATTTGGTTTTAGCATGCTACCCATTTGATGAGCAAAGTAGTTGTATACTACATTTAGCCTCGATAATTCAACATTTGACTTTCCAAAGGCTGCCAGCACGGAGCAATTGTTTATTGTATTTCCGCTTATTATTTGTTGATTCTTTTTTGAAATACCAAGTTTATTCCCGAATTCAATTTCGGTTGCATCTGTGTATGGGTTATATGTCCTGCTGTATAGCTTTGCCGGTTGAGCTCCCGGATAACATATCAGGGTTTCTTCATAGATGCGGTTTGCATCGGCTCTTAGCATTAAAACGTACTTTTCTTTTTCAGAATAAAAGCTCAAGGTGAAAACAGTACTTTCGTTTTTTGAACTGTCATTGAGTAGAAATGGAATTACTTTTAGTTTTTGAGTTTTGTCTTTTGGATTGTCTGTGATTAACTCTCTGAAGAACGATAATGCTTGTAATAGGTTTGTTTTACCGGATGCATTTGCGCCATAAATTAGTCCTGTTTTCAGTAATCGAACATTGTCTTTTACTTCTACCGTGTATTCATCTTTCATGAGTGTATCGGTGGTTGGTTCGAAGCTTAGTATTTGTTCTGATTTTACTGATAGATAATTTTGTATTTTGAATTCGGCTATCATATCTTTGTTGTGTTTTTATCCGCCACAAATATACAATATTTTCTGTTGTTTCTTCATGTATTCCGAAATATAGTAAAAATATTACGTATATTTAATATAAAAACAGTATTTTGTCGATTTTATTTTGAGTTTTGCGTTCACTTCTTCTTAAACTCAATCCCTTTCAAATTTCGTTTCAGTTCTTTATCGGCCATAAAGCAAATTTTATTGGCACGTACTTTTTTAGCGCTACAATCATCGGGGGTATCGAATCCATCGCTGGTTACGGATATCGTAAATCGCCCCAGGTCGTCGAGCTTTACGCTGTAGCCATCGTGCAGAAAGTCCTGCATAGTTTCTGTGAGTGCAATCAGCGTAGCGCGTACGTCGGTTTCGGACAGGGTGCAGCGTTTTGAAATTTCGCGTGCCAGTTGGCGGGTAGTTACTTCGCCTGAGCGAACAGGGATGGCGTAGTATTTTGCTTCTTTACTGCCCAGTCCGCTGTGTTTGGTTTTTACTTCGTATTGAAATGCCATAATGATAATTAAATGAAGGTTAAATCCTCAATAGGACATCATTAAAAGATGTACATCTTTTAATGATAATCTGTATATCTTTAATAGAAATAAATGTATATCTTATAAGTGCAAAAATGCACATTTATTTTTGATTGTATGCAAACTGTTGAAAAAAAGTCGGCGACAGGTTTGCAAACAGATACTGAAGCTTTTTTTTCTTAATATTCGCTACAGTCCGGTGGAGTTAGCGAAACAAACAAAAGAGGAAGTGCGCGAAACTATCACATCTCTGGTAAACGATTCCGGAAATCCGTACTTAACAGGTGTTTGCTGTATCAATATCGACGATTCGGTTACCGACGATAAGATTGATACCATTTTTGAGACTGTGTATGAATTAAGAAAAACAATCACCTAAATCCCCCACAGGGGGACTTAAAAGGAAATTGGGTTTCTGGAATTGAATTATATTACATTATTATACTATTCAAAATCCTTTCCAATGGAGAGGACTGAAGTAACTTATGGCAAAAGAATTTGATAATAAACTGGCTGATTCACAGGCAACGGAAGTAAAACCTGTGCGTCCGGAGGACTTCGATTTTAATAAATACGAGGCCTATGTAAAGGAGTTAAATAAAACCTGTGCACAGTTTTGGCAACAAAAATCAGGTGTTGTAGTATACAGGCGTATGCGCGTAGCTGAATGTTTCTCGTTTGGTTGCATGTCATTTTTGCCATTGCAAGTTTAGCCTATGTGGCATGCTGGCTTTCGTTAATGATCTTTGTTCCAAATAATTCAAAAATAAGAGCTAAAGAAGATTAATATACTTATCAGGATTTTTTTTTGGCAATGTTTTTGTAATTAAGTTTTCAACTAATTAAATATGGAGTTTATGGTAAGGTGTTGATGTATATGTTGTTAGGAAAGCCTGAATAAACTTCAAGAAAAAATATTGAAAAAAATGATGAAAAAGAAAAAAATCCTGACCGCAATTGTGGTTTGTTTTGCATTGAGTATTTTAAGTTCTACAGCGCAAAAAAAAGCACCTGCCGATATGTTTCCTGAAGCCGGTGCGGGCTATCAAAAAGTTATCATCCGGCTTCCTGAACGAAAAAATGAAGATAACTACAAACTGGAACTATTTGTGGGCCGTACGATGGAAGTTGATGTATGTAACAGGCATTTTATGACAGGTAAAATTCTGGAAGAAACCCTTCAGGGATGGGGGTATACGTACTACAAAGTAGAAACAAACGGACAAACTGCCGGAACATTAATGATGTGTCCGGACAATTCGAAGAAAATGAAATTTGTTCATATGCAGTCGGTAAATTTACGTTACAACAGTAAATTACCTATTGTGGTATATGTGCCCGATAGCATTGAAGTTAAATATAAGTTATGGAAAGCCGGAAGGCTAATCCAACCATAAAGTTTAATTATAAAGGTTTTTATTCAAAGTCAGTAAATAATCGAAAGATTTTTACTGACTTTGTTGCGTCAGGGCGTGACAAATGACTACGCTTTCCGTCTATTACTTCAAGCTACTATTTGTAATCAGATTAATTCTGTTTATATTTGAGTGTAAATAAACAACCATTAATTCTTAAAAACTATAAGAAAAAAGGGATGCTATGCGCATCAAAAGCACTTTTCGCAGAACAGGAGAAGTGGTTTTGGTATTGATGCTGCATTCTGCAATAAACACACAAACGGATGAAACCCACAATTTCAAAAAACGTACAAAAATTCAAAAAAACGAAATCGCCGGTGCGCGAAATCATGGATTTAGCCAATCCTCAGTTTTTCAAACAGGTGGGTCTCGACCCTAAAGATGTAATCTCTTTCTCGGGCGGATGGGTAAACCACGAAGCGCCCGAAGAGTTGCGCGATGCTTACGCCGGAATTATACACAACAGTGAACGTTTTCATGCCAGCGGAGCTTATCCTCCTACACTTGGAACGCCCGAATGTCGCAAAGCAATTGTCGATTTCGAGAAACATCTTTACGGACAGGAAATGCCCCTTTCGGTCGAAAACATTGCCATCGGCTGTAATTCGTCGCAAATGACTTCGAACCTGATGCAAATTGTACTCGACCCGGGCGATAAACTCTGCCTGCTCGACCCATCGTATAGTAATTATCCATCGCAAACCATAGCTTTGGATGGCGTGGAAATTGTTCGCTTTCAGGTGCTCGATACTGAAAACTGGCAGTATGTGGCCAACGAACGCATTGACGATTTTGTAAAATTTCTGCGTGCTGAAAAGCCCAAAATGCTTTTGCTTTGTGCCCCTGACAATCCCACTTCGCAGGTGCTTTCCGATGCATTTATGAAAGCTGCTCTTGAAACAATGACCGAAATAAATGGCTTTCTGGTAATAGATTTTGCATACAAAGAATTGGTGTGGCAGCAAACTTTGCCTGATTATTTTTCCTGGGGTCCTACCGATAACTACGTATCAATCCATTCCAACTCAAAGTGGTGCCGCGGATTAGGACGACGACTCGGATGGATTGAAGCTCCTGTAGAAATTGTTGAAGCCTTTGAAGCGATTCAAAGTTCAACAATCCTGTGTCCCGACACCTTACACCAGATGGCTTTTGTCGATTATGTGACGAAAAGCATAGCTGCCAATAGCATCACACCTTATATTCAACAAACAGCCGGACTTTATAAATCAGCTGCCGAATGCACGGTAAATGCCATAAATACTTGGCTCAAACTACCTTGTCTCGTACCACAGGGAGGGTTGTATACCATTGTAAAAATCGATGAGGAAAGCTCGGAGTTTGTGCGACGTGTAATGAGTAAGACGGGTGTAATAATGGTTCCCGGGTGGGGATTTGGTCCATCCATGCAAAAGGCTGTGCGCTTGTCTTATGGCCCGCTGGTTCATCACCCCGAAAAAATTGACGAAGCCATGCAACGCGTCGGAAGTTTTTTGGGGAAATGAGAGATTTGTTGCCTGATTATTTCTAACTTTAATTTCTAACTTCCAATATTAAATGAAGGATCGTATTGAAAAACTAAAAGCAATGGCCACACAACTACGCAGAGATGTGGTGAATGCAATATATTACGGTGGCGATGGCCATCCGGGGCCCAGTATGTCGATTGTGGATATTATTACTCCACTCTATTTTGATGTTCTGCGCATGGACCCCGAAAACCCGAAATGGCTAAGTCGCGACCGGTTTATACTTTCAAAAGGTCATGCCTGTCCCGCTCTGTATGCAGCGCTTGCCCGAAAAGGTTTTTATTCCCCCGCCTGGCTTAAAACATTGCGCCAAACCGGTAGTAAATTACAGGGGCATCCTGTCCCAAAAGACACTCCGGGCGTAGAGGTAACTGCCGGTTCGTTGGGTCACGGACTACCACAGGCTTGTGGTATGGCTTTGGCTTCGCGTAAACGCTCCGACGATAATGTGATTTTTGTTCTTACCGGCGATGGTGAATTAAACGAAGGAATAGTGTGGGAATCGGCCATGACCATTGCTAAATATAAACTGACCAATGTGATTGCCGTAGTGGACAACAACGGTATACAGAGTGGTGGAAAAGTAGATGTGGTGGGCGGTATTGTGAAATTACGCGAAAAGTGGGAGGCCTTCGGTTGGTATGCTGTGGACATCGACGGACACGACATGGAAAGCCTGCTGTTCGCATTCGAAAATGCAGCCAAACGCGGTAGGTTACCCCGTGAACAACGCGAAGGAATGGTAATTGTACCCGGGAAACCCGCTCCCAACCCCGATCAGCCCATAGTATTTATAGCCAAAACCATCAAAGGAAAAGGCTTGCCCTATATGGAAAACAACAATGCGTGGCACAAACGTGTGCCAACTGTGGAAGAACATGAATTAGCAATGTCAATTTTAGGAGGACTGGATCTTGAATAAAATAGAGAGTACCCGCGTTGGGTTTATGCAGGGATTGGATTTCCTTGCTGAAAAAGATGAACGTATTATGTTGGTTTGTGCCGACAGTTTGTTGGCTATGCGTGCATCGGAATTTGTAGAAAAATTCCCTGACAGATATGTAGAAGTTGGTATTGCCGAGCAAAATGCAGCTGCTACTGCAGCAGGTTTGGCTGCCGATGGTCTGATACCTTACTTTGCCACTTATGCAGGTTTTATTACTATGCGGGCTTGTGAGCAGCTACGTTCATTTGTGGCCTATCCCAATTTGAATGTAAAATTTGCCGGTGTCAACGGTGGCATAGCTGGTGGCGAACGCGAAGGCGTGACGCATCAGTTTCCCGAAGATATTGGTATTTTGCGCACCATGCCTAACTTTACCATATTAGTTCCGGCCGATGCCGGACAGGCAAAGCAAGCCTGTATGGCTGCTGCCGCAATACCCGGACCTGTTTATATCAGACTGGGTAGTGGTCGCGATCCGGTTTTTTATGATAATGATCAGCCTTTTGTACCCGGTAAAATTAATATTATCAGCGATAGCGGTCACGATATAGCCTTGTTTGGTTGTGGAATTTTGCTCGGCCGCTTACAGGAAGCTGCTGCATTGTTATCAGCCGAAGGAATAGGAGTAACACTGGTGGAAGTGCATACCATTAAACCATTGGATGTGGAGGGCATAACAGCTGTATTAGCGAGATGTGGTGCGGCAGTGACAGCTGAGGATCACAATATTATTGGAGGACTCGGTAGCGCCATTATGGAAACTGCGGCCGAAAACTGCCCGGTACCCATCGCACGTATTGGTCTGCGTGATACTTTTGCAGGTTCAGGTCTACCCGGCGAACTGCTGGATTATTACAAAATGAGTGTAGCTGATATTGTGCAAGCAGCAAAGGATACTATAAAACGCAAATAATAATCACATTCAGTATGGTAATATTTTGGTTTCGGCGCGATTTGCGTTTCGATGATAATACGGGTTTATTCCATGCTCTGAATAGCGGACATGCTGTATTGCCCGTGTTTATCTTCGATACAAATATCCTGCAAAAGCTGGATAACAAACAGGATAAAAGGGTTAGCCTGATTCATCAACGCATTGTTTACATGAACAACGTGTTGAGTAAATCGGGCTCAGGGATGTATGTTCGACACGGCAATCCGACCGATATCCTGCCGGCTCTATGTTCTGAATACAATGTATCACAGGTGTTTTGTAATGAGGATTATGAGCCCGAAGCCATTCAACGCGATAGTGAGCTGGCCGAAATACTCTCTCGCAGGTGTGTGCAATTCAATGCATTTAAAGATCAGGTTATCTTTGCCAAAAACGACCTGCTAAAACCCGATGGTAATCCTTATACTGTTTTTACTCCCTATTCCAAAAAATGGAAACTAAAAACAACTGAAAATCAGCCCGTCAGCTTTCCATCCGAAAAGCACCTGCATAATTTTACACAGTGTTCTAACTGTCAGGTGCCAGCTTTAACCGAAATAGGTTTTCGCGAATCAGAGGTGGAATGGATTGTGCCTTCCATCGAACCACAAATTCTGAAAAACTATGCTGATACACGCAATTTTCCTTCGCTCAACAATGGAACATCGCACCTAAGTGTACATTTAAGATTCGGTACTATTAGTATTCGCAAAGCAGTGATAATGGCTATGGAGTACAGCGATGAGTTTTTGAATGAGCTTATCTGGCGGGAATTCTTCATGATGATACTATATCATTTTCCGCAGGTTGTTACCCAAGCCTTTAAGCCGGCATTCGATAATATTTGTTGGAGAAACAATACTTCTGATTTCGAAAAGTGGTGCAGCGGAAAAACGGGATACCCATTGGTAGATGCCGGCATGCGTGAGTTGAATGCTACCGGAATAATGCACAACCGCGTGAGAATGGTTACTGCATCGTTTCTGGTAAAACACTTACTCATTGACTGGCGATGGGGCGAAGCGTATTTTGCACAAAATCTGCTCGACTACGATTTATCGGCCAATAATGGTAACTGGCAATGGGCAGCCGGTTGCGGTTGCGATGCTGCTCCTTATTTCAGGGTGTTTAATCCAACCGAACAGGCTAAAAAATTCGATAAAGATTTATTGTATATTCAAAAGTGGGTACCTGAGCTTAATAGTCTGAACTATGTGCCAATGCTCGATCATACATTTGCACGCAACCGGGTTTTGTCGGTATTTAAAAAGGCTTTAAAAGATGATATTTAGATGATTAAACAGAAATTATTGAAATATTATTTTGATTGTTTTGAATATTAGCATTGATTATCCGGAGAAAAATCCTACCTTTGCAGTCCAATTTTAGCGTAATCTCTGGCAGAATTCCATAATGGCTGCGAATATTGCGCATTAATTACTTAAAAAAGAGCAAAATGGATTTAATTAAAGTTGCTGAACAAGCATTTCTTGTTGAGAAAACACATCCTGAATTCAAAAGTGGCGACACTGTAACCGTGGCTTACCGTATTAAAGAGGGTAACAAAGAGCGTATTCAGGAATTCCGTGGCGATGTAATCAAAATCGTTGGTCACGAAAACAAAAAACGTTTTACTGTACGTAAAATGTCAGGTAACGTAGGTGTTGAGCGTATTTTCCCGCTTGATTCTCCATTTATCGACAGCATCACAGTAAACAAACGCGGTAAAGTACGTCGTGCTAAATTGTACTATTTACGTGCACTTACCGGTAAAAAAGCCCGCATCAAAGAAAGACGTGTGTGAGCTTTTAAAATCACGACAAAGTAAAAAAAAGAGAAAACGACCGGAGTTGTTTTCTCTTTTTTTATGCCAAAGCCAATGTAAACACACTAATGCGCGTTGCTTTGTTCTGTTCCAGAATACAGGCTGCCGCAGCCTCAAGCGTAGAGCCCGTGGTTAGTACATCATCCACCAGTAGTATATGTTTATTGTCAAAGAACGCAGCGTTAGTCACAGAAAAGATTCCTGAGGTATTCTCGTAACGCTGATATACATTTTTCTTTGTTTGCGTGTTGTTCGCAACAGTCCGTATCAGGCATTTTTCATCTATCGGAGTTTGAAATACCTCGGACATGCCTTTGCAAATTTCCATACTTTGATTATAGCCCCTCTTTTGTAATTTCTTTGGATGCAATGGTATGGGCACTATTAAATCAATATCGGCAAGCCATCCGGCATTTAACAATTCGGTTGCTGCCATTTTTCCCATATATCTTCCGATTGCAGTGTTGTTGTGGTACTTTAGCTCGTGTAATAATGTTTGAAAAGGTGAACCTTTCGTAAAAAAGAAAAAAGAAGTGGCCTTTTGAATGTTTACCTTGCCCCAAAATCTTTTTTCCACAGGATTGTCGGGCTTTAGATGAAAGTTAGTACGTGGTATCTCAGTCAGGCAGTTCAGGCATATGTGTTGCTCGTTACTATGCAGGTTCTCGTTACATATTACACATATATTGGGGTAGAAAAGCCCGAGTAAATTGGTCATTACTGTATTGATTGTAAACATGATAGTATTCTGAGAGTTAAACAAATCGGGTTACATAATGCGTAATGCAAATATAAATAAATGATACACATATACAATTTATGTCTGCCTTTTACTTCAATAAATTCGGAAAGAAAAAACTTTTGTGCCATATTGGCAGTGTAAAGGGAGTAAACTTAAGAGTAATTGAAAAGGTATAGTATTTGTTTTTATCGATAAACAAAAAAAAGACCCTAAAAATGAATTTTACAGTAATGTTAATTTTGAGTATATTTGCTGTTTAATTCAATAAAAACTACAAACATATATATGACTGAGAACGAACAAATTGTTAATAAAATTGTTGAAGGAATACAAGAAAGAAAAGGAAAAGAAATAGCCGTTGTGAATTTAACCCGCCTCAAAGAGTCACCCTGTAATTACTTTGTGATTTGCGAAGGTGATTCGTCTGTACACGTAAATTCGATTGCGATGTCGATAAAAGACTATGTACGTGAGCAAATAAGTGTAAAGCCCTATGCAACTGATGGGTTCGAAAACAGTGAGTGGATAGCTATGGATTACGGACAAATCATTGTACATGTGTTTCAGCGCCATATTCGTGCTTTTTACGATATTGAACACTTGTGGTCCGATGCAAAAATTAAACGGCTCGAAAACGTGCTGTAACTAAATTAAGAAAATTTTATGTCCGAAATGGAAAATAAAAAACCAACAAACCCGTCGCAGGGCGGCAAACCATCCGGTAAGAAATCGTGGTTTAATATATCGTGGATTTACGGGCTTATCATGATAGTATTGATTGGCTCTTACTTTTTTAGCGGTAATCCTGTAGCAAAAGAAATACCCTATTCTTCGTTTGAAGATTTTGTAAAACAGGGTTATGTAGAATCAATTGATGTGTATTCAGGCAAAAATACCCTCGAAGCTGTAGTAACAGAAGCCTCTGTGAATACGGTATTTGGTAAAAATGCCGATGCATACAAAGACGATCGTAAAATCAGCGTTCGAATTCCTTCGGTTGAAGAGTTTTCGAAATTTATTACAAAAGCAAAAGAGGACAAGCAGTTTAAAGGAGTTATCGACTACAAAGTAAGTCGTGATTATCTGGAAATGTTCTTATACAGTGTATTTCCTTTCCTTTTACTGATATTGTTTTTCGTATTCATGAATCGCCGGATTTCCGGTCAAATGGGCGGCGGATCAGGCGGAATATTCAATGTGGGTAAATCCAAAGCACAGCTTTTTGACAAAGGCAACAATGTAAATAAGGTGACATTTAAAGATGTAGCCGGACTGGCCGGGGCAAAACAGGAAATCGAAGAAATTGTGGCTTTCCTCAAAAACCCTTCGAAATATACTGAATTAGGAGGTAAAATACCTAAGGGAGCATTGCTGGTAGGCCCTCCGGGGACCGGTAAAACGCTTTTAGCGAAAGCCGTTGCGGGTGAAGCTGATGTGCCATTCTTTTCGATGTCAGGTTCGGACTTTGTGGAGATGTTTGTTGGGGTAGGTGCTTCTCGTGTCCGCGATTTATTCCGTCAGGCAAAAGAAAAATCGCCTTGTATTATATTTATCGACGAAATAGATGCTGTAGGGCGTGCCCGTGGTAAAAACCCGAATATGGGCAGCAACGACGAACGTGAAAATACACTCAATCAGCTGCTGACCGAAATGGATGGTTTTGGTTCGAACAGTGGTGTTATTATTCTGGCAGCTACAAACCGTGCCGATATATTGGATAAAGCTTTGTTGCGTGCCGGTCGTTTCGACCGTCAGATACATGTTGACCTTCCGGATGTAACTGAACGTAAGCAAATATTCAATGTACACCTTCGTCCAATAAAAATCAACGATACGGTGGATGTGAACTTTTTGGCAAAACAAACCCCGGGCTTCTCGGGCGCCGATATTGCAAATGTATGTAACGAAGCAGCTCTGATTGCTGCCCGTAAAAACAAATCATTTGTCGAAAAACAGGACTTTCTGGATGCAGTGGACCGTATTGTAGGTGGTCTGGAGAAAAAAACCAAGATAACCACTGTAGCCGAAAAGAAATCGATAGCATATCACGAAGCCGGACATGCTACTATAAGCTGGATGCTCGAACATGCGAATCCATTGGTAAAAGTAACTATTGTACCACGTGGTGAGGCCCTGGGTGCTGCATGGTATTTGCCAGAAGAACGTCAGTTAACCAATCGTGACCATATTTTAGATGAAATGTGCTCGACACTTGGTGGACGTGCAGCTGAAGAGTTGTTTCTGTCTCAGACTTCAACCGGTGCCATCAACGACCTTGAGCGCGTAACCAAGCGTGCTTATGCCATGGTGGCCTATTTTGGGATGAGCGAAAAATTACCAAATATGAGTTACTACGATTCGACAGGTAATTCCGATTATGGTTTTACAAAACCATACAGTGAACGTACAGCTGAATTAATTGACGAGGAAGCTAAAGCAATTGTGGCTGAGCAGTACGAACGTGCAAAGCAAATCTTACGTGCAAATGCGGACGGACATAATCAGCTCTCGGAATTGTTAATAGAGCGCGAAGTAATCTTTGCTGAAGATTTGGA
>RRZT011063930.1_pt1 | contig 12964 bp, 8 predicted proteins | sample 2165551 | NCBI WGS metagenome assembly RRZT01 (sample SAMN10456910, study PRJNA506462) | wastewater metagenome | biome: wastewater; feature: sludge; material: wastewater sludge; isolation source: wastewater sludge with Escherichia coli K12::gfp cells carrying plasmid... | place: USA: Moscow, Idaho ... | reverse complement strand
CTGAACCTGATCGAACAGGGCCGCAACTACGGCTGGCCGAAGGTGTCGAACGGCTCCCACTACGGTGGTGCCGACATTCCCGACCATGCCGACGGCGACGGTTTCGAGGCGCCCAAGGTGTGGTGGAACCCGTCCATCTCGCCGGGCAGCCTGATGATCTACTCGGGTTCGGAGTTCCCCGACTGGAACGGAGACGCGTTCATCGGGGCGCTGTCGGGTGAGGCCCTGATCAGGGTCGACATCGACGGCACGGCGGCCGCGAAGGGCGATCAGTGGGGCTTCGGGGCGCGCATCCGCGCGGTCGATCAGGCCCCCGACGGCTCGATCTGGCTGCTCACCGACGGTTCGGACGGCCGGCTGCTGCGGCTCACTACGGCGTGACGGGCTTCTCGAACGGCGCCTGACAGAACAGCGGCGTCGGAGCGCAGCCCAGATCGGTGTTCGAGATGCGCCGGGTGCGCTCGACCTTCACCTGCGCACCGCCGGTTGCCGAGGGCAGGCTCTGCCAGTCGACCGAGGTGGTGCGGCCGTCGTCCGGTCTGGTGGTGACGGGGCAGCTCTCATCGCGGTAGGTCACCTCGGCCGCGCCGGGTGCGAACGAGAACACCCTGCTGCATGCCTTCAGCCCGACGTTGCCCCAGCGGGGGCCGAAGCGCTGGTCGGCACCCGGCAGGGTGGCGATGGCCGCCTCGACCTTCTCGATGGCGTCAGTGGTGGGGTAGAGGCTCGTGGTGCGCAGAAAGCACTCCTGCCGCCAGCCGCTCACGATCCAGCCGCTGTCGTCGTGCACGACCTCGCAGTAGTAGCCGGTGCGTACCCCGCCGGGGCTGCCCAACACCGGCTCGAGCAGGGCCGCGTCGAGCCGGGTTTCGTTCTCGAACGAAGTGCGCTGCGCCGCCAGGCCGCTGGCGACGTCGCCTCTGGCCTTCGACTGCAGGTACAACGGCTGCACCAGGTACCAGGCCAGCCAGCCGACCAGCAGCACGGCAAGGGCGATCGCGACGGTGCGCAGCGTCCGAGACATTCGGCAACCGTACAAGCGGCACGGGTCGGGTCGTCCGGGCCGGCCCAGTTCACACAGATTGCGTGAAAATCTTCTCAAAGGGTTGATCGTTTCAAAGTCTTGGACGACCTGGCCGACGATGTGCTCGTACGAGAAGTCGAAATAGGGCCCGTCGGGCACGATGCCGCACTTGGTCTGAATGGTGATCTCGGCGCGCTCGGCGGGGCTGAGCCGCATGGCCTGCGCGAACCGCTCCTCGCACGCGTGCATGCGGCCGCCGTAGATGTCGGCGTGGTCGAAGAAGTCGATGCCGGCGTCGCGAGCCGTGCCGACCAAGGTGCGGATCTCGTCGTCGGTCGAGTCCATGATGCGCATCAGGCCGAGCATGACGTTGGGCACCTGGGTTTCGGACGTGCCGAGGGGGACGGTTCTCATGAGCCCCCCTAGGCGACGGACTTAGCTGCCTTCGTGACAGGTGACTGCCTGCATGCGGGCAGCGAAGTGTCACAAGGGCAGCTACGTCGAGCGGGTCAGACCGCGCGCGATACCCAGGGGAACCGGCGGTCGATCTGCGGGTCGTACAGCGGCACGCCCATCGCGTCGAGGGTTTGAATGGCGGGGTCCATCACCGTGAGGTCTTTCACGTTGTGAAAGGTGAGTACCACGAAGGTTCCGCCGGCGATCCAGACGTCGAACGACCCGTGGGTCGGGTGGCTGAAGTGGTAGGTGTCGCTGCGCCGCCAGGTGCCGTACATGATGGCGAGTTCGTTGAGCACCCGCTCGGTGTCGAGGGGGGCGACGTCCTTGACACTGCGGCCCTTGATCAGCTTCAGATAGGTGCGGCGATCGGCGACCCGGTTGCTTCGGCGACCGTCGGAATAGGCCCAGAACGCCAGTTGGTAGCTCACAGGGCGCAATCTAGTTCGTGACCCACCAGATCAAGCCGCACGACGCGGGTGTTCAGGTGATCTTTGGCATCGGGTTCAACTGGGTCGTGAAAGACAGCGTGAGTTTGGGCATCGTCTCCGGTACCCAAACTCACAGTGTCTTCGGTGGCCCGCGGGCATGAACGCGAATCTGACCATTTCGGCAGGCTCGGTGCCCACACTGCGAGCGTGAGAGCTCGCACAGCCCTGCCCGCCGACCTGGTGGCGCTCGCTCAACGCCAGGCCGGTGTGCTTTCTCGTGACCAACTCTTGCGGTTCGCGCTGTCGCGTCAGACCATCGCCCGGCTACTGGCGAGCGGGCTGCTCACGGTTGTGACACCGGGAATCTATCTGCGGGGCGGCGAGCCGAGTTGGATGAGCCGAGCCTGGGCCGGCCTGCTGATCGGCGGGTCGACGGCCGTGCTGGGTGGGCCGACTGCTGGCTACCTGCAGAAGTTGGTGCGCGAGCCGCCCGACGTGATCACGGTCTACTCCAATCGTCAGTTGGCGCCTCGGGACGGTTGGCTGTTCGTTCGAGGTACTCGAGCCTGCAGTGGCGAACCGGCTCGCACGCGGTACGAGGCAACGGTTATCGATCTCTGCGCTGAGCGTGACGAAGACGACGTGGCTGCAGTGCTCGCCGACGCGGTCTCGAGCCGGCGAACGACGACCAAGAAACTGCTCGCCGAGGTGCATAGCCGCTCTCGGTTGCGTCACCGGTCGTTGCTCTGTGACGTGCTGGACGATGTGGACGCCGGCGCGCATTCCGCGCTGGAGCGCCGCTTTCTCGTCGATGTCGAACGCGCGCACGGTCTGCCCACTGCCACTCGGCAGGCTCATGCCGGCACGGCACATCGCAGTGACGCCTGGTATGAGGAGTACGCACTCGTGGTCGAACTCGACAGCAAGCGGCACCACAGCGGCGGCGCAACATTTCACGACACGACTCGCGACAACGACCACGCGCTCGTCGGGTTGACCACCTTGCGGCTCCGTTGGGCGCATGTAACGGGTTCCAACGCCTGCGCCACCGCTCAAGTACTGGGGGCGGCGCTAGCGGCCCGCGGTTGGCACGGGCCACTCACGTCGTGCCCGAAGTGTGCCCTGGTGCATCCGATCTAGTTCTGGCCACGAAAAGACGGTGTGAGTTTGGGCATCGTCTGGACTACCCGAACTCACACTGTCTTCGAGGTCTACAGGGGCTGACGCCCCAACGTGCCCACCAGGGCCGCCCGGTAGTCGTCGCTGCCGAACCGGTCGAGTTCGGCGCGCGCCGCGGTGAGCCGGCTCGGCACGTCGAGGCGCTCACTGGCTTCGGCGTTCTCGGGCACGCCCGCAAAGCCCTCCAGGCGATCGACCACGGCCTGCGCGCGGTTCTGGGCCCACTGCCGCTTGCTGTCGAGTCGCTCGGCGTACCAGTCGGAGTTCAGCACGGTGTCGCGGTCGAACAGCCCGCGCACCTCGGCCGAATCGAGGTCGTGGCCATCGGCCGTGGTGCCGTTCGCCATGATCTCGAGCAACGCTCGCAGCGGCGGAATCGCCAACTCGATGGTGCCGTCGTCGAAGTACGACTGGGCGACCCGGCGATGGGTCTCGACGATGATGTCGAGGCTGTCGGCGTAGATGCCCTCGTCCTGCAGCTCCGGACGCAGCATGTCGGCGGTGAACACCACATGCGGGTGCAGAAAGATGCGGCCGAAGTACTTGCGGGCGAACTTCTGCGTCATGCGGTAGCCGAGCCGGCTGGCGCGCACGGGGCGTCCGTCGATCTCGGTGTCTTCGACGCGTTCGAGGCACCCCTCGGCGATCAGGTTCGCGGCCGAGCGTTCGTCGTCGGTCATGCGCGAGAACACCTCAGGAATCAGCATCGAGATGTCGTGGTCGACCCGCACGTTGGGCCCCACGTAGCCGGCGCACGACACCCAGCCGTCGTAGCCGGTGAGCACGTAGCTGAGCAGCGCCGCGTTCAGGTCGACGATGGCCGGCATGGCGTTGAACGGGCCCTTGGTCAGCGCGCCTTCGGACCCGGCACCGGTGGTGGACGGCGACTTGCCGGTCATCGAGCTGATGTACTCCATGAACAGCTCGGGCAGCTCCATGTAGTGCAGCGGGTTGTACGAACACAGCGCCGGCACCGGGCCATCCGGCGGGTTGTTGCGCCGTCCGGCGGCCACCACGTCGACCGGCACGGGCATGGGCGCAGCGCTGGGCAGCTTGGCCAGCAGGTGCATGGCCAGGTCGGCCGCGGCGGTGGCCTGGGCGTTGGTCAGGTCGGGCCGCTTCTGCAGGTACCTCGGGTTCTTGGACGGCTTGCCGCCCACCAACCGCGGGTTGGCCGACGACACCACGAACCGTGGGCTCTGGTCGTCCGGCTGGTCGGCGAACTCGGCCAGCAGCTGCTGCATCGGGGTGGTGAACGCGCTGAACGCCACCGCGTCGTCGCGCATCTCGCGGGCGTCGAAGCGGGTCAGCGGTTCGAAGTTCGACAAGAAGTTGTCGTGGCCCGACATGTCGAGCTCGGTCTGCTTGTCGTAGCCGCGGTGAATGGCGTCGTCAGGGCGCTGAAAGAGCAGGTTCTCGCAGTTCTGCACGTACTTGCGGCTCAGCCCGATCGCGCCGTCGGGCACGGCGGTGAGGTGCGCCGGGCCGACGATCGAGGCGGTGATGTCGTCTTCGGTCTGCACCTTGACGGCCGGGTTGAAGTCGTGGCGCAGCCCGAACAGCCGCCACGAGCCGTCGGTGTCGAAGCCGACCCGTAGCATGTTCACGTTGATGCGCTCACCGTCGAGCCGCAGCGCGTTGCCCTGCCGGCCGTTCATGATGCCGACGGTGAAGTGACTGCGCCAGTCGCCACCCCACTCGGGCCGGTGGAACCGCTTGACCACGAACACGAGTTCCTTCACGTGCGGCGGAATGCTCTCGAGCCACTCGTTGTAGGCATCGGTGAAGTCGTCGGACGGCGTGAGCAGCTTGATCACGCTGCCGATCGAGCGGGTGGGCGACAGGATCGCGCGGGTGTCGGTGCCGCGCAGGGCTTCGTCGGCGAACCGGTCGGAATGGTCGCGGGCGAGGATCGCTTCGACGGCGTCCATGTCGGCGTCGAAGTCGGCGGTGTAGGCGTTGCCGAAGATGAACGCGTCGGTGATGGCCTTGCTGATCTCTGACTTGCCGCCGCCCGAGACGGTGCACGGCTTGTGGCACGAGGTGACGTTGGGCACCACGGCCTTGAGGTCCCAGTGCTTGGGGTCGCTCGGCGACTGCGCCAGTTGCACGCGGTAGCCGTTGGGGCCGAAGTAGGTCTTGTCGGCGCGCAGCCTGATCGAACGCTCACCCGAGGGCGTGTTCCACGACACGGTCATCGTGCGCAGCGAATAGGTCGGACGACTCGGCACCAGCACGTGCTCGGGGTGTTCGAGATCGATCGCATGACCCTCGGGCTGCCGTACGAATCGGTGCGGGTCGCGCGCCAGCACATCGTCGAGCCGGTAGTCGTCGGTGGCCGACTCGTCGGTGTAGCCGCTGCCGATGTTGTACGACGGAAAGACCAGGGCGCCGCCCGCGTGCTCTTCTTCGACGTTGCCGAACAGGTTCGCGGTGTAGCTGATCTGGGTCTTCACCTCTTTCTTGCAGTAGCCGAAGTAGTTGTCGGCGATCACGGTGACCATCACGCCGCGCGCGTCGCGGGCGCAGATCTTGAACGCCTGGCCGCCGTTGTACCGCTCGTCGGGCTTCGACCAGCACATGCCGTCGCGGCGCTGGCGCGGGGTGGCGTCGTCGATGTGCGGCAGGCCCAGCTCCTTCTTGGTCACCCGGGTCAGATGCGGCGCCAGAATGACGCAGCCGGTCGTGCCCGTCCAGGTGCCGGGGTCGAGGGACGCGTCGTGCTCGGGCAGGTAGGGGTCACCGCCGTTGCCGAAGATGCCTTCGACGATGTCGGGGTGCGCGACCAGGCCGCCGGGCACGATGAACCGGGTCTCCATGCGGCGTTCGGTGGCGTAACCGGGCACCGCGGGCGACACCAGCGGCCGCAGCAGCAGCGACACGAAACAGGCCGCAGGGTGATCGGTGTGCGACAGGTAGGGCAGCACCAGGTCGCCCTCGGGGGGCCGGAAGGCGAGCGTCAACAGCCGTCCGAACACAGCCTTGGGGGCGGCGATCTTGTCGTCGGGAATCGGCAGGCCGCCCTCGGCGATGTGAAACACCCCCGCGGTGGTACGGCGGTCGTTGGCCGGGTTGTGCAGCACGCCGTTGGCCAGCCGGTAGCTCGACAGCAGCGGTGATGAGAACGAGTCACCGTTCACCGGCAACGAGATCGCGCGAGCCAGGCCGGGCTCGTCGAGCACCAGGGTGCGCCGGGGCAGCATCGGGCGGTCGGCGGCCAGGTCACCCGGGTAGACGTCGGCAAGGTAATCGTCGAGAAAGGTCTGAATGCGCTGGTCGGCCGCGCAGAGCCGATCGGACAGCCGACGGCTGAGCTCGCGCTGACGGGCCAGAATCGGGGCCACCAACTGGGCGCTGGTTTCTTCTTCGGCCTGCACGGGCACCGCGAGGCCGATCAGGGCGAGGCGCAGATTGACAGCGGCAGAGGTCACTTCAGAGGGCATGGGTCAAGTCTCGGGGACTCGGCGGAGCTTGTCAGTAGGTGCAGAGCCTGTCCCACGATCGTTACGAACGGGTCTCGACATTCGGTTGCAACATTGGCGATCAAACCCGGCAATTCCCTTGACCAGGGCTTGTGGAAGCGCTTTCATAAGGCGATCATCCCCCCACGTGTCAAAGGAGACACAGATCATGAGGCTCCACTCGCGCACCCCCCGCAGTCGCAGTACTCGCAGCAGAATCGCTCGAACCGCCGCATTCGTGGGCGCTGTCGGGCTCGCCGTCACCGGCGGATTGAGTGCCGCTCGGGCCCAGGCCGCCCCGGTCGCGGACGGCTGGACGACGGTCTGGTCGGACGACTTCAGCGGTGCCGCCGGCGCATTGCCGGGTTCGGACTGGCAGATCGACACCGGCACCAGCTACCCCGGCGGCCCGCCCGCCTGGGGCACCTGGGAGGTGCAGACCTACACGAACTCGACCGCCAACCTGTACACCGACGGCAACGGGCACCTGAACATCAAGCCCATTCGTGACGCCGCCGGCAACTGGACCTCGGCCCGCATCGAGACCAAGCGGTCGAACTTCAAGGCCCCAGCTGGAGGGTTGCTGGCGATCGAGTCGCGCATTCAGATGCCCAACGTCACCGGCGACGAGGCGCTGGGCTACTGGCCGGCGTTCTGGGCGTTGGGCAGCCCCTACCGGGGCAACTGGTGGAACTGGCCGGGCATCGGCGAGCTCGACATCATGGAGAACGTCAACGGCCTCGACCGGGTGTGGGGCGTGCTGCACTGCGGGGTGAACCCGGGCGGGCCGTGCAACGAGACCACCGGCATCGCGGCCAGCCGGCCTTGCCCTGGGTCGTCGTGCCAGTCGGCGTTTCACACCTACCGGTTCGAGTGGGACCGCTCGGTGACCCCCAACCAACTGCGTTGGTACGTGGACGGTGTCGAGTTTCACAAGGTGACGCAGGACCAGTTGCCGGCCGACACCTGGACGAACATGACCAGCCACGAGGGCTACTTCGTGCTGCTGAACGTGGCCATGGGCGGTGCTTTCCCGAACGCGTTGGCCGGTACCACACCCACGGCCTCGACGGTGTCGGGGCGTCCGATGGTGGTCGATTACGTGAGCGTGCAGGCCAAGGGCGGCACGGGTGAGCCGGAGCCGACTCCGACGCCGACGGCCACCGCCACCGCCACGGAGACCCCCACGGCCACGCCCACCCCGACCGCGACGGCGACTGCAACGGCGACGCCGACTGCCGGTTCGGGTGGTTCTGCGTATCGGGTGATCGAGGCCGAGGCGGCGTCTGATTCGAAGGGTGCGTCGGTGGGTTCGTCGGCGGTGACGGGTCTGGGTAATGGGGACTGGTTGAAGTTCTCGGGGCTGGATTTCGGTTCGGGTGTGCCGGCGAATCAGTTTGTTGCGACGGTGGCCTCTGGCGCCTCGGGTGGGGTGTCGGGTCTGGTCGAGGTGCGCCTTGATTCGCCGTCGGCGCCGGTGATCGGCAGTTTCGCAGTGGCGAATACGGGTGGGTGGACCTCATGGCGCTCGGTGCCGGCGAACATCGCGGGCACGACCGGGGTGCATGACGTGTATGTGACGTTCACCTCGGGTCAGCCGGCCGACTTCGTGGCCATCGACACCATCACCTTCGGCCGGTAGTCACTCGACCAGCGGGTTCCGTCATCCCGGCGCACGCCGGAATCTCACAAGCCCCTGATCAAGGCGCGGCACGTCTCTCCGCTCCTTGGTCGGAGAGATCCCGGCGTGCGCCGGGATGACGGAGGGGGACGCCCGCGAGGTGCGGTGATCGAGCGTGTCGAGATCTGATTCGCTCAGGTCTCGACACGCTCGACCGGCGGGCGAACGTGTCATTCCGGCGAACGCCGGAATCTCTGTGGCGCCGAACGAGTCTCGAGTGCGCCGCAACGACGAACCGGCCACGGGCGGATGGATGGGTGGGCACTACTCGGCCAGCCAGGCGTCCACCTCGGCCAGCCACGTGGCCTTGTCGCTCTCGGACGCCAAGCTCGCGCTGATGCTGCTGCGTGCCAGGTCGGCCAGTTCGTCGTCGCTGAACCCGAGTTCGTCGCGCGCCAGTTGGTACTGGTCGGTCAGCCGCGACAGAAAGAGCAGGGGGTCGTCGGCTCCGAGCGCCACGGTGGCGCCGGCGTCCACGAGTCGACGCAGCGGCACGTCCGATTGGTGCTGGTAGACGCCCAGGTGCACGTTCGAGGTGGGGCACACCTCGAGGGCGACACCGGCGGCCACGAGGTCGTCGAGCAGCCGGGGGTCTTCGGCGGCGCGCACGCCGTGGCCGAGCCGAGCCGGCTGCAGATGTTCGACCACCTGGCGAACGTGCCGTGGCCCGAGCAGTTCGCCGCCGTGCGGCACGCCCGGCAAACCGGCCTGGCGCGCGATGCGAAAGGCGGGCTCCCAGTCGGCAGTGGTGCCGCTGCGTTCGTTGTTGCTGAGGCCGAACGCGACCACCCCGTTCTCGCCCGCGTGCCGGGCCGCGAGTCGCGCGATGGTGCGGGCGTCCAGTGGGTGACGCACGCGGCTGGCGGCCACGATGATCGCCACCTGCACACCCGTTTCGGCGCTGGCCCGCGCGGCCTCGTCGAGAATGATCTCGATGGCGGGGGCGAGGCCGCCGACGAACGGGGCGTAGGTCGACGGGTCGACCTGCAGTTCGAGCCGGCGCGACCCCTCGGCGGCGTCGTCACGGGCGGCCTGCGCCACGATGAACCGCATCGCGGCCTCGCTGGTCACCACGCTGCGGGCCATGTCGTAGAGTCGCTGGAACCGAAACCAGCCGCGCTCGTTGAACGGCACCAGCAGGCCGTTCTCGTCGATCAGAAAGTCGGGCAGCGGCTTGCCGGCCAGATCGGCCAGGTATTGCAGCGAAGCGATGCTCATCGAGCCGGTGAAGTGCAGGTGCAGGTGCGCCTTGGGCAACGACCTCAGCTCACGCATCGGTCGATCGTAGTCAGTGCTCGGACTTGCGCTGCACCGTGCCCGCCGCGCCGCCCTCGCGCACCCACTCGACGACGAGCTCGTCGCGGGTGCCGAAGCGCACCAGGTGGCGCCCGACCACGTCTTCCATGAGTTCGAGGTGCTCGGGGTCGGCCTGCAGGGCGAGCAGCAGCGCGCCGTCGGCCGCGGCGAGGGTCAGGTCGGCGTTGGTGAACGTGATCGTGCCGTTGCCGGCCTCGTCGTCCCAGGTGCCCTGGGCCTTGCGTGACATGTGTGACACGAGTTGCTTGGCGTAACGGCCGGGACGGTCGGTGGTCACGCTGGCGGTCGAGGCGGTGCTCATCGGATCCCTAATTTTGAAACAAAAGAGTATCGGTATTCGAGCCGGGCGATCAATCGGTCCATGCGCGCGTGAACCTCGGCGACCACGTCGGGCCCCGGCATGAAGGGTTCGCCCACGAGCACGGTGGTGTCGGTGTCGCGGTAGCGCCGCAGCAATACCTGAAGCGTCGCGGCGGCGTACTCGCGATCAGCTGTGGGGACGATACGTCGCACGAACGGGGCCGCCAGCGCCGTGGTCGAGAGCACTCCACCGACGGCCAGCGGCTGCACCCGTAACCCGGGCAGCCCGCGGCTGAGGGCCCGTACCGAGGGCGACCAGTCGGCCAGAGCGGTTCGCGCCGAGCGTATCGACGGGTCGGGCTCGATGGCGCCGGCCGGAAACGTGAGCAGCGCACCACCGGCAGCGAGGTGAGCCCGCGCGGCATGAATCAGTGCGACGCGGTCGTGGTCGCCCACCAGGAGCAGCCGGTCGGCCAAGGCTGCAATAGCGCGCAGAAATGGCCGGTCGAGGGCCACGATCTTCAGGTCGGGCCGTGATTCGAGGGCCAGCATCAGCGCCATCACGTCGGTGAGTCCCGGGTGATTGGCCACCGCCAGCAGAGGGCCGTCGGCCGGCACCCGCTCGCGGCCGACGGTGGTCAGGCTGCGGGTGAAGGTCTGCAGCGCCCAGCGAGCGCCGGCCGGCAGGCCGCCGGCGGCCACCAGGTCGTCCAGGTGCTGCACCTGCCGGGCGAACCGCCGGGCCGGTGGCCACAGCAGGGCACCGGCGACCGGGTTGGCCGGCAGCCCGAACGCGCGGATCAGGTCGGCGCTGTTGGCTGCGGTGAGGGCGGCCAGGCGCTGCCTGCGACTCATCGCGCCAGCCTAGGGCGCCTCGTCCGCACGGCTCGCAACCACGTTGCTCACAGCTCCGGGCAGCATGAACACCACGACGCCCGCGGCGCCGGCGAGCACGGCCGCCCAGCCCAGCGGCACCGTGGTGCGATCGAGCAGATAGCTCAGATAGGTGCTGATGCTGGCCAGCTGTATGCCGGCCGCCGCCCACCAGTAGCGGGCATCGATGAAGCCGGCCAGCACCAGCAACACCTCTGCGAGGTAGAAGTAGCGCTCGTGCATCTCGGGCAGCAGCAGGGGGATCAGCAGCGTCGACGTTGCCGCGAGCAACATAATCTGCCGGCCGGTCAGCGGCGCGCCTCGGGCGATCAGCCAGACGCCGAAGCCGATCACCAGGCCCGCGGTGAGGGCCAGGCCGGCGTACTTCCACAGCACGGACGCGTCCGCGGGCAGCCAGGCGTACGGCGTCGGGGCGTTGTGGGTGAAGCTCTGGCCGTCGTTGAGGGTGAAACCCCCACCACCGCCGGGACGACCGCTGCCACGGCCGCCGGGGGGACGTGCACCGCCCACCGTGCCGCCGACGCCCGACGAATCGGTGATCTGCAGCGGGTAGACCATCAGTTGGCTGGCCAGGCTGCGTCCGGCGATCAGGGCGGGTATCAGTGAGGCGAAGAAGGTGGCGGGGGTGGCGAGCAGCGACCACCACCGGTGCCGGTTGACGATCACCACCGCGATCAGTAGCGGCAGCAGAAAGATCGCCTGCAACTTGAACCCGAAGGCCAGCCCGAACCAGGCGGACGCCGCCAGTGCCCTGCGGTCGATCAGCGCCAGCACGGCGGCCAGGCAGCACGCGGCGTACAGCGAATCGCACTGCCCCCAGACACCGCTGTTCATCACCACGGTGGGCCGCAGAAACACCGCGCCGAATGCGGCCACGGGCGTCCTGAACGACTGCGGACGGAGCCGCGCCACGATGGCCGCACCCACCCCGGCGAGCGCCAGGTCGCCAAGGATCGAGATCGCCTTCACCGCCACGATCGGCTGAATCGGCAGGTAGCTCGCCAGCGCGAGGATCACCAGGTAGGGGGTGTTGTAGTTCGAGAAGGAGTCGTCGGCCAGCGCCGCCAGATGGCCGTGGGTCTCGATGAAGGCGTACCAGCGCGACAGAAACGTGCGGTAGTCGCCCGACTGAAAGTCGATGAAGTGCCAGCGCAGGGCGATGCCGCCGCCGGCCAGGATCACCAGCGCGGTCGCACGCCACGCTCGTCGGGTCACTGCACCATCCTTCAGTGCTTGTGGTTGCGGTGGGAGGTCCCGGCGTTCGCCGGGATGACGGGTGGGGTGGTTGCGGTGGGAGGTCCCGGCGTTCGCCGGGATGGCGAAAGTCGAGTGCGGGGTCGCCGGGATGACGTTGGTCGAGCTTGTCGAGACCTCACTGCGGGGTCTCGACAAGCTCGACCGGTGAGGTCAGCCGACGAACAGTTGGTTGACCTGTTCGTTCGCAGCCGTCAGGCTGTCGGCCTTCGCCTTACCGGTGAACACCGCATCGACCGCCGGCTGCATGATGTTGGTGATCTGCGAGGCGTGGTCGGTGATCGGGAACAGGAAGGTCGTGCCGTCCTTCACCTGCACGGTGAACGAGCTGACATCGATGCCCTTGGCCTTGAAGGCGGCCTCGGCCGCATCGGTGCCGCTGGGAATGGCGGGGAACACGACACCGGCCTTGCCGATGATGTCTTGGCAGGCGGCCGAGCCGAGGTACTCGACCCACTTGATCGCGGCCGGCTTGTTCTTCGAGCCGGTCCAGACCGAGTCGGCCAGGCCGTTGTACATGCTCGAGCGCTTGCCGGACGGGCCGACGGGGGTCGGTGCGGTCATGGTTTCGACGCCCTTGTAGCTGTTCATCTGGTTGATCATCCACGAGCCGTTGGTGATCATCGCGTACTTGCCGGCGCCGTAGGTGTCGGCAGAGCTCTGACCGGTGACGGCCTCGACGCTGGGCATGTAGCCCTTCTCGATCAGCGACCGCATCCAGGTCATGGTGTTCTGAAACTCGGGCTTGTCGTAGTTGTAGTGCGTGCCCCAGGGGTTCTTGTCGGTGACGGTCCAGCCGGTGGTGCCGGTGTACATGCTCCACTGGGTCTGGCCGTTGCCGCCGCCCGAGCCGCCGTCGAGCCCGAGGCCGTAGACCTTGACCTTGGTCTTGTCGAAGCCGGCCTCGTCACCGCGCTTGCCGTTGTTGTCGATGGTGAGGTGGGCGATCGCCTTCTCGTAGGTGCCG
>RRZT011815750.1_pt1 | contig 12965 bp, 12 predicted proteins | sample 2165551 | NCBI WGS metagenome assembly RRZT01 (sample SAMN10456910, study PRJNA506462) | wastewater metagenome | biome: wastewater; feature: sludge; material: wastewater sludge; isolation source: wastewater sludge with Escherichia coli K12::gfp cells carrying plasmid... | place: USA: Moscow, Idaho... | reverse complement strand
ATTTATTATGTCACTTCATTTTCAAATATATTTATTTTATAGAGAAGTCCTATTTATAGGGGTTTAATAAGTTAAGTCTTGCTGAATTTAAGCTACTTTTAAATCGCATGTCGCATTTGGTACCTTTATGTAAAGGTGGCCGATAAGTTAAAATACTCTCTTCTTTGTAGTATCTATAAAATAACTTAATATTAATGAATATTTTTATCATTATGAAGCCCTATACTATGTTTAAAGTTATACTCAAACCCTTTCACTCCAATTTTATTTCCAAAGTACACTAAATCTGTACTATGGAATGGTAATATTATTTGAAAATCACTATATACACAAAAGTATTATAATAAGGATTATATTCATTGCATTACAATACTTTTATCACTAAGATTTTCCAATCAATTGCATTAGCTGATGCAATCAAAGGGTTATTCATATCAAGCATATCTGAAAGTGGACTATAAAATAAATTTTGTTGATTTGTTTTGAGGTATTTAAGAGCAACCTCTTCAGTAAAAACGATCAAAAGTTGTAATAAAGCCTTTGAATAAGGACTTTATTTGTTTTTTATGGGTGACTAATTAAACATATTTATTGCTTAAAAAAGATTTTAAAGCTACTAGAAATTCTTTTGGTTTATGAAGCATACTTACATGTCCACTCTCATTAATCTGTATATATTGGCTATTTTTGATTTTCTTTGATAATTCTTCCATTGTTTTTGGTGGGATTATTTCATCATTACTAGCTTCAATAAATAGTGTTGATGGAGATTGTTCTAAAGAGATTGTTGTATCTGTTCGGCTTATCATAGCTAAAAGTCCACCTTTGATTCCAATTGGATTAAAGTTTAAAATCTTTTCTTTTAAAAAAAGAATTTTATCTTTATGTACTTCTTGGTAACTTGCAGTAAATGCTACTTTAAAAAAACTATTCAAGAAAGACTCCACACCTTCTTCATCTATGCTTTTTATAACATTGGCTCGTTTGAGTTTTGCCTCATCAGAGTCACCTGTAGTGGTGGTATTTGCCAAAATAAGAGCCTTAAAGTTTTGAAGCCTTTCATTGGCTCTGAGTGCGATATATCCTCCCATAGAAAAACCACACACTACAACATCTTTGAGATCTAACTCTTTTATGATAGCATCAAGGTCATCTACATAACTCTCCATAGTGGTTTGTCCACAACCAATATCAGATTCTCCAAAACCTCTTATATCGTAACTAATACAATAATACTCATCTTTTAACTGCTCTACTACATCATCCCAGATGGTATGATCAAATGGAAACCCATGAATGAATATAACAGGTTGAGCATCAGCTTCACCATGTAAAAAAACCTTTATTCCATTAATCTTTTTTTTCATTTTACTTCCAATTGAGAATTTACAAAATCCCAGTTTATAAGATAGTTGATAAAATTATCCACATATTCAACTCTTTTATTTTGATAATCTAAATAGTAGGCATGTTCCCATACATCTATTGTTAGAAGTGGTTTATGCCCATGAACCATAGGGGTGTCTGCATTTGATGTTTTGAGAATTTTTAACTTGCCATCATCAAGCACAAGCCAAGCCCAGCCACTTCCAAATTGTGTCGTTGCAGCTGTTTTAAACTCTTCTACAAAAGCATCATAGCTTCCAAAATCTTCATCAATTTTTTGAGCTATTGCTCCAATGGGAAATCCTCCGCCAGATGGCTTCATACAATTCCAATAAAATGTATGATTGAATACTTGTGCTGAATTGTCAAAAATACCTACGCTGTCACTTTTATTAAATGTAGTGAATATAAGTTCCTCTAGTGAACTATTTTCTAATGGGGTACCTTTAACAAGATTATTTGTATTTGTAACATAAGCTTGATGATGTTTTTCATAATGAAATTTTATCGTTTGCTCACTAATGTGAGGTTCAAGTGCATCCATTTTGTAAGGAAGTTTTAGTAATTCTACACGCATAATAATTCCTATTTTTAATATTCTAAATCATAACATATTTTTATTTTTAATAATTTCTTTCTAAATCATACTTTTGTATCTCTTTGACCGCATTAATTGCAGCAGGAAGTAAAGCTTCACTTAAAGCTGGATGAATATATAACATCTCTTTTAAATGTCTAATATCATTATCAATATGCATCACCGTGAGTACTTGATGCATCATTATTGAACTATTAGGTCCTATTAAATGGCATCCTAATATCTCATAATTTATAGGATTAACTAAAAGTTTAGTTAGCGGATACTTGATTTTCATTGCTTGTGCTTTAGCACTGGCAAGCCAGTTTGTTGTACTTACTACATAAGGTATATTTTGTTCTTCACACTCTTCTTGAGTTAATCCAACACTTGCAATTTCAGGTTCACAAAAAACAGCATGAGGCATATATTTAAAAACTAAAGGCTCTTTTTTGTTTTCATACAAAAACTTCTCTAAATGATTGATTTCATAAGCTGCAGCATGTTGCAACATATATTCTCCAGCAGCATCACCTACAACAAAAACATCTTTAACGTTTGTTTGAAAAAACTCATCGCGTTTGATAAAACCTCTTTTATCAAGCTCTATATCTGTACTTTCTAAATTTAGTAAATCGGCATTTGATTTTCTACCCGTGGCATACAATACAGCATCAAACTTACAAGAAGCAGTTGTTTTGTTTTTATTTTTAATATGTATTGTAAATGTTTGTTTATTTTCATCATAATCAAGAGATTCTACAGTACTATTGAATATAACATCTACATTTTTTGTAAACTCTTTTTTAAAAATATTTTGAATCTCTTTATCTTCATTGCCTAAAAGATGCTCGCTTCGAACAATAAGTTTTGTTTTTATTCCTACACTTGCAAAGAAGTTAGATAATTCAACAGCAATAAAACCCGAACCTACAATAGCAATACTTTTGGGTATTTTTTTTATTGGAAAAATATCGTCACTACTCCATGCTTTTTCATGGGGAGGGTCTACTGGACGTGAACCCGTTGCTATAATAATATATTTGGCAGTGAGTCGTTGGTTATTTACCTCAATTGTTTTGTTATCAACAAATTTTCCAATACCTCTAAAAACTGTCACATTTTCATTGAATTTTTTTTCGTAATTTTCATCAACTTTTGAAATGTATTCATTGGTTTTTTCAAATATTTTTTCTATATCAATTTGGTTAATTGTTGCATCAATATAGTGTTTTTGGGCTTCTTGAATAGCTCTTGAAACCTCTGCGTAACCAATAAGCAATTTAGAAGGTACACAGCCACGATTAGCACAAGTTCCACCTAAGCTTGATTTTTCGATCAAAGCAACTTTTTTACCCTGTTTTGCAACATTTTGTGCTAGATTACTAGATCTTCCTGCTCCAATTATAATTAAATCATATTGTTTCATTATTTCTCCAATTTAAAACATCACTAGCTGGCATTGCAGCAGAATATAAATACCCCTGTCCTATATCACAATGAAGCTCTTTGAGTATATCTTCCTCTTTTTGTGTCTCTACACCCTCTGCAACTACTTTCATCCCTAGGTCATGCCCTAGTTTAATAGTTGATGCAACTATTTTTCTCATATTTTCATCTTTATCAAGCTGACTGGTAAAACCATAATCAATTTTAATAATAGTAGCAGGTAATTTATGTAAATAAGATAATGAAGAGTATCCTGTGCCAAAATCATCGATAGATATAATCAAAGGAATATCTGCTATCTCTTCAAGTGCTTTGATAGCTAGTATGGGATTTTTCATAATTTCACTCTCTGTTACCTCAAGCTCTAAGCAACTTGGAGGAAGTTTATATTTTTTGAGTAATTCTTTAACTTTTTTTGGAAATTCGTCATCACTAAGATTATGACTTGAGATATTAACAGCTACAGTGTACTCCTTACCTTGTTCTCTCCATAATTTTAGATTATGTAAGGACTGGTTAATTGCCCAAAGTGTGAAGGTGTGAATGAGTTCTGTATTTTCTACTAGAGGGATAAAATCAATAGGAGCGATTGTTCCTAATTTTTCATCATTCCATCTTGCTAAAGCTTCAAATCCAACTGTTTTTTCCGTATTTAAATCTATTTTTGGTTGATAAAAAAGACTTAATTCTCCACTTAACATAGCCCTTCTTACACTTCCTAATATCTTAATAGCTTCTTTTTTGTCTTTTCTCATCTCATCTGTAAAAACAGCCAATTGCATATCATGCTCTCTTGCAAAAGCCATAGCCGATTCAGCTTCATTTATAAGCGTTCTTTTACCTCTACTTGAAGACTCTATTTTAACATATCCTACTCTTGCTACAAAGTGTATAGGGATATTGTTATAGGCAATAGACTCTTCAAGAGCTTCCCAAAGTTTTCTTTTTAAAGTATCAATATTTTTTTCAGGGTTATGAAATAATACTGCGATACCCTCCCTATGATAGTGAAATGCCTTTGCTCCTGGATAAAAAATATCAACTATCCTCTCCCAAAGAGTTGCAATAAGTTCATCAGCTATATCATGATTAAAAGTGATGGAGATATCATGAAGATTATCGATGCTAATAACAGCTAAACCATTAGGAGATTTTTTTATATCTTTTTCTTTAAGTTGTGCATCTATTGCTTTCCATAGTGTTTTTCGATTGGGTAGGTTTGTTCCTGCATCATGATAAAGTGCATATTCAAGTTTTCTATTATAAAAAAATGTATCAATAAGTGTAATTACAATAATCATTAACCATAGGATAATAAAGATTTTATTATTAATATACTCACTTGCATTTAAATAAAAATAGAGAAAAAGCAAACTCATTATTATACTTGAAGCTGATATTATATAAAAGCGATACGAAGTTTCTAGTTTATCCAATAAATTTTTCAAAAAAACTCCTCCTTTAACAGATTTCATAATATATAAATTTTAGAAAATTATATATTAACTGGAAATATTATAATTATACCAAAAATATAATAATTTTTGATGTAAACAACTATAAATGGTTTATTTTTATTTTAATAATAGTAAAATATTATTTATGTTAGTTAAAGGAGATTAGATGGAAGAAGAAGAAAAGAGAAGTTCAACTATTTTAAAACCTGTTTTTTATCCTTCAGTGGTCTTTATTGCAATACTCGTAATATTTACAATGATAGTACCAGAAATAGCTGGAGAGACTTTTAAAAATATAAAGGGTTTTGTTGCTGATAAATTTGGCTGGCTTTATATGCTCAGTGTAGGGATATTTACTTTTTTTATAATTGCATTAGCTCTTTCACCTTTTGGAAAATTTAAACTTGGTCCTGATCAATCAAAACCTGCATATAGCTACGCTTCTTGGTTTGCAATGCTTTTTAGTGCTGGTATGGGAATAGGACTTATGTTTTGGGGTGTCGCAGAACCCGTGATGCATTATGGTGCACCTCCAACAGGAGAAAAGGAGACTATAGAAGCTGCTAAACAAGCGATGAGAATTACCTTTTTTCACTGGGGTCTTCATGCATGGTCGATTTATGCTGTAGTAGGTCTTGTTCTTGCATATTTTTCTTTTAGACATGGATTACCACTTTCTATTCGTTCAGCATTGTATCCAATGATAGGGGATAGAATATATGGGAAAATAGGTCATACTGTCGATACTATAGCAGTTCTTGGAACGATATTTGGTGTTGCTACCTCTTTAGGTCTTGGTGTTTTACAAGTAAATGCAGGATTGAACTATATTTTTGATGTCCCTGTGGGATTGACTACGCAGATTACTCTTATAGGGATTATTACTGCAATGGCTACTGTTTCAGTTGTTCTGGGACTTGATGGAGGGATCAAACGACTCTCTGAACTAAACTTGTATCTTGCAGTGTCACTTGTCCTTTTTGTTTTTTTAGCAGGACCTACATTTTTTCTTTTAGGTGCTTTGGTAGAAAATATTGGAAATTATCTTACTCATGCAGTACAGATGACATTCAACCAATTTATCTATGAAGATACTCAGTGGATGGGATGGTGGACATTCTTTTATTGGGCTTGGTGGATTGCATGGGCTCCATTTGTAGGAATGTTTATTGCTCGAGTTTCAAGAGGTCGTACTATAAGGGAGTTTGTATTAGGTGTACTTTTTGTTCCAGTAGGATTTACCTTTATTTGGATGACGGTATTTGGGAATACTGCCCTTTATGCTATTATGAATGAGGGGTTTACAACACTTAGCGTCGCTGTTTCTGCTGATGTTTCTACAGCCTTATTTAAATTTTTGGAACATTTTCCATTTTCAAGTGTTGTTTCTATTATTGCAATTATTCTGGTAATCACTTTTTTTGTCACTTCATCAGATTCAGGTTCTCTTGTTGTTGATACGATTACAAGTGGAGGTCGGGAAAATAATCCTGTCTGGCAAAGAATTTTTTGGGCTATTTTAGAAGGTGTTGTAGCCGCTGCACTTTTAATTGCAGGAGGTCTTGGAGCATTGCAAGCAGCTTCTATTGCAATAGCACTTCCTTTTGCTATTGTTATGCTTATTGCATGCTGGGGACTTTACCAAGCATTATACCTTGAATCAATCCGATACAATTCTCTTCAACATCATATGAATGCTGGACGACATGGAAAAACAAGCGGTACTTGGCAAAATAGACTTGCTCGTTTGATTGATTTTCCAGAGGCAAGTGAAACAAAAAGGTATGTCAATGAAGATGTTATTATTGCTATGAAAAGCGTAGAAAAGGAGATTGAGAAATATGGATGGAATGTAGAGATTTCAAATGATAATGAAAAAGGGGTATCGATATTATCTGTAGAGCATGATGGAGATTTTGATTTTATTTATGAAGTACGATTTAGACGATATGATATGCCAACATATGCTTTTCCAACTGCTATAAATCCAAATAAAGGCCAAAAAAAATACGCAAGAGCTGAAGTATATCTTCAAGATGGAAATAAAGCTTATAACATTTATGGATATGAGATGGATGTAATTGCAAATGATATTATTGATCAGTTTGAAAAACATAGACACTTCTTACATAATACATCAGGACTCAATCCTGTTATACCTATAGACTAATGATAGTTCCAATCTCTTCACTATTCATTGCTATAGGCTTTTTAGCTGTTGGATATGGAATGATTCTTACATTTGTGGGTGTATATCTAAAAGACATAGGTATATCAAATACAGTTATTGGGATAATTAATGCTGCATTTTTTTTAGGAGCAGTAATCTCTTCTATTTTGAGTCAAAAGATTATCTCAACTGTGGGGCATATTCGAAGTTTTGCTGCATTTGCTTCTTTGATGGTGGTCTCTTTTTTGTTACATTCACTTTTTTTAAACGAATTTTTATGGGCATTTTTAAGGTTTATCTCTGGATTTGCTTTCTATGGTCTTTTAATTATCCTTGAAAGCTGGCTCAATGAAAAAAGTACTGAGAGGGATAGAGGGAAAATTTTAGCAATTTATACTATTGTTTTTTATTTAGCAACCGCTATTGGGCAACTTTTTTTAAATATTGATGAACATTTTCGACAGTTTATTTTTACTATAGGCTCTATTTTAGTTCTCTTTTCTGTTTTCACAATTGCACTTACAAAAATTAAAGAACCACAACTCAAACCTTTTAAAAAATATAGTATGCCAAAAATCTTTTCTGTAGTTCCTCTTGCTACAGTTTCTAGTTTTATTGGAGGATTTTTTGTAGGGGGATTTTTTACGATGCTTCCTGTATATATTTTGATACAAAATCATTCTATTGAAGTAGTTTCCTATTTTATGTTAATCACTTTAATTGGGGGACTAGTCTCACAGTGGCCTATTGGCTTACTTTCTGACAAATATGGGAGACGAAGACTTATTGCATTTACGTCTCTTTTTACAAGCGGTGTTTCTTTAGCTTTTATTTTTTTATCTTTTAATACTACTTTTTTATATTTTTTAGGTTTTTTATTGGGTCTTACAATATTTTCACTCTATCCACTTGCTGTGGCAAGAGCCAATGATGTGGTTGATGAAAATAAAGATATTGTAGAGATAAGTAGAACGCTTTTATTTATGTATAGTATTGGCTCATTTTCTTCACCACTTCTTATTGGATTTGGACTAAGTTTAAGTACTTACTTTTTATTTGGTAGCTTTGCTTTATTAGGTGCTTTTTTGTACTTTTATTCACTCTCTAAAGAGAGAATTGCTGATGATCACTTAAGCACCTTTGTTAATATGCCCGTAGCTTCTGGTGCTGAATTTCCAGAACTTGATCCACGGCAAAAGGAGAGTTAAGCTTTTGATTTTAAATAGATAGTAATAAACGCAACACAAAGACTTATTACAGCAGGTCCTATAATAATTCCCCATCCTCCAAACACTCCAATACCTGCTAGCATTGCTAAAAGAATAAACAGCTCATTTAGCTTATAGTTTAAAGAAAACTTTTTATTAAGATAGTTCATAAAAACAAGTCTTAAAAGGTTGTCTATCACCACAGACATCACAATCATACTAAATAACATAATCACACTAGCAAATATATAGTTTTGATTTAAAATCTCCACTATAACAACAGGTAGGATGACCACATATGCTCCTATTACAGGAATAGCACTTGCAAAACCAGCCGTTAATCCAAGATAAAAAGCATCATAATCTGTAGTAAAAAATAAAAATACCCCAAAGGCAAGCCCTTGCATCACCATACTAAATAAAGTACCAAAAAAGACTGACGATATTGTATTGCTTGTTTCATTGTATAAAATTCGTTTAAATTTCTTTACCATAGGTAAAAGTCTAGTTATTAAAATAAATAGTCGATATCCATATATATTAAAAAGAAAATAGAAAAACAAAATAAAAAAGAATTGATACACAATACTATTGATCTTCAAAAAAACCCCAGCAGCTTTATTGAGAATAGATTTTATTACATTCATATCAATATTATAGATATTAAACTCCCCTAAAAGAGCATTTATAGATTCTTGAAAAACATCGAAAGGTTCTGGAAGATTTTTTATATAAGCAACTGCATTTTGTGTATATTGCATCGCTTGGTCTGTACTAATACTTGGAATAAACTGAGAAGATAAACCAACAAAATAAATAAGTGGTAAAAATACAAACATTAAAAGTATTAAAGTCAAAAAACTTGATATAAAAATTCTCTTATGACTAAGGTGAAGTTTTAGATGCAATACTTTATATATAGGTCTTGTAGCAATTGCCAAAATTGCACCCACAGTTATACTCATCAAATAATTTTGAAACATATATCCTATAAAAAAGAAACTTGCAATTAATGCAAAAATTATAAAATTTTTAGAAATCATTTTTTTCTAAAATACTTTGCTTTTGAAGCTCATTTATTACGGTCTCTGTTAAATCACTTTGAAATTGAAACTCATAGCGTATATCCATCACGTACGCTTTTATTTTCATCTCTAAATAGGGTTTCTGATCACTCATTCTATTTGAAAAAAGTATAATTATAGGCTTATTAAGGTAAACATATTTCGAAACTTGAGCAGATTTTATAGCAATATTTCGAACCTTATCTATAGGTATATCTACAGGAAGCATAATTTTGGCAATTACTTGACAGTTTAGCTCTCCTGTATTTGAATTAGATAAACTACTGTTCATAATCTCCATATTTGGAATATGAACAATAGAATCATCAGGTGTCACAATTTGAGTAGCACGAAGTCCAATATTTATTACCTCTCCATAATAATCTGCTACTTTTATTTTATCGCCTACTTTAAAAGGATGCTCAAAAAGAAGCATCAAGCCACCAAAAATATTCTTGAGCAAATCTTGTGTTGCGAAACCCACTGCAATAGCCACTGAAGCTAATGCTCCAATTATCATCTCTTTGGGTGGGTGGTAGATTTCTTTTATGATAATAAAAATAAAAATAATCCAAAGAAAAATTCTGATTATAGGGATAAAACTTTTAAGTGTTATTCGAAGTTGTGAACTTTTCTCAGAAAAATAAATAAGTATTTTTGAAAATAAAGATATAGCAATATATGTAAGAATAAAAAAAAATATTGTCCATAAAATTTTTGAAAATGATAAAATATTAAGGATACTCATTGTATCTACTTTTGATATATTACTCTCTTGTAAAACATCTGTACCAAAAAGTGATGATGTAAAAATTAAAACAAAAAACACATATAAATATTTCATATTATCTCCTAATGAATATAATTTTTAGATGAAAGATAGTTATGTATATGCTCATAAATAATCGGATTGATATTAAATTTTTGTTTGGGCTGAATAAGGATTCCTTTTTCAAGCATTACCATAAACTTTTTTCTACACAAATGCTTTGTTTCACCTGATGCATTAGAGTAATTTTCTAAAGTAAGCCCATCATGAAGTATTAAAGTTTGTAGTACAAAAAGATCTTCAGTAGAAAGTTTTTTTATGAAAGTATTATCAAGTTTGTTTATTTGCTTTACATAAATTTTATTTTTTTCTATTTTCACGATTGAACGTATCCAGTACATCAAAACAAGAGATATATTCCCATTTGAGAGTTTACAAAGCTGTTTAAAAAAATTTTCCTCTAAAAAATCTTGACTTTTTTGTTTTTTTCCTTCTTCTGTAAATACTATTTTTAAATTAGCTAATTCATTACGCTTTAATATTACTTTTTTTATCTCTTCAATATCAAAAGGCTCCATACAAATCTTCGTTGTAAAATAATTAGATATCAAAATTGTCTTATCAAGATATTTCCATGATTCTGGAGTAAAAGCGCCAATCCAAAAAACTTTTTTTAATGTATAAGAAATAAGTTCAAACAATAGTTCAATAGCTTCAAAACCTGTCACTTTTTTTAAAAACATATGATGTAGATTTTCTAAAACTATAATTTTACTATTTTCGATATTGTTCAGATAATCTATAAACTCTTGATTTGTAGTTATATTATCTGTTTCAAATAAAGAGTTAAAATATCTAAAATACTCTTCTTTGGTATATACTTTTTCATCTAATTCAACTTTTATAGTATTTATTTTTGAAGTAGATTGTAAAAATAGATTTAATGTTGATGAGATACCAGAGCCTTTTTGAGCAACTATTGCACAGCTTATAAATCTATCTTTATTCCAATTTTCATAGGTATTTCTTAATTTTTCAAGCTCTTTTTCTCTGTTTACAAAAAAATTAGTTTTACTAGGAGTTAATTCATAAAACTTTTTGTATTTTTTAGGAAATGAAACAAAAGAGTTTTCAACCTCTTTCATAAATTCTGAAATTTCAAAAGATATAGTTTCTGTTTCATCAATAATGCCTAAAATCTTTTTGATACTTTTTATAATATTTTTAGTAGATTCAAAAAAGCCACTCTCTTTTGAATCATTTTTATCATTAATCATTAATACTACTCCTTATCTATACTATCTACAATAATAGCACCCATTGATGCAGGCATTGCTATGATTATTAATCTTTTTAAAGCAACAACAGGATCACTTAAAATTGGAAATTTATCTATCGCAAAAAGAAGTAAAGCTATTACAGCTAATGTAATTAAATATGCTGCAAAAACTCTAAAAATATAAACAGCTACTCTTTTTGAAACAGTCCCTTGAAATATACTTTGATAGGCAAAAAGAGATAAAAAACTAATTGATAATATGAAAATAAGAAAAAGATTATACCACGAAAGAGTTTGCCCTAAATCCCAAGCCTCTTGCGAAAAAGATACAGGAACCGCTAGAGCAAAAGCCCCAATAGCTATCTGTCCTACATCTTCAAGGTTAAAATAGAGCTTTCTCATATATGTTATTTAAGATTAAATACAACAGCAGCTTCAGGACCTAAGATTCTTAAGGCACAAGTTTCAATTAAAAACAGTTCTATACTCTCTTTATTTACTTTTTCAAAACCAATTGACAAGTCTAGTCCACTACAAAATTCAAAATCTCCACCTCTTTGAGAGATAATCATTGCTGTATTATTACCAATATCTTCATTAACTACAATATTACCTTGACCTAAAATATCATCTAGTTTTGTTTTTAAACTAATTCCATCAAAAAACTCTGTGTAAAGTTTTGTTAAAGTCGCACTTGAAACAACAAGCTTGAAGTCACCATCTACAAAATTATTATGAAATATTCCTAAAGATTTTGCAACACATGATAGTATGTCTTTAGTAGAATTTGCATCTAAACTTTTAACACTAGAATGATTTATAATTCCTTGAAAACCAGCTTCATTGAGTCCTTCTAGTATCATATTATTTTCTATTGTGGCAAACTCATTTGCAGCACTTGAAAACTCATCATCTTTAAAATCTTTTATACCACGCTTGATTTCATCAACTGTTTCATTGCTTACAGAAAATATCTTTTTAATTTCTACCATTTTAATAGGCTCTCTTGTAGAGATTGTAACACCTTTTTCACTACTTATTTTTTTAATTCTTTTTGTAAAAACTGCATCTGTATCAAAACTATAATTATTTTTAAAATCAATTAGTGTTCTTAAACTTAGTTTTTTTGATAAAAATTCAGACATTGTTTCATCAATCACATTCCAAACTGCATTTGAAAAAGGTGCATTTGTTCTATTAAGTATCTCCATTTTTTGTATCCTTTATTTTTTATTTTTTCCAATATTTAGCGTAACTGATGAACTAGATTCATCAGATTCTTCTTTCCCCGTCATTGCTTGCTCATTTCCTACGACATCTCCATCTTTAAACAAAAACTCTCTTAACATCTTATCCCAAACGGGGGAGTTTTTTCTAAGCCACTCTATCCCCATACAAGCATGTTCTATCTCTTCATCACGGTTATGCTCCATGATAGCTTTTGCTTCTGCATCTGTTGCACACTCAGCTCTTTGGTTGTACCAATCAACAGCTTCAAGCTCCTCCATTGTACTTTGTATAATTCTATGATAATCTTTTGCAAAATCTGATAATTGATTTGGATCTTCATGATATCCTTCATGCGCCATAGTTTACTCCTACTAGT
>RRZT011501845.1_pt1 | contig 12967 bp, 14 predicted proteins | sample 2165551 | NCBI WGS metagenome assembly RRZT01 (sample SAMN10456910, study PRJNA506462) | wastewater metagenome | biome: wastewater; feature: sludge; material: wastewater sludge; isolation source: wastewater sludge with Escherichia coli K12::gfp cells carrying plasmid... | place: USA: Moscow, Idaho... | reverse complement strand
CTACGGTGTGTGATGATGTAGGTGCGGTTAGGTGGCACGCCGTAACCGTACGGATGTGAACTGTGCTTTATGCCCGCCCGCAATGTTCCGGTTGCGGGTGTTGATTAAAACTGTGCCGTTTATTCATCTTCTTCTGCCCAAGCCTGCTTCAAGGCTGCCTGAATGGTGTGCATATCAAAGCCGCGATAAGCCAGAAAGCGCATTTGTTTGTGTTTTTCGGCCATATCGTCGGGGGCGTGGTTGAATTTTTTGTGTAATACGGCGATGGCCGCTTGCTGTTGGGTGTCGGCATCGGGCAGGTGTTGGCGGATGGTGTCGGCGTCCACGCCTTTGGCGGCTAAGGCCTGTTGCAGGCGCAGGTTGCCGTGGCTGCGGGCTTTGCTGTTGATATAGGCCTCGGCATAGCGGGTGTCGGACTGCCAATGGCGTTCGGCCAGCTCATCCAGCAGGGCGTTGATTTCGGCGTGGTTGTTGCTGAGCTGTTGCAGCTTTTGTGCCAGCTCGGCACGGCTGATTTCGCGCCGCGCCAGAATGGCCAATGCACGCTGGCGTAAATCGGGCTGGGGTTTCATATTAGTGCACCGGGTCTTTGGGGTAGAGGCGGTCGTAGATTTCCGGCAGGCTGCCAATCACTAAGTTGGGGCGGGTGGCCGGGTTTTGCCACAGCGCGTCCATATCGGCATAGCCCCAGTTGACGCCCACGCTGGGGCAGCCGGCGGCGTGGGCGGCGAGGATGTCGTTGGCCGAATCGCCCACCATCAATAGGTTTTCCGCCGCCACGCCCAGCACTTCGGCGCAATGCAGCAAGGGCTGGGGCGACGGTTTTTTTTCAGGCAGCGTGTCGCCGCCAATCACCAAGCTGAAATAATCGAGCAAGCCCAGTTGCTGCAATAGCGCCACCGCCAGCACTTCGTTTTTGTTGGTAACCACCGCCAGCGGCAGATGGTGTTTTTTAAACAGCTTCAGCGCGGTTTCCACTTGCGCATAGGCGCGGGTGTGCACGGCCAGATGGTCGCGGTAGTAGCGCACAAACGCCACAAAGCCTTGCTGCCACAGTGCATCATCGGCTTGGCCGCTACGCGTGTCGGTGAGGGAGCGGTGTACCAAAGTGGCCACGCCGTCGCCCACATAGCCGGCCACGGTGTCTTGCGGCAGCGGCGGCAAGTTCAACTCGGTGCGCATGGCGTTGGCGGCGGCGGCCAAATCGGCGATGGAGTCAACCAAGGTGCCATCCAAATCAAAGGCGATGGCGTGGATTTGTTGCCAAGTGAGGGCAGGTGGGTTCATGGGGGCTTCCAAAGAAATATTTGGGCGTGATTGTACCATTGCGGTGCTGTGGTTGCAGTGGACGAACGGCGGGGCGTGGATTGATAAACGGGGATTTTAAAAACATGAGGCTGCCTGAAATTATTTTCAGGCAGCCTTAATTCAATAGCGTAGGGCTCAATATCAATTGGCCGCTGACTTGGCTGCGTTCACTGTGTTGGCAATCAGCTTTTCCGCCTGCACCAAGGTGTTTTGTACTTCGGCGGCGGTGATGTTGCTGTTTTGCAGCAGCTGGCGGGTGCTTTCAAACACCACTTCGGTTTGCCCTTGCGGGTTTTCGGTAACCAGCACTTTGAGCGGCAGCTTTAGGGCGAAGTGGGGGTCTTTTTGCATTAGCGGGGTGCCGGCTTTGGGGGTGCCGTACACAATCACTTTGGCGGCCTGCATATCAAGGCCGGCGGCACGGGCGGCGGCTTGGTGGTCGATTACGGTGAAGATGGTCATGCCGCGGGCGGTAAAGGTTTGGCTTAAGTTGGCCACGGTGGTGTCGACATTTTGGCTGCTGGTAAGGGTAATCATGGCGGTTTGGGCGCTTTCGGCATGGGCAAAGGTGAAGGGCAGGGCGGCTAAGCCAATGATGGCCAAGCTGCGGCGCAGATGGGTTAAATTCATATTGTCTCCTTGCAAGGGTGATAAAAAGATTTCAGGTAGCCTTGGATGGGTAGGCCAAGGCTGCCTGAAAGGTTGATTTAAATACTAAGCCGCTTTCGTGCTACGCAATCCCTGTTTGCGAATCACTTTGGCCGAGTCCACCATGGCCACAAAGCCGCAGGCCAGCATCATGATGTCTTTCAATACCAGCCGTCCGGCACCGGAAAGGTAGGGGAAGCCGGTGTGGGCATCGGCGCCGTGCACCCAGGTTTCGGGGGTGAAGATTAAAAAGGTGTAGGTCACAAACGGGGTTAAAAAGCACAGCAGTGCGCCCACAAACCCGGCCTTGGGCGAAATATAGTGCGACAGCAGCAATAAAGCAAAGGCAATTTCCACTACGCCTAAGCCGTTGGAATAGCCGTAGGTGTTGTTGGCTTCGTGCCATAAGCGGTGCGCGGGCATGAGGGCGCCTTCGTGGTTCATGTATTGCAGATAATTGGCCGGGTCGTTATACAGCCAAGACATAAACGGGCTGTTGGCCACAAACGGCACGATGCTGTCGGCTTCGTAGGGGATGAATTTGAGCCAGCCTATCCATAAAAACACCACCGCAATGGCGATGCGGCACAGGTGTACCCCCAGTTGTTCGGAGTTGGCGATTTTGTTGATTAAGTCGCGATAGAAGTGCATTGCAGATCCTTTCTGTATGTCCGCAGTTGAAAAAGCATTTCTTTCCGGCTTAATGTGGTGTTTTATCGGTTTATTATTTTTTGAATTAAATTACAGGGCGCAGGCCGTGTTTCCCCACACGGCCTGCCTAGGCTTAGCCGCGCTGGGCTTCCACTGCTTCCATTGCCCGCAGCGAATAGGTGTAAGCAGCACCGGCATTTAAGGCGATGGCGGTGGCCAAGGCACCGGCCACTTCGCTGTCGGTGGCACCGGCTTTTACCGCCGCTTCGGCATGTACGCTGATGCAGCTTTCGCAGCGGGTGGTTACCGCCACGGCCAGCGAAATCAGCTCGCGGGTTTTGGCGTCCAGCGCTTCGGCTTCGGCCGCCTGCCCCAAAGCCTGATAGGCTTGCAGCATTTTCGGGTGTTGGCCGCCCAGCTTGCCAAAGGCTTTTTTCACCATCAGCGCGTGTTGTTTCCAGTCTAAAAACATGATGACACTCCTTGTGTTGATGGGGTGTATTCTGCGCCGCTTTTCTGGATAATAATTATCTGATAAGCTCATTTCTTTTTAAGAAAAGCGCATTTTGGGCGGTTTTTTATGATTTTAGACAAACTATTGGAATACGCGCAGGTATCGGCGGCCATCAATATGCAATGCCTGGTGCGCGGGCGTTGGCAGTTGCATAATCCGGCTGCGCCCGGGCGCGCTTATGTGCATATTGTGTTGTCCGGCACCGGCGTATTAGAGCGACCCGATGCCGAGCCGCAGCGCCTGTATGCCGGTGATTTGGTGTTTTTGCCGCAAGGCATGGCACACAGCATTTGCGACTTTAACGGCCAAGGCGAAGCTGTGCCGCTGCAAATGTGCCGCAAAGGCGCGTGGACGCTGGGCAGCAATGCCGATGGGCGTGAAGACATGGGCATGTTGTGCGGCCATTTCGACTACCAGCCGCACAGCGGTTTGCTGGAAGGCTGGCCGCCGCTGGTGGTGGTGCCGTGGCAGCAATTGCCGCAGCTGCGGGCATGGGTGGATTTATTGCAGATGGAAGCGGCGCTGGCCGATGAGCACAGCGAAGGCGCGGCCAGTGTGATTAACGGCTTGTCGCTCACCTTGCTGGCGTGGTTGATTCGCCATTGTTGGCAGCAGCCGCAGTGGCAAAATCCGCCGCCGGGGGTCTTGCGGGCGCGGCAAGATGCGCGTTTGCGCCCGTTGCTGGCGGCGGTGATGGCCGAACCGGCGCAGGCATGGACGGTAGACAATATGGCCGCACAGGTGCATTTGTCGCGCGCACAATTTATGCGCGTGTTTCAGGCAGCCTTGGGGCAAAGCCCGCACCAATTTGTGATGCAAACCCGCTTGCGCCAAGCGGCGGTGTATTTGCGCCAACGCAGCGACAGCATTGTGCATATTGCCTTGGCTGCTGGTTTTCAGTCGGAAACGCATTTTGCGCGGGTGTTTAAACAGCAATACGGGCAAACGCCGCGCCAATACCGGCTGGGGCTGCCTGAAGATGACTGAGGGATTGGAATAGGGGCGTGCGCACATTGCTGCGGCAAGTTTTGGCCCCCGCTCTAAACAAAACGCCTGCCATGCAACAATGCACGGCAGGCGTTTGAATTTATAGAAATGAGATGATTTAAGGCTGCTCAATCACCGCCCACGCCGAATGGTTGTGGATGGATTCGAAATTTTCACTTTCCACCCGAAACGCGCCCACACGGGGGTCGGCTTGCAAGGCGGTGGCGATGTCGCGCACCATGTCTTCCACAAATTTGGGGTTGTCGTAGGCACGCTCGGTCACGTATTTTTCGTCCGGGCGCTTCAGCAGACCGTAGAGCTGGCACGAAGCCTGCGCTTCCACCAAATCAATCACTTCTTCAATGCTCACTTCGCTGTTGCAGCTTAACGACACGGTAACGTGCGAGCGCTGGTTGTGCGCGCCATATTGGGAAATTTCCTTGCTGCACGGGCACAAGCTGGTTACCGGCACCAGCACTTGCAGGCGGTGGCAATAACAGCCTTGTTTGATTTCGCCACTCAATTCCACATCGTAATCCAGCGTGCTGCGGATGCCGGAAATGGGCGCGGTTTTAAGGCGGAAGTAGGGGAATTTCACGCTGATTTTGCCGGAATGCGATTCCAGCAGCGCCACCATTTCTTCGGTAAGCGTGCGCAGGCGGGTAAAGCTCAGCGGCTCGGTTTGCTGCTCCATCAGCGCCACAAAGCGCGACATATGGGTGCCTTTTTGCTCCGGCGGCAGATAAACCGTCATGGTGAGCCGCGCCACGGTGTGCTGGGTGCCGTCGTCAGACTGGATGGCAACGGGAAAACGCAAGTCTTTGATGCCCACTTGATTGATGGGCATATTGCGCTGGTCGGGGCTGCTTTGCACGTCGGCAATGGCATTCATGCGGTGCGGTTCCTTGGGGTCATTCAATGTGGCCTTGCCGGCGGATTAGGCAGGCAGGACGGGGAAAGCGGGTAAATAGGTGCCGCTGGCGCTAAATTCAAGAGCAAAGCCGGCGGCAAGGGCGCAATTATACGGTATGGCAAAAGCCCGAGCAAATTAGTCGGAATTGATTGTGGCTATGTAAGCAATATACCGAGGCTGCCTGAAAAACAGCGGTACATGCTAGAATTGCGCACTATGCCCACTTGCACAAGAGAGCGTGCCATGAAATTCGCCACCGAAGCCATCCACACCAGCTACGACCACAACCAGCACAACCGCGCCATTATGCCGCCCATCTATCAAAACAGCATGTTTTGTATGCATGAAATCGGCGAAGACATTCCTTACCGCTATTCGCGCGTGGCCAACCCCACCCGCAAAACGCTGGAGGACACCATTGCCGCGTTGGAGCACGGGGTGGCCGGTTTTGCGTTTGCCAGCGGCATGGCAGGCATCGACACCATTTGGCGCACCTTTCTGCGCCCGGGCGACACCATTGTGGCGGTGGCCGATATTTACGGCGGTGCTTATGATTTGCTCACCGAAGTGTATGCGCAATGGGGTATTAATGTCATTTTTGCCGATTTAACGCTGCCTGAAAACCTCGATGCCGTTTTGGCGGCGCAGCCGGTGAAAATGCTGTGGCTGGAAACGCCGAGCAACCCGTTGCTGCGGCTGGTAGACATCGCCGCGCTCACCCAAAAAGCCAAAGCACACGGCGTGTTGGTGGGGCTGGACAACACCTTTGCCACCCCGTATCTGCAAAATCCGCTCGATTTGGGCTGCGATATTGTGTTTCATTCGGCCACCAAATACCTGTGCGGCCATTCCGATGTGCTGATGGGCGTGGCCGCAGTGAAAGACGAAGCCGTGGCCGCCCCCTTGCGCACCATGTTGATGAACACCGGCGCCGTGGCCGGGCCGATGGATTGCGCCTTGGTGTTGCGCGGCATCAAAACCCTGGCCGTGCGCATGGACCGCCATCTGCACAACGCCGCCATTCTGGCGCAGCGCCTGCAAGCGCACCCGGCGATTGAAAAAGTGTTTTACCCCGGCTTGCCCGAACACGAACACCACGCGCTGGCACAACGGCAAATGCGTGGCTTTGGCGGCGTGGTGTCGGTGTATTTGCGCCAAGACAGCCGCGCCGCGGCCAACAGCGTGATTAAAAATCTGCAATTGGTGCAAATGGCCTCCAGCTTGGGCGGCGTGGAAAGCCTGGTCAACCACAGCGCCAGCCAGTCGCACAGCGGCATGAGCCGCGCCTTAAAAGCGCAATTGGGCATCCGCGAAGGTCTGCTGCGCTTTTCCACCGGCATCGAAGACATCGAAGACATTTGGGCGGATATTAACCAAGCCCTAAATACCGTGTGCTAATACCCAATCTAAACAATAACCTAACTGCGTTGGCTTGCCTTAGCGCAAAGCGAACGATTTTGTAAGGCGCTAAAGCACCAACAAAATCTGTTTCGTACTAGATGCACTGCCTGCGGCTCGCCGCCTTGTTATCTTACTGTTTAAATTGGATATATGGCTGCCTGAAAGCTTGATTTACCGATGAAACGCCTGCACACCCATTACGACAATTTAAAAGTCACCGCCGACGCCAGCGACGAAGTGATTCGCGCCGCCTACCGAGCCTTGTCGCAAAAGCACCACCCCGACCGCAACCCCGATAATGCCGATGCGCACCGCATCATGAGCATCATCAACCAATCGTATGCGGTGCTGTCCGACCCGCAACAACGCCGCGCCCACGATATCTGGATTGCCGAGCAGCGGCGCTTGGCAATGCAGGCACAAACGCAACGGCAACAACACAGCGCTAGCCAGCGCCAAGCGCAATTGCAACACCGGCAGCAGGCGGTGGCGGCTTATCAGCGCCAGCGCGAAGCCGTGCGTCCCACCCGCCCGGCCAAATACGCACTGCACGCGTGGCGGCAATGGCTGGGCATGGCGCTGGTGGTATTGCTGCCGGTGGCCGGCTGGTGGTGGTGGCAGGCACAAGCCACCCCTGCTGTGCCCGCTATCACCACAACTGCCGCCACCGCCCCCAACGGCCAAGCCTTGCCCGCCGGCAAAGGCTATGTGGCGGGCTATCCGGTGCTGCGTCAGCGCGGCCGCAATGTGGTGCAAGTGGACAACAGCGGCTTGAACAGCGGCGTTTTCGCCCAATTATATGAATTGCGCGGCGGCAAGCTCACCGCCATCCGCTCGTTTTACATTCCCGCGGGCGAGCGCTTTAGCGTTACCCAAGTGGGCGATGGCGACTTCAGCCTGCACTACCGGCGTGTGGACAACGGCGAATGGCAAATCAGTGCCCCGTGGTTGATTGAAAACACCGAACGCAGCGGCCAATACCGCCAGATTGACGTTAAGTTGTAAAACGCAATCGCTGATAAACGAATGGGTAATTCAAGGCTGCCTTTACACTCGTATCAATAAAGTGTGGCCATTTACAAATTATTTTGTTCAGGTTGCCTGAAACGCACAATCCGTGCAGCCCTCCCTTGGCGCAGCCGAATCGGAGCGGATTTTAGCGGAAGAAGGGTAAGCTATGCTTGAACGCAGCGAGCTCGCACCCGCCGCTAAAATGCGTGTAGATGAGGGAAGTTTGGCGTAAGCCAAACCTGCAACCGGGGTCGCCTTTTTTTACTTACTTTCTCGCCGTAGGCGCGCTTCGCGTGAGCGAAGCAAAAAAAGTAAGTGGCCACGCGGCCATAAAGCGCAAAGTAAAACGATAAGAAAACGCATAAAAAATACAGCATATTTTTTAAAATAATCCGCTTCATTTTACTTTTTTATCAATGGATTGCCGAATCAAGTTCGGCAATGACGGTGTTACATTTAGGTAGCCTTATACAAGTGGATGCGTATCTTCAGTGATTCAGTTTTAAAGGCTGCCTGAAACCAACTCAAGCGGGCATCGGCTGCCCCGCTGTTTGAGCCTACGCATGATTTTTGAACCATATTTATCAAGCACAACAGCCACGCGCCAATAAATTCAATATCTTATCAATGTGCTTTAAAGGATTTCCATGTCTGCCGCACCCGAAGCCAAATTCAGCGAAGAAACCGTGTTGTGGGTAAAACAGCACACGCCCAAGCTGATTACCTTTGCCATCAGTCGCCCCGAACACTACCGCTTCAGCGCCGGGCAATTTTCCCGCTTGGGCTTTCGCGATGGCGCCGGTTTTATTTGGCGCGCCTATTCGGTGGTGTCGGCCGAATATGCCGACACCTTGGAATATTTTGCCGTATTGATTGAAGGCGGCCCCATGAGCGCACGGCTGGCTGATTTGCAGGCAGGCGACGCTATCTTGCTCGACAAAACCGCCACCGGTTTTTTGCTGCCCGAGCGTTTTACCGACGGGCGCGATTTAATCATGCTGTGCACCGGCTCCGGCATTGCCCCGTTTTTGTCTATCTTGCAACAGCCGCAAATCTGGCAACGCTTCGAGCACCTGGCGTTGGTGCATTCGGTGTCGTTTGCCAACGAGCTGATTTTCAACCAACGCATCGCGGAGCTGGCGCAGCATCCGCTGGTGGGCGAATACAGCGACCAATTCACTTTCCAAACCGTGCTCACGCGCGAACATTTGGCGGGTGCTTTAGATAAAAGGCTGCCTGAACTGCTGCACAACGGCGAGCTGGCCTCCGCGCTCAAACTCAACTTCAGCCCGCAGCACAGCCGCTTTATGATTTGCGGCAATCCGGCAATGGTAAAAGACACCTTCAAAACCCTGCTCGATATGGGCTTTGCCATGCACCGCAATAAAGTGCCGGGACAAATTATGATGGAAAATGGGTTTTAAGGTTTTGATTTATGAAATGTTTTCAGGCAGCCTTGATATAAAGGCTGCCTGAAAACATTTTGGGGAAACCGATTTAAAATAAATCAATATCGCAGCACTTTAATGGCAGCGTTTATTATCGCCGCAGCGGTTGCAGCCGCCGCAGGCATCGGCTTTTTTGCCGAAAAAGCGTTTGCCCAAAAAAGCGGCACAGGCCAGCACGATAATGGCCACCACAATATATTCCATCATTTTGATTTCCTTTCAGTCATAGTATTGGCAATCGGTTGCGGTTTTTACGCCGTGAGCGCCAGCGTAATGCGGTACACCATAAACGCAAACACATAAGCCAGTACAAACAAATAGGCGGTAATCAGCGCGGTGGTGCGGGCGGATTTGGTTTCGCGTTTGATAACCGCCAAGGTGGCGGCGCACATGGGGGCGTAGACATACCAGGCCAGAAAGGCGAAGGCGGTGGCCAGGCTCCATTGTTGGTGCAGCACCGGAATCAGGCTTTGCTGCAATGCTTCGTCGCTGCCGCCCACGGCGTATACCGTGCCCAGCGCGGCCACCACCACTTCGCGGGCGGCCATGCCCGGCACCATGGCGATGCACATTTCCCAGCTAAAGCCCAGCGGCGCAAACAGCGGCTGAATCAAATGCCCCAGCATGCCGGCAAAGCTGTAGTCAATTGCGGGGCCCGTAGCACCGGCGGGCGCTGCCGGAAAGCTCACCAGCGCCCACAACACCACGCTGATGGCAAAAATAACGGTACCGGCGCGTTTTAAAAAGGCGCTGACGCGATCCCAGAGGCTAAGCAAAATATGTTTGAAATTGGGGCGGCGGAAGGTGGGCAGCTCCATCAACAAAGGGAATTGCTGTACTTGGCCTTGTCGACGTGCCAATAATTTCATCACCCACGCCACCAATGCGGCCGACACAATGCCTACCAAATACAGGCCGAACAAGGTAAGCCCTTGTAAGTTAAACAGGCCGCCCACGCTGTGGTTGGGCACCACGGCGGCAATAATCAAGGCATACACCGGCAAGCGAGCCGAGCAGGTGAGCATGGGGGCGATGGCGATGGTGACCAGCCGCTCGCGTGGGTCTTGAATGGTGCGTGCCGACATCACTGCGGGCACGGCGCAGGCAAAGCTGGACAATAAAGGGATAAATGCGCGCCCGGATAAGCCGCTTTTGGCCAGCAGGTTGTCGAGCAAAAAAGCGGCCCGCGGCAAATAGCCGGAATCTTCCAGCAGCAGAATAAAGGCAAATAAAATGGTGATTTGCGGCACAAATACCAGCACGCTGCCAATACCCGCAATCACGCCGTTCACCAGCAGGCTTTGCAACGGGCCTTCAGGCAGCAAGCCGCCCACCCAGCCGCCGAAGCTGCCGATGGCGGCTTCAATGCCGTCCATCAACGGTGTGGCCCAAGCATAAACGGCTTGAAATACCAACAGTAGCACCAGCAGCAACACCACCAAGCCCCAAAACGGGTGCATCACCAGATTGTCTAAGCGGCGATGCCAAGCGGGCAGTTGGATGGGCGTGCTCACCACTTGGGCGAGGATGTTTTCCACTTGCAGATACAACGCGGCGCTGTCGAGCGCATCAATGCGTTGTTGCGCAGTGGCGTTGTCGTGATGCGGCGCGGCGGCGCGGGGCAGCGCGGCGATGGCGTTTTTAATCGCCAGTGTGCCGTTGGCACGCACGGCTACGGTTTCCACCACCGGCACGCCCAGCAGTTGGCTTAATTTGGTGGTGTCAATCGACAGGCCGCGGGCGCGCGCCACATCACTTAAATTCAGCGACACCACCATCGGCTTGCCCAAGGTTTGCAATTCCAGCACCATGCGCAGCGTCATGCGTAAATTGGTGGCGTCGGCCACGGCGATAATGGCGTCGGGGCTGCGCATGGCACCGCCGCCCATGCGCCCGAGCAGCAAATCGCGGGTAACCGCTTCGTCGGGGCTGGTCACACGCAGGCTGTAGGTGCCGGGCAGGTCGATAATGTGGATGTCGGCATCGCCGGTAAACACGCCTTCGCGTTTGTCTACGGTAACGCCGGGGTAGTTGGCCACTTTGGCACGGGCGCCGGTCAGCGCGTTAAACAGCGCGGTTTTGCCGCAATTGGGCGCGCCCACCAGGGCGTAATAAGCAACAGTCATGATGGGGGCGCTCAGAATTGGTGGGGCAGGCAGAGGATTTTGGCCGCTTCGGCGTGGCGCAAGGAGAATTGGGCGTTGTTGCCCAAGCGCACCGCAAACGGGCCTTTGCCCAACAGGCCGGTGGCAATCAACATCACCGACATACCGTGGGAAAAGCCCAAATCGGCCAAGCGCTGTGCCACGGTGTCGTCCAAATGGCCAAACTGTGGATTGGGATAAATAGCGTGGATATACGCGGCTTGGCCTTTTTTGAATTGGTGCAAAGGGCGGGGTGACATAGAAGCGGGCTTTCGGATTGCCCAGCGTGCGGTAGGGCGGCGCGGTCTTGTGAACAAGCTCTATAGTGAAATGCATAACAAAGTGCTATGGCGTTGCTGCGCCTTGCCGTACTACTTGTACTGTCTGCGGCTTTGCGCCTTGTATCACTTTATTCTTCATTCCACTATAAGAAGGGCGGCGGTGCCGGAAGGCTGGTGTTGGTTGATAATTGCTAACCATTATTATTTGTTTTTAAGGCGACAGCAATAGCTGAAATGTAAAATCGGATTGAAAGCCATTCTTATTTGTATTAAGTCAATAAAGGCTGCCTGAAAATGTTTTCAGGCAGCCTTTATTGGTGTTGCTAGCGTTGCTAATCGTTAAAACGCATCGCCCGGCACGCGTACCCAGCCTTCCATAATCACGCGGGCGCTGCGGCTCATTATGGCTTTGGTGGCGGTCCAGCGACCGGTTTCTTGTGCCGCGGCCGCGCCCACGCGCAAGGTGCCGGAAGGGTGGCCGAAGCGCACGGCTTCGCGCTCGCCGCCGCCAGCGGCTAAGTTGACCAAGGTGCCGGGTATGGCGGCGGCGGTGCCAATGGCCACCGAGGCGGTGCCCATCATGGCGTGGTGCAGTTTGCCCATGCTCATGGCGCGCACCAGCAAATCAATATCGGCAGCGGCCACGGCTTTGCCGCTGGAGGCGGTATAGCCTTGCGGCGGCGCTACCCACGCCACTTTTGGGGTGTGTTGGCGGGTGGCGGCTTCGGCCACGTCTTGAATTAAGCCCATTTTTACTGCGCCGTACGCGCGGATTTTTTCCAGCTTTTCTAGGGCGGCGGCATCGTTGTTGATGTCGTCTTGTAATTCGGTACCGCTGTAGCCGATCTCGGCGGCGTTCACAAAAATAGTAGGGATGCCGGAATTGATTAAGGTGGCTTTCAGGCAGCCTAGGCCGGGCACTTCCAAATCATCCACCACGGCGCCGGTGGGGAACATATCACCATCGCCGTCGGCAGGATCCAGAAATTCGATGGCCACTTCGGCGGCGGGGAAGGTAACGCCGTCCAGCTCGAAATCGCCGGTTTCCTGCACTGCGCCGTTGTGCATCGGCACATGGGCGATGATGGTTTTGCCGATGTTTTTTTGCCAAATGCGCACGGTGCACAGGCCGTTGGCGGGGATATTGGCCGCGTCTACCAAGCCGTTGCTGATGGCAAAAGCGCCCACGGCGGCGGTGAGGTTGCCGCAGTTGCCGCTCCAATCCACAAACGGCTTGTCAATCGATACTTGGCCAAACAGATAATCCACATCGTGGCCGGGGGTATTGCTTTTGGCCAGAATCACCGCTTTGCTGGTGGAGGAGCTGGCGTTGCCCAAGCCATCGATTTGTTTGCCATAGGGGTCGGGGCTGCCGAGCACGCGCAGCAAAATGTGGTCACGCGCGGCACCGGGTGTTTGCGCGGCGGCGGGCAGGTCGTCTAGTTTGAAAAATACGCCTTTGGAGGTGCCGCCACGGTAGTAGGTGGCGGGGATTTTGATTTGGGGGGCAAACGGTGGCATGGTGAAGCTCCTTTGTAGTTTGGGGTTTTATTGTTGTGGATGGGTTAAAGCGGTTTATCCGCGCAAATGAAAACGAAGTGAATCATTTTAAAAATAGGCTGCGTTTTTGTATTCGTTGCTTACCGTTTTACTTTGCGCTT
>RRZT010909344.1_pt1 | contig 12967 bp, 9 predicted proteins | sample 2165551 | NCBI WGS metagenome assembly RRZT01 (sample SAMN10456910, study PRJNA506462) | wastewater metagenome | biome: wastewater; feature: sludge; material: wastewater sludge; isolation source: wastewater sludge with Escherichia coli K12::gfp cells carrying plasmid... | place: USA: Moscow, Idaho ... | reverse complement strand
AGGCCGATGGCCAGTTCAAGTTCGACAGCGTGGGCAAGCCTGCGCCAGGCGTGGAGGTGAAGATTGCCGACCACGGCGAGATCCTGGTCAAGGCTCCAATGATGCTCAAGGAGTACTACAAGCGCCCCGAGGCGACAGCCGAGGCGATCAACGCCGAAGGCTATTTCATGACCGGCGACGCGGGAATCTTCGACGACGACGGCCATCTCAAGATCATCGATCGCGCCAAGGACGTCGGCAAGCTGGCCAATGGCGCGATGTATGCGCCGAATTACATCGAAAACAAGCTGAAATTCTTCCCGCACATCAAGGAAGCCGTAGTCTTCGGTGATCGCCGCGAGAGGGTCTGCGCGTTCATCAACATCGACATCGGTGCCGTCGGCAACTGGGCGGAGCGGCGTGGCATCGCTTATTCCGGCTATACCGATCTGGCGGCCAAGCCCGAAGTCTATGGACTGATCCAGGAATGTATCGAACAGGTCAATGGCGAACTGGTGGGCGAGGGGGCCTTGGCCGATTCGCAGATCCATCGTTTCCTGATCCTGCACAAGGAACTCGATCCCGATGATGACGAACTGACGCGCACGCGCAAGGTACGTCGTAACTTCGTCGCCGAGAAATATGCGGTACTGATCGATGCGCTGTACAGCGGCAGAAACCGGCAATTCATCGAAACTGCAGTGAAGTTCGAGGACGGAAGGCAAGGCAAGGTGGCTGCCGATCTCGTCATCCGGGATCTGAAGACCTTCGCAATTTCCGGGAGGGCCAGCGGATGAGTCGGCAGAGCGGTGAGGTCATCCTCGACCTGAAAAATGTCTCTCTTTCCTTCGGTGGGGTCAAGGCGCTGACCGATATTTCCTTCGACGTCCGCGAACACGAAATCCGCGCGATCATCGGCCCGAATGGTGCCGGCAAGAGTTCGATGCTCAATGTGATCAACGGTGTCTATCGCCCCCAGGAGGGAGAGATCATCCTGCGTGGCCAGCACTTCAGCCGCATGAACCCCTACAAGGCGGCCAGGGCAGGTATCTCACGCACCTTTCAGAACATCGCCCTGTTCAAGGGCATGAATGTGATCGACAACCTGATGACCGGGCGCAATCTCAAGATCCGCAGCAATCTGATCCAGCAGGCGTTCTGGTGGGGCGCGGCGCGGCGCGAGGAACTTCTGCACCGTGCCAGGGTTGAGGAAGTGATCGACTTCCTCGAGATTCAGCATATTCGCAAGACGCCGGTTGGCCGCCTGCCCTACGGTCTGCAAAAGCGCGTCGACCTTGGCCGGGCGCTGGCCATGGAGCCGAGCATTCTCCTGCTGGACGAGCCGATGGCCGGAATGAACGTCGAAGAGAAGCAGGACATGTGTCTCTTCATCCTCGACGTCAATGATCAATTCGGGACGACGATCGTGCTCATCGAGCACGACATGGCGGTGGTCATGGACATTTCCGACCGGGTGGTGGTTCTCGATTACGGCAGGAAGATCGGCGATGGGGACCCCGACGCGGTCAGAGTCAACCCGGAAGTCATCCGCGCCTACCTTGGCGCCAGTCACTGAGGAGAGCATCGGATGGGTTTCTTTCTCGAAACACTGATAGGTGGACTGATGACCGGCATGCTGTATTCGCTGGTCGCACTGGGCTTTGTGCTGATCTTCAAGGCATCGGGGGTGTTCAACTTCGCGCAGGGAGCCATGGTGCTGTTCGCGGCCCTGGCGATGGCACGTTTTTCGGCGTGGATTCCGGAACGTCTGGGCATCGACAGCGCATGGCTGGCGAATGCGATCGCCTTTTTCCTGGCCGGCGCACTGATGTTCGCCGTCGCCTGGCTGATCGAGCGTCTGGTCCTGCGTCACCTGGTGAATCAGGAGGGCGCGACCTTGCTGATGGCGACCCTGGGCATTGCCTACGTCCTGGAAGGCGTCGGCACAAGCGTCTTCGGTACCGACGTCTACAAGATCGACGTCGGTATGCCCAAGGAACCGGTGATGATCCTTGAAGGGACCTTTGAAGGCGGCCTGCTGATCAACAAGGAAGATTTCATGGCAGCCTTGATCGCGGCGCTGCTGGTCGGCCTGCTGGCGCTGTATTTCCAGAAAACCGCCACCGGGCGGGCCTTGCGGGCGGTCGCTGACGACCATCAGGCAGCCCAGTCGATCGGCATCCCGCTCAATCGCATCTGGGTGATCGTCTGGTGCGTGGCCGGCCTGGTGGCGCTGGTCGCCGGGGTGATCTGGGGTTCCAAGCTGGGCGTACAGTTTTCGCTGGCGACGGTGGCGCTGCGTGGTCTGCCGGTAGTGATTCTCGGCGGTCTCACCTCGATCCCCGGCGCGATCATCGGCGGGCTGATCATCGGAGTCGGCGAGAAGGTCTCGGAAGTCTATCTCGGACCGATGATTGGTGGCGGCATCGAAATCTGGTTTGCCTACCAACTCGCTTTGCTCTTCCTGCTGTTCAGGCCGCAAGGCTTGTTCGGCGAAAAGATCATCGACCGCGTCTAACGGTCATGACTGTTCCAGGCACCCCAGATCATGAAAGTCATGACCGTTTCCCTCTCCCCCGACCCCTCCCCCGCGAGGGGGGAGGAGAGATTCGTGAGTCGCATACGCGACTTTCACATTCATCGGAGATCAGACAGATGCTGTACAGAGAAAATGGTCAGTTCAAGACTTCCTACGCCGCCGATCAGCAGATTTTTCCGATCGCGCAGGACCGTTGGGCGATTCTCGGTCTCCTGGTGGTGGCCTTCATCGGGGTGCCGCTGCTGGTCGACGAATACCTGTTTCGCGCGATCCTGATTCCCTTCCTGATCCTGTCGCTGGCCGCGCTCGGGGTCAACATCCTGGTCGGTTTCTGCGGGCAGATCACGCTCGGTGCCGGGGCCTTCATGGCGGTAGGAGCTTACGCGGCCTACAATTTTCATATACGCATCGCAGGCCTGCCGTTGCTGTTTTCCTTGCTCATGGGAGGCGTCACCGCTGCCGTCGTGGGCATATTTTTTGGTATCCCGAGCCTGCGGGTACGCGGACTCTATCTCGCGGTCGCCACCCTGGCGGCACAGTTCTTCACCGACTGGGTCTTTCTGCGCGTTCCCTGGTTTACCGACAATGCGTCTTCAGGCTCCGTTTCGGTCTCCAACCTTCAGATCATGGGTTGGCAGATTGACACCCCGGTCAACAAGTATCTGTTCTGCCTGGCATTCCTGACGGTTTTCGCGCTTCTGGCGAAAAACATGACGCGCTGCGCCGTCGGCCGGCAGTGGATGGCGATTCGCGATATGGACGTCGCCGCCGAGGTAATCGGCATCCGACCGCTGTTTGCCAAGCTCTCGGCTTTTGCCGTCAGTTCCTTTTTCGTCGGCACGGCCGGCGCCCTGTGGGGTTTCATCCATCTGGCTTCGTGGGAACCGGCAGCTTTCTCGGTCGATCGTTCCTTCCAGTTGCTGTTCATGGTCATCATCGGCGGCCTGGGTACGATCATGGGGAGTTTCTTCGGGGCAGCCTTCATTGTCATTCTGCCGATCGCCCTGAATCAGTTCCTGCCGGCTTTCGGCGGACTGTTCGGAATCCGCATTTCCACTGCCGGGGTGTCGCATGCCGAGTTGATCGTCTTTGGTGGACTGATCATTTTCTTCCTGATCAAGGAACCGCATGGCATCGCTCGCCTGTGGTCTACCGGCAAGGAAAAACTTCGGCTCTGGCCTTTTCCGCACTGAGGATAGGCAGCGGGTGAATTCCGCTGCGTTTTGAGAGTTCTTACAGGCGCATCAATGCAATGACAACAAGAGGAGACACTGATGAAACTAGGCAAGCTTGCACTGACGGTTTCGGCAACCGCCGTCGTTTTGTCGTCGCTGCTGACCGCACCGCCGGCCCTGGCGCAAGTCAAGGAGCAGTTTTTCCCGGTCCTGGTCTACCGCACCGGCGCTTATGCCGCCAACGGCAGTCAATGGGCCAATGGTTACGTTGACTACCTGAAGCTGGTGAATGCCAGGGGTGGGATCAATGGAGTCAAGATCAGCTTCGAGGAATGTGAAACGGCTTACGCCACTGACCGCGGCGTTGAATGCTATGAGCGTTTGAAGGGCAAGAACGGCGGCGCAACGGTATTCCAGCCGCTGTCGACCGGGGTCACCTTTGCCTTGACCGAGAAAGCCCCGGCCGACAAGATTCCGCTGATTACCGCTGGCTACGGCCGCAGCGAATCACAGAACGGGGCCGTGTTTACCTGGAACTTCCCCTTGCTGGGAACTTACTGGGTCGGCGCCGAGGTGGCCATCCAGCATATCGCCAAGAAGGAAGGAGGTGTCGCCAAGCTGAAGGGCAAGAAGATCGCGCTGGTCTACCACGACAGCCCATACGGCAAGGAGCCGATCCCGGTCCTGCAGGAACTGGGCAAAACCTATGGTTTCGAGGTGCAGTTGCTGCCCGTGGCACACCCCGGTGTCGAACAGAAGGCCACCTGGTTGCAGATCCGGCAGCAAAAACCGGACTACGTGCTGCTCTGGGGTTGGGGGGTGATGAACTCGACCGCGTTGCGCGAAGCGCAGGCCACCGGTTATCCGCGTGACAAGATGATGGGCATCTGGTGGGCGGGGGCCGAGCCCGACGTCAAGGATGTCGCTGAAGGTGCCAAGGGCTATAGCGCGCTGACGCTGCAGCATGGCGCCGAGCCCAATTCGAAGGTCGTCAAGGACATGCTTGATCTGGTATATGCCAAGGGGCAGGGCACCGGGCCGAAAAACGAGGTCGGGCAGGTGCTCTATATGCGTGGCCTGTTGTCGGCGATGCTCGGCGTTGAAGGGGTGCGCAAGGCCCAGGAACGTTACGGAAAGGGCAAGGTGATGAGCGGCGAGCAGGTCCGCTGGGGTCTGGAAAACCTCAACCTCGACCAGAAGACCCTTGACGGCATGGGTTTTGCAGGCGTGATGCGGCCGGTGCAGACTTCCTGTCTCGATCACATGGGATCGTCGTGGGTGCGCGTTCATACCTGGAATGGCAGCAAGTGGGAATTCAGTTCCGACTGGTACCAGGCCGATGAGAAGGTTCTGCGTCCGATGGTGATGCTGGCCTCGGGCAAGTACGCCGAAGAAAAGAAACTGAAGCCGCGTACGCCCGACGAATGCAAGTGATAGATTTCGGCGGAATCGCTACGGCGAGCCCCAACAACGAAGAGACGCCATGAGCGATACCAACGACATCCTTCTCCGAGTCAATAGCATCGAGGTGATCTACAACCACGTGATCCTCGTTCTCAAGGGCGTCTCATTCAGTGTCCCCGAGGGGAGGATCGTGGCACTGCTTGGTGGCAACGGCGCCGGCAAGACGACGACCCTGCGCGCGGTGAGCAATTTGCTGCACGGTGAGCGCGGCGAAGTGACCAAAGGCACGATCGACTTGCGCGGCGAACGCATCGAAGCACTGACCCCGGCACAACTGGTCAGGCGCGGGGTGATCCAGGTGATGGAAGGACGACACTGCTTTGCTCACCTGAGCATCGAGGAAAACCTGCTGACCGGTGCCTACACGCGCAGCGATGGCAAAGCGGCGATTGCCGAGACGCTCGACAAGGTCTACGCGTATTTTCCTCGCCTCAAGACGCGCCGCAGCAGCCAGGCCGCCTATACCTCGGGCGGTGAGCAACAGATGTGCGCGATCGGGCGGGCGTTGATGGCCAATCCGCGCATGCTGTTGCTCGACGAGCCGTCGATGGGGCTGGCGCCACAGATCGTCGACGAGGTATTTGCCATCGTCAAGGATCTGAACCAGAAGGAAGGCGTGACTTTCCTGCTTGCGGAGCAGAACACCAATATGGCTTTGCGCTACGCCGACTTCGGTTATATCCTGGAAAACGGCAGGGTGGTGATGGAGGGGATTGCCAGCGATCTGGCGGCCAATGAAGACGTCAAGGAGTTCTACCTGGGGCTGTCATCGGTCGGGCGCAAGAGCTTTCGCGATGTGAAGCATTATCGCCGCCGCAAGCGCTGGCTGTCATGAGTCACTGTGGAACCTTGCGAGGACGACACATGAGTGGCGGACCGTTAAGCGGTGTGCGCGTTCTCGACCTGACGCGCCTGTTGCCCGGTCCGGTCGCCACCTTGCACCTGGCAGACCTGGGCGCCGACGTGATCAAGATCGAGGATCACGGTGCCGGTGACTACGCGCGCATCCTCGGCGATGGTCCGGACGGCATCAGTATCTTCTACCGCAGTGTCAATCGCAACAAGCGTGGCCTGCGCCTCGATCTCAAGCATCCACAAGGGCGTGCGGTATTTCTGCGCCTGGTGAGTGCGGCCGACATTGTTGTCGAGAGCTTTCGACCGGGGGTCAGCGACAAGCTCGGGATTGGCTATCAGGCGCTATCTGAGGTCAATCCGAAGATCGTGTATTGCGCGATCACCGGTTACGGCCAGACCGGGCCGCTGGCGATGGCTGCTGGCCACGACCTCAACTACATCGGTTTTGCCGGCGTCCTCGATCAGATCGGTGTGGATGGCGGTCAGCCGGCGATTCCCAATCTCCAGGTCGCTGATCTGCTGGGCGGAGCGATGACTGCGGTGATGGGCATCCTCGCCGCGCTGTTTGATGCACAGCGTAGTGGGCAGGGACGCCTGGTTGATGTGGCGATGAGCGAAGCGGTGCTGGCGCACAACCTCTTCCCGTTTTTCGCTCTGCAGACGGAGGGGTCGGTGCCGCAGCGCGGTGCCGATCTGTTGAGCGGTGGTGACGCCGGTTATGGGGTCTATGCCACCGCCGACGGGCGCTACATGGCGGTCGCACCGCTCGAAAAAAAGTTCTGGGATCTCTTCTGTGATGCCCTGGCACGTCCCGAATGGAAGACGAGGCATGGGCTGCGCGGTGCGGCGGCGGCAGCGCTGCGTCGTGAACTCGAAGAACTCTTTGCCAGCCGTAATCAGTCGGAATGGCGGGATTTTTTTGCCCGCGTCGATTGCTGCGTGACACCAGTACTCAGCGTTGCCGAGGCCCTGGCACACCCGCAGTTCGTCGCCCGCGGCATGGCCGTGCAGGCGGACGGAGTGACCCAGTTCGCACCACCGCTGAAACTCTCCGGCTGGGTCTTCGCCGTCGAACGCGCTGCACCGACGCCGGGCGAGCATTCTGCAGAGGTGCTGCGCGAGTCAGGCTTCAGTACGGATGAAATCCGCGGACTGCAGCAGGCTTCGATCATCTGAAGCAGCCGTCGGCGTAACATGACCGTTAATGTGAAAGTCGCGTCAGCGACTCACGAATCTCCCCTCCCCACTTGTGGGGGAGGGGTTGGGGGAGAGGGAAACGGTCATGACTTTCATCATCGGGGGTGTCTTGCAAAGTCATGACCGTTAGCCGGCAGCGCCTCGCTCTATGTTTTTGGGGTGTCTTCGCGTGCCTGGCTGACTTGTGCCGACGCCGCGGCGGCGGCTTTTTGCATCTGTTCCTGCATCTGCTGCAGCATGGTCAGTGGCCACAGCGCTGCCTGCTTGAGCGCCTCATTGCCGCTGCCAGTCACCAGACCACCGGCCTGGTTGGTGTCGCCGCCAGCGCCGGAAGCGTAACTGCCAGCCATCTGGCCCATCGCCCGTACCGCGTTGAGGGTGACGCATTGCATTTCGAGGCCCTGAATCGTCATCTGCAGCATCGACAGATTCATTTTCAGCCAGCTTTCTACAGCCTTGAGATCCTTGATCTTTTGTTCAATTTCTTCAACGTTGAGGGTAGGGGTGACCATGTTCGGCAGGGAAAAGCCCATGCCACCCCACATCTTCTTGGCAAAGCTCAGGGGATCAGTGGCAGAATCGAGATTGGACATCTTGGTGCTCCGGTTGTGGTGGGGTGATTCATCTTAGCAAAGTTTTGCGGTCTGCGGCGAGGCGGCGCAAGTCGATTGATCTGATTCAGACTCGGTAGCAGTAGAGCCGGGTTTGTCGTGCGTCATCGACATCGATGATGCGCGTGGCGGCGACGCCGGGCACGGGAAAACTGTTGCTGACGAACAGGCTCCCCGGCGGCATCTCCTTTTGTACCTTTTCCCATAGTGCTGCCATCGGCGCCGGCGACAGGAAGGCATATACCACGTTGTGTCCGGAGAGATCGGTTTGCCAGATGTCGCCCCAGCGCCAGTCGCAATTGGCGAGGCCGGCGCTGCGCAGGCGGCCAATGAGCCAGGTTGCCGGTGCATTTTCGACACCGCTGAAATGCGCTTCTGGTCGCTCACTGGCGAGTGGAATCAGAACACTGCCGATGCCCGCGCCGAGGTCGAGAAAACGCAGATCGTGCCGGTCGGCAGTGAGTTTGGCGATGGCCGCTGCGCTTGGGCGGTTGGAGAAATAGAGCGGTACCTGGCCGGTCAGCGCACCGCGATACACGAGCAGCAGCAGAACGAACAAGAGCAGGAACCAGCCGGGGTCGATCGCCAGCCGGGAAACGCTCCAGGCCAGCGGCGCGAAGAGGGCATGCATCAGTCGCCACCACCAGGGCTGGCGGCTGATGGTGGCGAACAGCGCAGCGATGCCGCCGATGGCGAAAGCCGTCTGCGGCCAGGGCAGTTCTTCGTTGCGGATGCCGTAGTAAGGCCAGGCCAGCGAAAGAACGGCCAGTGCTGCGGCGAACTGCAGCGCCAGTTGACGGATCTGCGGACCGAGCATCGCTGGCGCGGGATCTCCAGGTTCGGAGGGGGGTAAAGGCAACGGCTTGCTCATGGTGGCTGCGCAGCGAAGGGTATGAAATTTCTGGGAAGGGTCAGGATGCCTGCGTGTTTGCCGCGGCCTGCAGTTGCGCGCGCAGCGTTTCCCGCCTGGCGCGTGCCGGCAGTACCGACGCAGCCTTGACATGACCATAACCACGAATCTGCTCGGGCACCTTGGCCAGTTCGATGGCACTGGCCAGGGTTTCCTCCTGGAGCCGCGCCAGCATCAGTTCGATGTCGGCCTCGTAGTCGGCAAGCAGTTGCCTTTCCATCCGGCGTTCCCGGGTTTTCCCGAAGAGATCGAAGATCGTTCCGCGCAAGCTCTTCAACCGGCTCAACCCCCTGAAGGCATGCATCATCCATGGCCCGTAACTGCTTTTCCGGACTCTGCCGGTCGCCGGATCGAGTCTGGCGAGCAGCGGTGGCGCGAGGTGGAAACGCAGGCGGTAGTCGCCCTCGAATTCTTCGGACAACTGCTGGAGGAATGCCGGGTCGGAATACAGTCGTGCCACCTCGTACTCGTCCTTGACTGCCAGGAGTTTGAAATAGCTGCGTGCCACGACTTCGCTCAGCGCGGTCGACTGCAATGAAGATTCGGCGGCGCGTACGCGCTCGACCAGCGCACGGTAACGTTCGGCGTAGCGCGCATTCTGATAGGCGGTCAAGGTCTCGACACGCTGGCTGATCAACTCGTCGAGGTTCTGCGAAAGTCGCTGCGCTGCCGGCATGCCAGCTGCTTTGAGCAGACTCTGCAGGGCTTCGGGGTCGTGCGCTGCGCGTCGGCCCCAGAGAAAAGCCTGGCGGTTCTGCTCGACAGCGGCCGCATTGAGTTCGATGGCCTGGTCGATGGCTGCCAGCGACAGCGGCACCAGTCCGCGCTGCCAGGCGACGCCGAGCAGCAGCAGATTGCCGTACAGGGCATCCCCCATCAGGCGGCGCGACATGGCTGCGGTGTCCAGGAAAAGGGTGTTGCCCTCGCCACACGCTTCACTGATCTGCTCCTGCATGTGTTTCTGCGGGAACTGCCAGTCCGGGTTGCGGGTGAACTCGGCGGTTGGCGTTTCGGCGACGTTGACCACCGCCCGGGTCTTTCCGGCAAGCACTTTCGACAGCGTCTCGGCGCCGGCGCTGACCACCAGGTCGCCACCGATCACGGCATGTGCTTCGCCGGTCGCGATGCGTGCGGCGTGAATGTCCTCGGGCCGGTCGGCGATCCTGAGGTGGGAAAAAACGGCGCCGAATTTTTGAGCCAGGCCGGTCATGTCGAGCACCGAGACGCCCGTGCCGTCGAGATGCGCGGCCATTCCCAGCAGGGCACCGAGGGTGACGACGCCGGTGCCGCCAACGCCGGTGATCAGGATGTTGTAGGGGCGCCTGGTGTCAGGCCGCAGAGGTTCCGGCAGCACCGCTCCCGCAGCAGTGATGGCCCGGCCGCGGCGCAGTCTGCCGCCTTCGACGCTGACGAAGCTGGGACAGAAGCCCTGGATGCACGAGAAATCCTTGTTGCATGCCGACTGATCGATCGCTCGCTTGCGGCCAAACTCGGTTTCTACCGGAATCACTGCCAGGCAGTTGGACTGCACGCCACAGTCTCCGCATCCTTCACAGACCGCCGTGTTGATGAACACCCGCTGGGCCGGATCGGCGAGCTTGCCACGCTTGCGCCGGCGGCGTTTCTCGGTGGCGCAGGTCTGGTCATAGATCAGGACCGATACGCCGGGGTGATTGCGCAGTTCGCGCTGTACGGCATCGAGTTCATCGCGATGATGAATCGGCGTATTCGGGGCGAGGTCAGGGATCTGTCGATATTTTTCCGGCTCGTCGGTGACAATGACGATCCGCTGGATGCCTTCCGCCGCCAGTTGACGACTCAGTTGTGCGACGCTCAACTGGCCATCGACCGGTTGCCCACCGGTCATCGCCACGGCGTCGTTATACAGAATTTTGTAGGTGATGGCGACGCCGGCGGCAACCGCCTGGCGAATCGCCAACAGACCGGAGTGGAAGTAGGTACCATCGCCGAGGTTGGCGAAAATGTGCTTCTCGTGGGTGAACGGCGCCTGCCCGACCCAGGTCACGCCTTCGCCGCCCATGTGCGTGAAGGTCGCGGTATTGCGGTCCATCCAGGTCACCATGTAGTGGCAGCCGATGCCGGCGACGGCGCGAGAACCTTCGGGTACGCGCGTCGAGGTGTTGTGCGGGCAACCGGAACAGAAGTACGGCGTGCGCTGGATGGCCGCCATGCCGGTCGCCGGCAGCAGCCCCTGTGCGAGGCTTCTCTGCTTGGCTTCGAGCAGCGCCAGGCGAGCTTCGATTGCCGAAGAAGTGAAGAAGCGCCCGATGCGCGCTGCCAGCGCCCGCGCCACCTGTGCCACCGACAACTCGCCGGCCGCCGGCAGCAGCCAGTCGCCATGCGTCAGATGCCCGCTACCGGTGGGCAGCAGCGCCCATTCGCCTTTTTCGTCGAACTTCCCGACGACGCGTGGCCGGACATCCTCGCGCCAGTTGTAGAGTTCCTCCTCGAGCTGGTATTCGAGCAGTTGTCGCTTTTCCTCGACGACCAGGATTTCTTCGAGCCCCTCGGCGAAGCGGCGTACGCCATCGGCTTCGAGTGGCCAGACCATGCCGACTTTGTACAGGCGAATGCCGATCTGCGCTGCCAGTTCGTCGTCGATCCCGAGTTCGCCGAGTGCCTGGCGGACGTCGAGGTAGGCCTTGCCGGCGGTGATGATTCCCAGGCGGGCAGGCGAAGCCGGGTCGGCACTATCGATGACCACCCGGTTGAGCTGGTTGGCGCGGCAATAGGCCAGCGCCGCGTACAGCTTGTGGTTGAGCAGGCGCGCTTCCTGCTGCAGGGGCGGATCGGGCCAGCGGATGTTGAGGGCGTGTGGATCGTTCGCCGGCATCTCGAAATCGTCGGGTAGCCGGATCCGTGTCGACAGCGGGTCAATCGAGACCGACGCGGAGGTTTCGACGGTGTCGGCCAGCGCCTTCATCACCACCCAGCAGCCCGAGTAGCGGCTCATCGCCCAGCCGTGCAGGCCGTAATCGAGATATTCCTGAACGTTGGCCGGATAGAGGACCGGCATCATCACCGCCTTGAAGCTGTGTTCGGTCTGGTGCGGCAGCGTCGAGGATTTGGCAGCATGATCGTCGCCGGCGATCACCAGGACACCACCATACTTTGCCGAGCCGGCCGCATTGGCGTGCCGGAAAACGTCGCCACAGCGGTCGACACCCGGACCCTTGCCGTACCACATGGCGAAGATTCCCTCGTATTTGGCGCCGGGAAAGAGATTGAGCTGCTGGGTTCCCCAGACGGCGGTGGCTGCAAGATCCTCATTGACCGCCGGCTGGAAGACGATGCGCTGGGCCTCGAGATGCGGGCGAGCTTTCCACAGCGCCTGATCGAGTCCTCCCAGCGGGCTGCCACGGTAGCCCGAGACAAAGCCTGCGGTATTCAGCCCGGCCGCTTCGTCGCGCATGCGCTGCAGCATCGGCAGGCGAACGAGGGCTTGCGTACCGCTCAGAAAGACGCGTCCCGAATTAGCCGTATAGCGGCTGTCGAGTGTGGTCGAGAGATCGCTCATGGGATTCTCCTGTGGTGGCTGCATGTTAACCGAAACGCCTGGGTTAACGCTCACGGCGGCAACGCTGCGCCGGTGGATCTCCCCAAAGAAAATCCTTGCTATGTTCGAAAATGTGCGTTAATGTTCGTTTTGTGGGCATGAACAAACATATTCGATCACAATCTCACATTACAGAAAGGGTTCGACATGCTGAACTGTCTTGCAAGTGTTCTCTACAAGCTTTGCGCCTCAGTGAGAAGACCAGACCATGGCTGATCGTGATCATCTTGCGGATCATCGCCTGGAGCTCATCATGTCGGAACTGTCTGCGCGCGGGGAGTGCCGCACGCGGCAACTGGCACAGCAGTTCCAGTTGTCGGAGATGACCGTACGCCGCGATCTGGCCGAACTGGAAACCCGCGGACTGCTGCGCCGGGTCCATGGCGGCGCGGTGATGCTCAATCGTGACGTCGAGTATGCGCGGCGCCTGGAGCTGGCGTCGGCGCAGAAGCAACAGGTCGGCCGTGCCGCCACGCGTCTCCTGAAGAGCGGACAAACGATCTACCTCGACGCCGGCACGACGGCATTCGAAATGGCACGGGCGATCGGCCAGGGCCTGCCGCAGGTCACCCATCTCAACATCGTCACGCATGGCATCAGTATCGTCACCGAACTCGCCGGGCGCACGCCTTACCACCTGCAGTTGATCGGCGGTGAGGT
>RRZT012629238.1_pt1 | contig 12968 bp, 13 predicted proteins | sample 2165551 | NCBI WGS metagenome assembly RRZT01 (sample SAMN10456910, study PRJNA506462) | wastewater metagenome | biome: wastewater; feature: sludge; material: wastewater sludge; isolation source: wastewater sludge with Escherichia coli K12::gfp cells carrying plasmid... | place: USA: Moscow, Idaho... | reverse complement strand
TGAATATAATCCATATGAATATAATTACTTCAATGTTAAATTGTACTGAAACGTAAAAGTGACGCATCGTTTAGTCGATGCGTATCCGGGCTTTCAGCCCGTAACCCAAACCCACCGTCTTTAGACGGTGGTTGTTTAGTCACCCAAACCAACCTGCATCAAAGCCTGGCATTGGCGCTGTGGTTTCGGGATGGCGTCGACCATATCGAGTTGTGGGATCAAGTCTTGCAGCTGCATGCCTTAAGTCTAGAGGATGAACATAATCCGTATGGCACCATAGACATGAACACCATGCAAGTGAACGACTGGGTGCTGCGCTGCCTGCAAGCCGAACAATACGAACAAGGCATTGAAGGCTATCGCCGCTACCATGGTGATGGTGCACTCTCCATTAAAACCATCAAATCCGAGCGCAAGCTGGCTTATGCTTATTGTTTGCATTATGCCGAAGGCAAATACAGCAGTGATGAATTGTTTCATGCCGCCCGCAAACTCTTAAATACCAAAATGGATGCAGACTGGTTAAGCAAAGGGCAAGCTGACCGGGCGTTATTGTGGTTAAAAACGGTTTACTGGAACCGCCAACAAAACCTAACGCCGTTGCAAGTATGGCTAAAAGCTTATGACCATATGCCGCATGTGGCGCCGTTTGACATCAACCAAAACAGACAGAAGCAGCATGGCCTCGCCTGGCTTTTTTCTATGTTGCGGGATAAGACAAGAAGAAAATAATAGCCATTCTATTAACAAACCGAAACTGATTTACTTGGTGCTTCAGTGCCTGAGTAATACCAATTCGAAAAAATAAGATAACAAGGCGAGCCAGCGCAGTAGCAATATTAATCCACTCTATTTCACCATATCGGTAAGGAAGCCCAATGGCGGAACTCAACTTATGTATCGGCATATTGGCCGTATTATGCGGATTGGCCAGCATGGGCGAGAGAACGGCGCCGCTTGATTGCCAAATCCAAACAAACGGCATTGCTGAAATTTCGTTGGGCAACAACTTGCACGCGGTGCAACAGCGCTACCCGCAAGCCAAAATCACGCGCAGCAGCGATGGCGATGGTGCCGCACTGGTGAGTATTGTGTTAACGCCCGAAATCGGGCTGATGGCTTATACCGGCGAAGACGATCCCACTGCGGCGCCAGACATGCAACGCCCGATTAGCTATCTGGAAACCGACTCACCGGCCTGCCACACCGCCGCCGGTGTACACCCGCAAATGGCGCTGGCCGCAGCTGAGCAATACTATGGCAAGGTACGCCAAATTACCTTGAGCGAAATCGAAGCGCGCCAGTTTGCCGAATTTGCCCGCCAGCCGGATGGGCTGCATTTCCAGATTGATGATGCCGGTATTTTTAAGGGCAATCAGCGCACCAGCCGCCGCTATCAGCCCGATGCGCGCATCAGCTATATCAGCGTGGGGCTGTAAGCCTTGGCAAACCTGCGCAGAAGTGATGGTATTTGGATTGGGTATGGTTGAGCACCTGTTTACAAGCTTTTTGCGGCGGATTTTTAGTGTATAAATTAAGGCTACCTGAAAATATTCAGGTAGCCTTAATTTATACCAATTCTAAAAAATAACCTTACATCAGCCTTACGGCTTATCGCCCTCTCCCCAAATCGCCCGCCAAGCCCGCCGCCATCAAGCCGAATACCGCTTTTTGTTTATGCAGCCCAGCGGCACACAATTGCGCCAAATCAGCGCGCTGGTGGAGGCCGGTAAAATCGTGCCAATCATCGACCGCACCTTTGCCCTTGCCGATGCCCAGCAAGCGCTGGAATACATGGAAAGCGGCCGCGCCAAAGGCAAAGTGGTGATTAAAGTTCGCTAGCATTCGGCTCGCGTTCGCTTAAACCGTGCCGAATGGCCGCGAACGCGGTAAAATAGCGCCGAAATAAACCCATACGCAATCAATAGGCTGCCTGAAAGAATTTAATTCACTATTCAATTCTTTCAGGCAGCCTTTGCCCCGCCTACCCAAACCTTCCGAGAGCACCATGATCAATCCCTTGTTTGCCTTGTCTCCCCTCGATGGCCGCTACGCCAAATCCGCCGAAGCCCTGCGCCCCATTTTTTCCGAATACGGCCTGATGCGCGCGCGGGTGCAGGTGGAATTGGGCTGGCTCAAATCGCTGGCCGCCGAGCCGAAAATCAGCGAAGTGCCGCCGTTCAGCGATTTCACCCTGGCCGAAATCGACCGTGTACTGGCCGAATTTTCGCTGGATGATGCCGAGGCGGTAAAGGCCATTGAAGCCACCACCAATCATGATGTTAAGGCGATTGAATATTGGCTGAAAGAGCGTTTTTCCGGCGTGCCGCAAGTGCTGGAGGCCAGCGAATTCATCCATTTTGCCTGCACCAGCGAAGACATCAACAACCTCTCGCACGCCTTGATGCTCAAGCAAGCGCTCACCCAAGTGGTGCAGCCGCAATTGGCGGCGATTACGTCCAAACTGCGTGAGTTGGCGCACAGCCACGCCGCCGTGCCGATGATGAGCCGCACCCACGGCCAGCCGGCCACGCCCACCACTTTGGGCAAAGAAATCGCCAATGTGTTGGCACGGCTGGCGCGCCAAACCGCCCAGCTCGACAAGCAGGAATTTTTGGGCAAAATCAACGGTGCGGTGGGCAACTACAACGCGCATATGGTGGCTTATCCGGATGTGGATTGGGAAACCCATTGCCGCTATTTTGTGGAGCTGGATTTGGGGCTCACCTTCAACCCCTACACCATTCAAATCGAGCCGCACGACTATATGGCCGAGTTTTTCCAAGCCATCGGCCGCATCAACACCATTTTGATCGACTTTAACCGCGATGTGTGGGGCTATATTTCGCTGGGCTATTTCAAGCAAAAAGTGAAAGCGGGCGAAGTGGGCAGCTCCACCATGCCGCATAAAGTGAATCCCATCGACTTTGAAAATTCCGAAGGCAATCTGGGCATGGCCAATGCCGTATTGGGCTTTTTGGCCGAAAAACTGCCGGTTTCCCGCTGGCAGCGCGACCTCACCGACAGCACCGTGCTGCGCAATATGGGCGTGGGCTTGGGCTATGCGGTATTGGGCTGGACGGCACATCTGCGCGGGCTGAATAAGCTGGAAACCAATCCGGCCGCCTTGGCCGCCGATTTGGACGCCACCTGGGAATTGCTGGCCGAACCGATTCAAACCGTGATGCGCCGCTACGCGGTGGCCAACCCTTACGAGCAGCTGAAAGAGCTTACCCGCGGCAAAGACGGCATCACCCCGGCGGCCTTAAAGCTGTTTATCGAGCAACTGGCCATTCCGGAAGAAGCCAAAGCCGCCTTGCTGGCACTCAGTCCGGCGCTGTATGTGGGCAAAGCCGAAGCCTTGGCGCGGCGGGTGTAATCCGGGCTTAAGAGCCTGTTCACAATATAAAGATTGTGAACAGGCTCTAAGAAAGCCGGCTCTAGCAAGCAAGGCTGCCTGAAACCCTTTTCGGCTTTCAGGCAGCCTTGCAGGCAAAACCAAGTTGTTTCTTTATTCTAAAGGAAATCAATATGGAACAGGCGGGCGGATTTTCAAACAAACGATTTAATAGTTGGATAGGGTTGGGTTTGTTGGCTGTGGCCTTGCCTTTGCAAGCGCAGCCCGCATTATCGCCTGCGCCTGAATTGGCACAAAACTTGGTTAAGCTGGCGCAAAATGATGAGTTTATGGATATGCGCCAGATGGCTGCGGCGTTGCAATTGCCGCAGTTGCCAGAAAAAGTGATTTGGCACGGCCCCGCCGGGCTGGCTGAAAAAACAACTTTTTTCGCCGTGTATGACCCGCCGAGCGCAAACCCGGTTAGCAAAGTGGTGTTTACCTGGGCGTCCGGCCACCGCACCGGCGCCATGGGCTCGCCGCCGCAAATGTTTACCCATGTCCGCATTGTTTTTGATAAGCGGCATTGCCCTGCGGTGGCGCCGGTGGCGGCTGCCAGCCAACAAAAGCCCACGGCGGTATCCGTGCCACCCAGCCCGCATGTTCAGAATGGGCGCCCATATACATTCTACAGCTTCAAATTTCCTGCCCCCCATGGCCAATCCGATGCCTATTTGCATGTCGAGCCGGATCGCTGCGAGATTACCTTGAATAAGGTACGCGATCTCTGAGCCCGCCCGCTATCCTTTCCTTGCCAATCGGTGTAAAATCGCGCCGTTTTCCACTGTTAGCCTGCCCGCCAGCGTGCAGGCTTTGTGTTATGGAACCTCCCAGTTCATTATTAATGTTTTTTTCGTTTTTGAACCCGTCTATCCGCTGACTGGCCAACGCCTGCCGTTGCCCGCAGCAACGGAGTGCGCATGAGCCAAAGCCCACCCTCTCCCATCCGTGATTTGGACCGCCTGAATCTGGATATCGACCGCATCCACGAGCTGGCCGAATCGCTGCTGCCCGTTTACGCTCAAATCGAGCTGGGCGAAACCCTGCCCAACCCCGAACAAAACCAAGCCTTGGTGGCCTTGATTGCCATCTTGCACGAGCTGCACCCGGCGGATATGGCCACGGTGCTCGAATCGCTGCCGCTGCAAGAGCGCGTGCTGGTGTGGAAACTGGGTGCGCCCGAAGAAGACGGCGAAGTGCTGCTGGAAGTGTCGGAGCCGGTGCGCGAAACCCTGATTGAAACCATGGACAAGGCCGAGCTCTTGGCCGCAGTAGACGATTTGGATGCCGACGAGCTGGCCGAGCTGGCACCGGATTTGCCCAACCAAGTGGTGTACGAAGCGCTGAGCACGCGCGACGAAGAAGAGCGCGCCCAAGTGGCGGCGGCGATGTCGTTTGCCGACGATCAAGTGGGCGCGATTATGGACTTCGAGCTGGTGAGCATCCGCGCCGATGTGAGCTGCGAAGTGGTGTTGCGCTACTTGCGCCGCTTTGAAAGCCTGCCCGACCACACCGACAAAATCTTTGTGGTGGACGACGACGACATCCTGCAAGGCGTGCTGCCGATACGCAAGCTGCTGGTGGTCGACCCCGACACCCAAGTGGCCGACATCATGGCCGACGATGTGGTGATTTTCCGTCCCGAAGACGACGTAGAAGAAGCGGCGCAAGCGTTTGAGCGCTACGACTTGGTCACCGCGCCGGTGGTGGACGCCAACAAAAAACTGATTGGCCGCATTACCGTAGACGAAATGGTGGACGTAATCCGCGAAGAATCCGAAGCCGATATGTTGAATATGGCCGGTTTGCAGGAAGAAGAAGACCTGTTTGCACCGGTGATGGATTCGGTGAAAAACCGCTGGATGTGGCTGGCGATTAACCTGTGCACCGCCTTTGTGGCCAGCCGCGTGATTGGCGCATTTGAAGGCAGCATCGAAAAAATTGTGGCACTGGCGGCGCTGATGCCGATTGTGGCTGGCATCGGCGGCAATTCCGGCAACCAAACCATCACCATGATTGTGCGCGCTATGGCCATGGGGCAGATGACCGGCAACCAAGCCATGCATCTGCTGCGTAAAGAAGAAGGCGTGGCGCTGGTGAACGGCCTGATTTGGGGCTCGGTGATGGGCGTGGTGGCGTGGCTGTTGTACGACAGCATCGGCATCGGCCTGGTGATGGTGGCGGCGATGACGCTTAATCTCTTGCTGGCCGCCACCGTGGGCGTGTTGATTCCGGTGGCAATGGACAAAATGGGCCGCGATCCCGCCTTGGGCAGCAGTGTGCTGATTACCGCCGTTACCGACTCCGGCGGCTTTTTGATTTTCTTGGGGCTGGCCACGATATTTTTGCTGTAGTGCGGTTATTAACTGAAAGTTACGCACGCTAACAGCTAATGAAAGCGCAGCCATTTACAAACTATTTTGTTCAGGCTGCCTGAAACGAAAAATCCGTGCAGCCATCCCCTTGGCGCAGCCGAACGGAGCATGGTTTTGGCGGGAATAAGGGCGGTCCGGAGCGCAGCGACACGCGAGCGCCGCCAAAAGTATGTGCAGTGAGGGAAGTTTGGCACAGCCAAACCTGCAACCGGGGTCGCCTTTCTTTTGCTTACTTTGCTTTGGCGAAGCAAAGTAAGTGGCCGCGCGGCCATGAAGCGCAGGGTAAAACGATAAGCAACGAATGCAAAAAACAGCTTATTTTTAAATAAACTGCTTCATTGTGCTTTTTTACCAATGGATTGCCGAATCCCGTGTGGTAATAACGGTTTTATCTTTCAGGCAGCCTTTTAACCTAACGTAGGGTGCGCCGTGCGCACCAGCACAACAACACACGCGGCATAAGCCGCCTTAAATCACCGCAAAAAACCCCAACACCAACACCGCATAGCGGGCAAACTTACCCAGCACCAACATCAGGCTCGACAGCCAGAAATTCAGCCGCAGCCAGCCTGCCGCAATCGCCAGCCCGTCGCCCACAAACGGCACCCACGACATCAGCAGCGCCCACACGCCGTATTTTTGTATCCAGCCGTGAATACGCTCGCTGGGGCGGTGTTTGTCGGGCACCAGCCGCCCCATGCCGTAAGACACCATGCTGCCCATGCCGTTGCCCAGCGTGGCCAGCAGTAGTGCACCCAGCCACAGCTGCGGATTGGCGTTCACAAACGCCAGCAGTACCACATCGGAAGTGCCGGGCAAAATGGTGGCCGACGAAAACGCCGAAAACCACAAGCCCAGCCATTGCCACACAATATCCATTCAATCTGCCTGTTATTCAAGGTTAATTATTGCAGAGCGGCTGCTTCAGGCTGCCTGAAACAAAGGCGGCATTATAAAACGGCCTGTGCCACCGGGCGGCGGCTTTACCCGAATTTAAGCAAAGCCCGCGCGGTGCTGATTTCAGCCGCGCGCCCTTCAGAGCCGGTTTATGCGCTGAAAACAGCACAATAAAAGATTATAAACAGGCTCTCAGGTATGATGGCGGCTGTGTTTCTTTTCAGGCAGCCTTGATGAAATCGATTTTAATTACCGGATGCTCCAGCGGCATCGGCTATGCCACCGCCAAGCAATTGCAGCAGCTGGGCTGGCGGGTGTTTGCCTCGTGCCGGCAGCCTGCCGATGTGGTGCGTTTGCAGGCCGAAGGTTTGGAATGCCTGCTGTTGGATGTGAACAACAGCGCCCACATCGTCGCCGCGTTTGCCCATATCGAAGCGGCCACCGGCGGCACGCTGGATGCGCTGTTTTGCAATGCGGGCTACGGCCAAACCGGCGCGGTGGAGGATATTCCGCGCCCGGCGCTGCGCGCGCAATACGAAACCAATGTATTCGGCGCGTGGGAATGTATTGTGGCGGCGATGCGCCTATTCCGCCGCCAAGGGCACGGGCGCGTATTGGTGAACAGCAGCATTCTGGGCTTTGCCGCCATGCCTTGGCGCGGCGCCTACAACAGCAGCAAATTTGCCCTCGAAGGCCTGTGCGACACCTTGCGCGGCGAAACCCACGGCAGCGGCATTTTTGTGAGCTTGGTGGAGCCCGGGCCGATTGCCACCCGTTTCCGCCCCAATGCCTTGGTGAAATTCCGCCAATACATTGATGTAGACGCCAGCGTGCACCGCGCCGACTACCAAGCACAATTGCAGCGCCTGCAAAAAGAGGGCGACGCCGCGCCGTTTACCCTCAGCGCCGACGCTTGCGCCGCCGTGTGCGTTAAAGCCCTGCAAGCACCGCGCCCCAAAGCACGCTACGCCGTCACCGTGCCCACCCATGTATTCTGGTATTTAAAACGCCTGCTACCCACCGCTGCGCTCGACTGGGCGCTGCGCCGTGCGGTATCCGGGCAAGGCAAAAACGGGACATGAGAACCAATTGATGAACAAGCAACCTTGTTTATACCTGGCTTCAGGCAGCCCACGCCGCCGCGAATTATTGCAGGGCTTGGGCTTTGAGCTTATCCGTTTAAGCGCCGATATCGATGAAACCCCGCAGCTTCACGAAGCCGCCGACACTTATGTATTGCGCATGGCGCGGCAGAAAAACGCGGCGGCGCTAGCACAGTGGCGGGCGCAACACGCGGCGGCACCTGCCTATCCGGTGCTCAGTGCCGATACCACCGTGGCTTTGGGCAACCATATTCTGGGCAAACCGGCAAACGCCGTCGAAGCCCGCGCCATGTTGCAGCAGCTGTCGGGCAACACCCATCAAGTGCTCACCGCCGTGTGCGTGTCGGTGGCGGGGCAATGTTTTGATGTGCTGCAAAGCAGTGATGTGCGCTTTAAAACCCTAAGCGGCGCAGAAATCGAGGCCTATATCGCCAGCGGCGAGCCGATGGACAAAGCCGGTGCCTACGGCATCCAAGGCTTGGGCGGCGTGTTTGTGGCACATTTGAGCGGCAGCTTCACCGGCGTGATGGGCTTGCCGGTATACGAAACCATGCAGCTGCTGCAACAGTGCGGCGTGGCGGTACCGCCGTTTCAGGCAGCCTAGCGCTCTTTAATCCTAACCCACAGGAATCCCAAACCAGAGGAGCAACAGCATGAACGACACAACGGCATTACAACAACAATGGCAACAACAAGGTGCGGACTATGCACGTGCCATCAATGAAATGTTGGCTTTTGCCAGCCAATATGGCTGGGATGCGTGGACGGGCGAAGAAGCGCAAGATCTGCGGGAGCCACTGGCCGGGCAAGTGCTGCAATTGCTGCGCGAGGCCAACCGCAACAATAATACGGCGGCTTTTCGCGCCGCTTTTACCCCGGCATTGGCACCATTAACCGAATACAGCGGCGAGCAAGGGCGTTATATCGAACCGGCGGTGGCGCTGGATGCGCAAACCGTGCTGTTGATGGTGGGCGCACCTTATGAAACACGCCAAGCCTATCTGGTGGCAGATGGCCGCTGCCAAGCTTTGCCTGCGGATATGGTGGCGCTGGGTGCGGCCAAGCAAGGCGAGGTGGTGGCGGTGGCGCGTGCGGCACAAATCGAATTGCGCCGTGGCTGGGATGGTGAAATTTTGGCGGTATTTGATTACCGCGTGGGCGATGCCGGCATTACCCGGCTGTTGCCGTTTAATGATGCCAGTGCGGTGTTGGTGGTGAGCAATGCCGGTATTGATTTGCTCAGCAGCCAAGGTTGCCGCCATTTGTGCCCGGATGATGAAGAACGGCTGGAGTGGGATGACGATGAGCCCATCCGCATCGATATGGAAAACGCCGACCTTTCGCACGACAACCGCTTATTGTGCGTGGGTGCGCAAGATACGGATCACAAGCTGCTGAATGCGCAAGGGGAATATTTGGGGCAGATTGGCCCGCAGTCTTCCTATCCGCATTTCTGCCTGTTTGCTGCCGACGACAGCCATCTGCTGTCGAATTCCTGCCATTTTTATAATGGGATTTCCATTGCGGTGGATGTGCGCACGCCGCAAAACGTGGCGGTAGAAGCGTATCAGGATTCGGAAGAAGCCACGGATCACCTATTGATTGATGACAATATGCGTGTGTATGCCGGTGTGAGCACCTCGGAAGGCATGATACTGGGCGATGCCACCGGCTATCTCCGCGCCTACAGCTGGCAGGGCGAGCCTTTGTGGCACCATTATTTGGGCGGCACCATCAGCGGCATGGCGCTGTCGCCGTGTGGGCGTACCTTATGGGTGGGTACGTATGCGGGGATGCTGCACCAGTTGGCGTTGGGGCAGGGGCAAGATGCGCACACCATCGGCAACGGCAATCACCGCGAAGACTTCCGCCTGCTGTTTTGGCGAAATGAGCAAGAAGTGTTGCGCTGGTAAAACGGCGGGATTGATATTCCGGCAAAGAAAATGAATCGCTGAAGTGACGCATCCACTCATTAAGGCTGCCTGAAAGCTCGTAGGTCGGATTCTTGAATCCGACACTTGTTCTCAGAACAAGGTACTCACATCACTTTGGCCGATGGCCAAACGTCGGATTTAAAAATCCGACCTACGCAGATGATGCTGTCGAACTGCTTTTTATTTTGCAAGGTTATTTTTTAGAATTGGTATTAACTGAAGATTGTGTATCAACCCATCAAGGCTGCCTGAAAGCAATGCTGTTGCCCAACTCAAATGCTTTCAGGCAGCCTTGCTATATGGCCTTGCCGTACACAACACGCTTCACATTTTTAAATTTAAAGCCGATATTGCCCCAAGGTGATTCTGTCCAGCCCGGCCAAGTCGGTGTGGGTGGCGATGTCGGCATAGCCGTGTTCGGCCAGCAAATTGCGCACGGCGGCGCCTTGGTCAAAGCCGTGTTCCAGCAGCAGCCAGCCGCCGGGTTTCAGGTAGCCGGGCGCACCGGCGGTCAGCTGGCGCAGGGCGGTGAGGCCGTTGCCAAAGTCGGTAAGGGCGCTTTGCGGCTCGAAGCGCAAGTCGCCTTGCTGCAAGTGCGCATCGGCCGCTTCGATATAGGGCGGGTTGGACACCACCACATCCACGCTCTGGCGCAGCGGTTGCGGCGTGGCGGCAAACCAGCTGCCGTGGCCGAAGCGCACGGCGGCGTTGAGGGCTTGGGCGTTGCTTTGCGCCACCGCCAGCGCATCGGCGCTGATGTCGCTGGCCCAAATGTGGGCGTCCGGCCGTTCGCAAGCGGCGCTCACGGCGATAATGCCGCTGCCGGTGCCCAAGTCCCACAACACGCCACCGGGCGGTAGCTTGGCCAGCGCCGCTTCCAGCAGGTGCTCGGTTTCCGGACGCGGAATCAGCACCGCCGGGTTTACCTGAAACGGGCGGCCATAAAATTCGCGCACACCCACAATATAGGCCATTGGCTCGCCGCTGCGGCGGCGCTCGGCGGCTTGATTTAAGGCTGCCTGAAAAGCGCTTGGCAGCGGCTCATCGCTGCGGGTGACGGTTTGGGCGTGGCTGTAGCCGCACAGGTGTTGCAGCAGCATCCGCGCTTCGCTGCGCGGCAAGCCGCTGTGTTGCAGCCAGTGGTTTAAGGTTTCGGTCATGATGTGGCCGTTTAGATGGAGTGTTGGCGGCGGCGATATAAGCGCAGCAGCCAGAAGCCGAGCAATACCACCAATACCAGCGCCAACGCCGGCAGCAGCAAAGACAGCAGCGTTAACACCAGCCCGGCGCCGGTTTCGGCCACCGCCACCACTGGGTTGGCCAGGCCGCCGGTGGTGGCGGTGGAAGCCAAGCGTGTGCCGCCCATGCCGGTTTTGATGGCCGCCGCCGCGCCGCCGCCGGCAATAATCGCCAGTGTCCAAGTGGTGGCCGGATTCAGGTCGGCCACGGTGGAAGCCATCACCACGGTGCCGGCCACGCCGGCCAGCGGAATGGCAATCGAATCGAGCACATTGTCCAGCCACGGAATCAAATAAGCGCCCACTTCGGCCACGGTGGCCACGCCCAAGATAGTGAGGGCGGCGGGCGAGGCCAGCCATTGCCAGTTGTCGTTTAAGGGCCACCAGCCGAAATAGGCCGATAAGCTGAGCGCAAATAAGGGCAAAAACACGCGAAAGCCGCTGCTGGCGGCCAGCCCTATCCCTAGGGCGATGCTGATGAGGGTTTCGATGCTTAAATCCATGATGTTCCTTAATGCGGATGGTTTCAGGCTGCCTGAAAGGGTTGATTTGGCAATAGCAGTCAATATCCGGCGTTAGACCGATGTATCGGCATCGGCGGCATCATAAGCGTCCACAATTTTTTGCACCAGCGGGTGGCGCACCACGTCTTCGCTGGTGAATACGTGGAAATAGATGCCATCGATATCGGCCAGTTTTTCCCGTGCGTCTTTCAGGCCGCTTTTAATATGCCGCGGCAAATCGATTTGGGTGACGTCGCCGGTAATCACCGCCTTGGCACCAAAGCCGATGCGGGTGAGGAACATTTTCATTTGTTCGGGGGTGGTGTTTTGCGCTTCGTCTAAAATCACATAAGCGCCGTTGAGGGTGCGCCCGCGCATATAGGCCAGCGGCGCAATTTCAATCAGCCCTTTTTCCAGCAATTTGCTTACGCGGTCAAAGCCCATTAAGTCGTAGAGCGCGTCGTAAAGCGGGCGCAGATAGGGGTCGACTTTTTGCGCCAAATCGCCGGGCAGAAAGCCCAGTTTTTCGCCCGCTTCCACCGCCGGGCGTACCAACACAATGCGCTCCACTTGGTGCTTTTCGATGGCATCTACGGCGGCGGCCACGGCCAGATAGGTTTTGCCGGTGCCCGCCGGCCCCAAGCCAAACACCACATCGTGGTTGAGCAGGGCGCGGATATAGCCGTTTTGGCGCGGGGTGCGTCCGCCGATATTGCCGCGGCGGGTGCGGAAATGGTAGGCGTGCTCGTGGGTTTGCGCTTGGTAGTGGGCATCGGCGGTTTTGGCTTCCACGGCGGCCAATTGAATGTCGTTGTCACTGATATCGCGGCTTTGTGCCAACAGCGCCAAGGCTTCCAGTGCACGGCCAGCGGCGTGGGCTTGCTCGCCCAAGAAGGTGAGCTGGTCGAAGCGGCGGCTGATTTCAACCTCAAGTGCGCGTGCCAGTGTGTGCAAATTGGCGTCAAGGGCGCCGCACAAGCGCTGCATGGCGGGGTTGTCGAGCTGTTCCAGCCGAAGGTGGACGGTGTGGGTCATGCGGGTTTCCTAGTAGGCTTGCCATGGCGAATTATCATCGGCAGGCGCTTAAAGCAGCTAATGTGACAGCCGTCGCTTAAAAAATCAAGGGTGTTGCCGGGCTTTCAGAAAGACTGCCTGAAGCAAATCCATCCGTCTGAGGCTGCCTGAAAGCAAGCTATAGTGGAATGCAGAATAAAGTGATACAAGGCGCGAAGCCGCAGACAGTGCAGTAGTACGACAAGACACAGCAACGCCGTAGCACTTTATTATGCATTTCACTATTATTGTGCACAGCATCATCGGTGGCGGCTTCCAAGCCTTATCCGGATTGTGTTACATTGAGCCTTACCAGCGCCCCGGCTGCTGTCTTGTCACCCTGCGCACCACATCAATATACCGCTAGAGAGCCATCATGAGTACCGCCAATTGCATCCGTTCTGATATTCAGCAAATGAAAGCCTATGCCGTTACCGACGTGCCCGCCGGCTTTATCAAACTCGACGC
>RRZT010023015.1_pt1 | contig 12969 bp, 12 predicted proteins | sample 2165551 | NCBI WGS metagenome assembly RRZT01 (sample SAMN10456910, study PRJNA506462) | wastewater metagenome | biome: wastewater; feature: sludge; material: wastewater sludge; isolation source: wastewater sludge with Escherichia coli K12::gfp cells carrying plasmid... | place: USA: Moscow, Idaho... | reverse complement strand
GATTCCCGGAATGCAACCACCACCACAATCACCGCGATGAATAACATCCAGTTGATGAAAGGCAGATAAATCTGGCCCGCTTCACTTTCGGAGGTGTGCTTAATCGTCATACCCGGTAGATAACCAAGCCTAACCGCCTGCCGGGTCAGCGAAAATACGCCGGAAATAACCGCCTGCGAAGCAATCACGGTAGCCAACGTTGCCAGTATGACCATAGGTACCAGCGCCCAATCAGGCGCCAACAGGAAAAACGGGTTTTTTGTCGCTGTCGGATCACTCAATATCAAGGCGCCTTGCCCAAAGTAATTGAGTAATAAAGCAGGTAATACCACAACCACCCAAGCCAACCGAATGGGTTTCTTACCAAAATGGCCCATGTCGGCGTACAGAGCCTCGACACCAGTAATCGCCAAGACCACAGAACCAAGGGCCACGAAGCCAATCCACTTATAGGTGGCGAAAAACTGGATCGCCCACTTGGGATGCATGGCGGCCAAAATTTCGGGGTGCTTGATGATTGAGATCAACCCTAAGACCCCCAGAGAACAAAACCAAAGCAACATGATAGGGCCAAATAACCGGCCAACCTGGGCGGTGCCATGCTTCTGAATCATAAATAAGAGGGTCAGCACCACGATAGCGACGGGTAATATATAAGGCGTGAATAGCGGGGTTACGACTTGCAGCCCCTCGAGAGCCGATAACACCGACATGGCAGGAGTGATGACCACTTCACCGTAAAAAAATCCGCCACCGATCAATCCCAAGACCAGTAGTAACGTCGTCATGGCAGGTGGCGTATTGCGACCCGCCAACGACATCAGCGTTAAAATGCCCCCCTCGCCTCGGTTATCCGCCCGTAGCACGAAGGCCAAATACTTGACGGAAACGACCAGAATTAATGACCAGAAGATTAATGAAAGAAAGCCAAAAACCACACTCTGAGTGGGAGCCAAACCAATATGCGGGGAAAAACACTCTTTAAAGGTATACAGAGGGCTAGTGCCAATATCGCCATACACGACACCAATCGCCGCAAGCGTGATTGCCGGTAATTTCTGTTTATTGTGTGCGTCCATGTTTGCTCTTGGCTATCTCCACCAATAACGCCTGCCACGGGGCAGAAGGTTATCTTGTGATGTTAAAACGAAATATTAGATTGTGAGGGCCAGAAAATACCCGGCGAGGACCCTCACGAAACCTTGAGCCCTCACGCCGGGCTCGGCGCTACTCATATTGACGGGATGACAGAGTCGGTGATGAATGTCTGGACTGAGGACCGAAGCCAGGCTCTTGATCCCGATCGATCCGCGGACGCTTGCCACGGCTCGGTTCGCGAACCGTCGGCGACGAAGTATTCTCTCGCTGAGGCACAGAGCGACGCCGCTTCCCGTTCTTGTTGCTCACAGGCGAGGTGATGAAAAATGCCAACACAAAACCGCGACAAGCCAACAGAGCGATCACGACCGAAATCACGCTCAGTACCGTGATAAAACGAGCCGCATCACGGCTCATGTCTTCGATGATCGCGGCATAGTTACTCTGTGTTGCCAAATAATCCGTGACCTCCTTGCGAAAGAATATTCGCACCAAGAACAGGATATCCGCCAACAACATCGTCATGACACCCCACTTGAACAGGCGAGGGATGAAAATCATGATCAGACCGATAACAAACAGCATCACGCCACCACCGATAAAGCCGGTATCCATGAAGTCTTTCAATGGAATAGCGGTCGCCAGATTCGGCATGGCGAGCAGCCCCAGCAATGGCCGCCAATTTACTGTGCGATTCATGTGTGCATCAATTCCTGATCAATGAGAACAAGGTAAACATCAAGGCGGTTATTTCACCACGAATAGCCTCGGCTCGCACCTCTCTTGCAACAATTGCCGGTATCTCAATAGAGCCGTCTTAACTAGTAATCAGCCATCCGCTGCATTAAACGACCCGAAATTTGGGAAGGCTGCATCGCCAAATCCCAGAGCGCAACTAATTTGTCGACACCTGGATAACGATTGGAAAAGCCGGGATACAGCGCCAAGGTGGTAGAAAAAGCACCAACTTGTTTGACCTGATTCGCCAACCCCTGACGTCGTAACAGATACCGGGCTACCTGTTCGTCCTCCACCATGAGATCCAGACGCCCGAGCGCCAGCAGACTCAACAGCTGAGGCAACGCTTGAGCGCCACTCTTGGTAATAATCGATGCGCCAGCGGCAGGTTGGGCGATAAAGGCGGCGAAAGCGGGGCTGATGCTGCTGTAGTCATAGCCAATAATATTGCCAATTCGCAGGCGGGCTAACGAAGCTAAACCACGATATTGCCACTGGCTGTGGGCCGGGACAAAGAAACCGTTTCTCGAGTGCATGGCTGGCAGGCGAGGATAGCGAACCCCACGACCCGGTAACTTGGGCATCAACAGCATGACATCACAGCCACCGGCAACCACATCGTGCAAACCACGGGCATACGGTACCTCACGCAAGGTAACGGCATAATTGGCCTGTAAAAAAATATCCCGGGCCATATCCACCATGAAACCATGCCGCGGCTCTCGTACCGAGGCATGAATCGTCGCTGGAGGCCAGTGATCGTAGCAAAGCGTAATACGGTCCTGCGAGGCAGATGGCCCGTTTGCCAGCAGCTCATTACAAAACAACAGCAGCCACATCACTCTGCGCATGTATCCCGCTCCTGAATGCCTGTCCTCGGTCCAGACTAGGCGGGAATGCTCGCAATAGATTGATCAATAACAGTTTCAGCCAATTTCAGCGGATGTCAGCAAATGTCAGCTCTCGGAATGGGAGCGGGCTCTCGAGCCGAGCCATGGTCCAGTGAACGTCTTCAGCCGTTTCGATCCGGCTCAATCCAGAAGCGGGGGGATACATCACTCTGCCGACGGCCAACACCATGGCGACGATCCTCTTTATCCAGCTCCCAGCGGATATCGGCTCGCCGATCATCCTGCTCCCGACGCCGCGCATAACGCCGCTCTTTTCCCCGGTAGATGCTCATCACGTATCTCCCACATCCTCACGCCTCAAGCATAGTTGGCACAGCAATCAACCACCACGCCGCGAGCCAAGAACACCAAGAAGAACAGAACTCACACCCGGGAAAAGGACGTGATACCCTTTGTCCCACAGCTCACACTCACCTCATTGTTGATCCGCTGCGGAGGCAGGATGATTCACTGGAATGCAGATCCGATATTGCTACAACTCGGCCCCTTGGCCATTCATTGGTATGGCGTGTTGTTCGCCGGCGGCTTTTTACTGGGCTACCAGATCATGCAGTGGATTTATCGCCGCGAGGGCCATCCTACCGAGCAGTTGGACAAACTGCTGACCTTTATCTTCATTGGTACCGTGCTGGGTGCTCGCCTGGCTCATGTGGTGTTCTACGAGCCAGCGTATTACTTCAGCAATCCGTGGGAAATTTTGAAAATCTGGAAGGGTGGGCTCGCCAGCCACGGCGGCACTCTGGGGGTGTTGCTAGCCATCCTGATATTTGTCCGTCAGCATTCCGATGTCCGGCTCCTCTGGCTGCTGGATCGGCTGGCTATCCCGACGGCACTGACCGCTTGCTTCATTCGTCTGGGTAACTTCATGAACTCGGAAATCGTCGGCCTCCCCACAGACGGTAGCTGGGGCGTGGTGTTCGAAAAAGTCGACATGCTGCCCCGTCACCCGGTGCAATTGTACGAAGCTGGCGGCTATCTGCTGACCTTTATTCTGCTGCTAGTGCTCTACCGGCTGAACAAAATGCAACGCGAGGGGTTGGCTTTCGGTCTGTTTATGACGCTGATCTTTGGTTCCCGTTTCCTGCTGGAGTTCTTCAAAACACCACAGGCCGCCTACGAGGTGGGCTATAGCATCAGTGTCGGACAGTGGTTGAGTGTGCCCTTTATTCTGCTGGGCATCCTCATGATGCTGCGCCCCAAAACACCGCGGATCTGAGTCAGACTATAAAAAAACCGGCGCAAGCCGGTTTTTTTAATCTGTTATCGCTCGATATCCGCGGATGACAATCGATGTTGCCATTGTTTCACCAGCGCATAAATCACCGGAATCACCAGCAAGGTGAGCAGGGTTGACGACAGCATGCCTCCGACCATGGGAGCGGCAATCCGGCGCATCACTTCCGAGCCGGTCCCGGTTCCCCACATGATGGGCAACAGACCGGCAATGATGGTCACCACCGTCATCATCTTGGGACGCACCCGCTCCGCAGCACCGTGCAGTATGGCGCCATAAAGATCGCTCAGCGTCGCGGATCTTTGTTCCTGCTGCCGCTGTTGCTGGATCTGAGCCCAGGCCTGCTCCAGATAGACCAGCATCACCACCCCGGTCTCGGCAGCCACCCCGGCCAACGCGATAAACCCGACCGCCACCGCCACCGACCAGGCATAACCGAGCCACCATAGCAGCCAGACACCGCCCACCAAGGCAAATGGCACCGACAACAGGACGATCAGACTGTCGGTCAAATTCCGGAAGTTGAGATAGAGCAGCAGCAAGATCAACAACAGGGTACAGGGGACCACCCACATCAGCCGCGCCTGGGCCCGCTCCATGGATTCGAACTGCCCACTCCATACCAGATGATAGCCAGGCGGCATGACAATCTGACCGGCCTCCAGCGCCTGCGCTACCTGCTGCTGGGCATGGCTCACCCAACCGCCGATATCTGGATCGGTAACATCCACATACAGATAGGCACTCAGCTGCGCATTCTCGGTGCGGATGCTCGGCGGCCCCTGCTCCAGACGCAAAGAGACCAGACTACCTAACGGAATCAAACCATTGCTAGCCGTTGGCACCAACACCTCGCGGACAATCGCCTGAGGGGTATCCCGCAGCTCCCTGGGATAACGCATCACCACCGCATAACGTTCCCGTCCCTCCACCGTGGTAGTGACGCGCTCGCCGCCCAATGCGGTGGCGATCACCTGCTGCACCGTCGCCATGGTCACACCATAGCGGGCCAGGGCCTGTCGATCTGGGGTCAAGGTCAGATAAGAGCCCCCTGTGATGCGCTCGGCATAGGCACTGCGCGTCCCAGGTAAGGTCTTGACCACCGCCTCGACCTGGCGCGCCAGAGCCTCTATGCCCACCAGATCCGGACCGAACACCTTGATACCGACGGGTGTTCGAATACCGGTCGCCAGCATGTCGATCCGCGCCCGGATCGGCATGGTCCAGGAGTTGGCTATCCCCGGCATCTTGACCGCCTGATCCAGTTCATCGATCAACTTCTCCAACGTCATCCCTGCTCGCCATTCACTCTCGGGTTTCAGGTTGATTAGGGTTTCAAACATCTCCAGCGGCGCCGGATCGGTCGCCGTGTTGGCTCGGCCCGCCTTGCCCAGCACGGATGCCACTTCGGGAAACGACTTGATGATACGATCCTGCACTTGAATCACCTCGGCCGCCTTGGTGATCGACATCCCCGGTAACGCCGTTGGCATAAACAGCAAAGAGCCTTCGTGCAGGCTGGGCATGAACTCACTGCCGATATGTTTGAGCGGGTAGAGGGTCGCCGCCAGGATCAGGAGTGCCAGTACTAGCGTGACCGTCTTGGCACGCAACACCAGATGGATGCAAGGCTTGTAGAGGGCAATCAGCCAGCGATTCAACGGATTAGCCTGCTCGGCTACCACCTTGCCGCGGATAAATAGCCACATCAGCACCGGCACCAGAGTCACCGACAACAGCGCCGCCGAGGCCATGGCAAAGGTCTTGGTAAAGGCCAAGGGGCTGAATAGCCGCCCCTCCTGATCCTCCAGGGTAAAGACCGGCAAGAACGAGAGTGTGATGATCAACAAGGAGAAGAACAGCGCAGGTCCCACCTCCTGACACGCCGCCAGAATCACCTCGCGACGCGGGGTCCCCGGAGGCGCACGCTCCAGATGTTTATGTGCATTTTCCACCATGACGATACCGGCATCGATCATGGCACCAATGGCGATGGCAATGCCGCCTAGGCTCATGATATTGGCGTTTATCCCCAACCAGCGCATGGCAATAAAAGCCGTCAACACGCCCACGGGTAGTACCAGGATCGCCACCAGCGCGCTACGGACATGCAGCAAAAACAACACGCACACCAGCGCCACAATGCCGCTTTCTTCGAGCAAGGTCTTCTGCAGGGTCGCAATCGCCCGATGGATCAACTCGGAGCGGTCATAGGTAGTCAGCACCTCGACGCCAGCCGGCAGACTCTGTTTGAGCGACTCCATCTTTTGTTTAGCCCGCTCGATGACACCGAGAGCATTTTCGCCGCTGCGAGCCACAACTATGCCGGATACCACCTCGCCGTCACCATTCAACTCCGTCAGACCGCGTCGCTCATCGGGCGTCAACTCGACCCGAGCCACATCGGCCAGTCGGATCGGCGTGCCGTTTACCTCGCGGATCACCAGCTCGCGCAAATCCTCGGTCCCACGCAGATAGCCCTTGCTGCGCACCATGAACTCGGTTTCGGCCAGCTCGATGACCCGGCCCCCCACGTCCTGATTGCTGTCGCGGATCATGGCCATCACCTCGAGCGGTGACAGTCCATAAGCCTGCAATTTGCGCGGATCCAGCACCACCTGGTACTGCTTGACGAAGCCGCCGACGCTAGCGACCTCGGCAACACCCGGTGTCGCCGCCAGGGGATAACGCAGAGTCCAATCCTGCAACGAGCGCAACGACTCGAGGGACTCACCAACGCCCGCCCCCTGATTCTTGGCCACCAGCGCATACTGATACACCCAGCCGACACCGGTAGCATCCGGTCCCAGGGTTGGACTCACCCCCGTTGGCAGCTTGCCGGCTAAGCCGCTCAAATATTCCAGCACCCGGGAGCGGGCCCAGTACAGATCGGTATGATCCTCAAAAATCACATAGACAAAGGAGGCGCCGAAGAAGGAAAAACCCCGCACCACCTTGGCCTTGGGAACCGAAAGCAGAGCCGAGGTCAGGGGATAGGTCACCTGATCTTCAACGACTTGAGGTGCCTGCCCCGGATATTCGGTATAGACAATCACCTGAACATCCGAGAGATCGGGAATGGCGTCCAACGGGGTGCGCAGCAAAGCCATCACGCCCGCAATCACCACCAGCAGCGTCAACAACACGATCAGCAAGGGGTTATACAGGGACCAGCGGATCAATCGTGCCAACATACTTAGTGCCCTCCGCCAGAATGAGAGCCTGGGACCGTGGTTTGAGCCGCCGAAACCGCGGCTGGCACCAGTCCGGCAAATGCGGCCTTCAGATTACTCTCGCTATCCAGCAGGAAGTTCGCCCGGGTCACCACAGACTCACCCGCCTGCAGTCCGCGCAACACCACCACCCGGCGCTCGCCCGCGCTTTCATTCGACTCGCTAGAAACCGACTCGCCATGGCCGCTAACCTCGACCTCGCGCGGTACAAAACGTCCCTTCCCCTGGCTGACCAGCACCACCTGCCGCGTTCCGCTATCGATCAGTGCCGATTCCGGTACACTCAGCGCATCGGCAGACGCGACCATGGCCTGCAACTGCACCTCGCCATACATGGCTGGCTTCAGGCGCCCCGCCTGATTGTTCAATTCAATCCGCACCGGAACAGTTCGGGTTTGCGCGTTCAGAGTGGGATAGATGAAGGCGACCCGCCCCTTGAATGTCTCGCCGGGATAGGCAGCCACCCGAATGGTCACCGCTTGCCCCACCTGAACCAGACGCAAATCCTGCTCAAACAGATCGGCCAACAGCCACAAATGGCTCAAATCCGCCAACTCGAACAGTGCCTGACCCGCCTCGAAGCGCATGCCCTGCACCGCATTATTGGTAAGCACGACTCCACTAGCGGGTGCCGTCAGCGACAGGGTGCGCCGCACCTCGCCATGCCGGGCCAGCCGTTGCACATCCGCCTCGGGGATATCCCAGAAGCGCAGCCGTTGCAGAGCCCCATCACTGAGGCTCATCCGTTTGCCGCCCGCCAGCGCAGGCTCGAGCTGCAAGCGGGTCTGGGACTCCCGTGCCAGCAAATACTCCTGCTGTGCCGCAATCAGCTCCGGACTATACACCTCGAGCAAGGTCTCACCGGCAGCAACCATCTGGCCGGTAGTGTTCACTGGCAACCTCTCGATCCAGCCACCAAATTTAGGGGCAATCGTCCGCTTGCGGCGCTCATCCACCGCCAATTGCCCAACCGCCCGTAGCGTGCGTTGCAATGCACCACGACGCACCAGCTCCGTCGTGACCCCCAAAGACTGGATGCGATCCGGGCTCACCGTCACTGTCGAGGGCGATACGGCACTCTCTTCCTCGGCATAGACCGGGATATAAGGCATGCCCATCTCGTCTTTCTTCGGCACCGGCGAGGTATCCGCCAGTCCCATCGGATTCCGGTAATAGAGCACCCGTCGTTCATGATCGGAGGCCACCGACGCAGAACCCGTGGTCGCAACCTCATCGGCATAGACCGGGATATATGGCATCCCCATCTCATCTTTCTTCGGCGTCGCCGAGGTATCGGCCAGTCCCATCGGGTTGCGATAGTAGAGGATCTGTCGTTCATCGGGTTTTCCTGCGCCAGGGATCACGGTCGCGGCAGGAGCCCATAATGATTGCCAGCCCCACATCCCGACGCCGCCCAACAGCGCACCAAGCAGCAACAGGCCCAGCAGCCGCCACATGGTTATATTGTGTTCTTTGCTCATGGTCATTCCTTATCGCCATGCCAGAGGAAACGCTGTCGCCATGACGCAGCGACAGCGAGACAAGCACTACTTGGCGACCTGCCACTGAAGAATGCGCGGTGAGTCATTCTCGACCAGCGCAAATTGCGCCTCAATCTGGAGCCCCGGCGTCAAGCCTTGCACCAGTTCGGGTGTGGCCAGCTGAAACGGCATGGTCATGGCAGGCCAGTTCAAGGCTGCCACCGCCTGATGGTTTAACACCACGCGGCCATCCAGCAGTTGCACCACTTCACCTTTGAGGCTGTAGAGGGAAGCAGCAGCGGGAGTGGAAGCCACCTCAGATGTGGCGGCCATATCACCATGAGCATGGGGTGTGGCAGCGAAGGCAGGAGCGAACAGCATGCTGACCATGAGCAAAACCAAGGTAACCGCACTGCGCAGAGTACGAACGCAAAAAGCAGAAATAGTCATTCCAAAAATCCTCACGATTTCTCAAACGCCGCCAAATACCCTCGGAACAAACTGAAGGCAGGCGGAACTAAATATCAAAACGAGAATTTGGCCAATATCGGCCGGGCCATCAGGCCATGGAATGACAGGGGGGCGGAACAGGAATACCAGGAATAAAGTCGCAATAATCGACAGACGAGAGCTCGGAAGCGAGATCCGGCTGACGAGGACCCACATCAATCACTAAACCCAAGCGGGGCAAATCGGCAGGCACCTGGACACAGGCGCTGCAATGCTTGTCGCCATGATCCATGCTCAACCAGGTCACCTGCATCGGGCAGCCATCGGCCGATGCAGCATCGGAACCTGACAGAGTGGCATCTGGATGCATGGAGGGATCCATCATGGCCATCATGCCATGACAATTCGCCATCCCGGCGGCTGGCGAGACAGCAACGGAAGAGGAGCGGCTGGAGTCGGAGGTGGACGCGTCAACCCGAACCGGTTGCTGCACAGGCAACCAGGCAAATGCCGACTGCATAGGCAGCCAACAGGCTAACGCCAAGGCAAATAGCAGTGTCCAGCGTGACATAGGTGATAGTACCTTCCCTTTCCGGCAGCGCCGCATCAGTACGCTATATAAATATAGCCGCTCGATAGTAGAGCAGGCGAGGCAAGCGGTGCAACCTTAACCCTATGGCAGGCTTGTATTTATTTTCCTGCTGTTGCGGCCTGTCCCTGCAGGCTGCGCAGCCAGGCGATCTCGTCCGCCCAGATCTCCGGCTCAACCGTTTCAAGAATCAAGGGGATACGATCAAAGCGTGGGTCATTCATGATGAAGTGAAACACCTCAGTCCCCAGATTTCCCTGCTGCAAACTATGGTGGCGATCCACCCGGCTACCAAAGGTGCTCTTGGCGCCATTGATATGCATGCCTTTGAGATACTCGAAACCGACCAAGCGGGAAAATTCATCGAAGGTTCGTTCACAATCGGCGGTTGTCCGCAGATCGTAGCCCGCAGCAAAGGCATGACAGGTATCGATACAGACCCCAATCCGGCTCTTGTCTTCCACGCCATCGATGATGGTAGCCAACTGCTCGAACGACCAACCCAGATTGCTGCCCTGACCGGCGGTGTTTTCGATCACTGCAGTGACGCCTTGGGTCTGTTCCAGCGCCCAATTGATCGATTCACTCACCAGTTTCAGACTGACCAGCTCGGGAATTTGTTTCAGATGGCTACCCGGATGAAAATTGAGATAACACAGACCCAACTGCTCGCAACGCTGTAATTCATCGAGAAAGGCCTCTCGGGATTTGGCCAGCGCTTCCGGTTCCGGGTGACCCAGATTAATCAGATAGCTGTCGTGGGGCAGGATCTGTTCCGGCAAGAAACCAGCCTCGGCACAAGCTTGTTTGAATGCTCGGATCGTCGGCTCGGTCAAAGGTGGCGCGCTCCACTGCCGCTGATTTTTGGTAAAGAGCGCCAACGCATTGGCACCCAGCGCCTTGGCGCGACCAATAGCCAGTTCGACGCCACCAGATGCGCTCACATGAGCCCCTACATATTTCATGATCCGCTCCACAAAAATTCACGCCGGATGATTATGCGGGCAATGCAGGCTTGCGCCAACCCCATGAATGGCATGGTCATTGCTTGGTTACATTTGAGACGTAAAAAAAGAGTGACCGGGTGATGGTTTTTCCAACAATCCGCTTGTTGCTGAAGCACGGATGTAGCACGCTGCGCACCCCGTTCTCGTCACCCTGTGACCAAGGAGTTTGCATGACCACCATCAAGAGTGACATGGTTCGCGCCCGCGTTGAGCCTGAACTCAAGGAGCGCGCCGAGGCGGTTCTGGAAAAACTGGGGATGAGCACGGCAGATGCCATCCGGATCTTTTTGACCCAGGTTGCATTGCGTCAGGCGTTTCCTCTGGAATTAACGCTGCCAACGGCGGAACGGCTTCCAGAAATACCAAGCGAGCAAACGGGGCGTGATTGAAATCACAGTCAAGCGACTGCGCTCCGCGCACAATTAGTACCCAAACGAATAAAAACTCAGACCGCCCCTCGGCGGTAGTTCGACACGGAGAGTAAGAATGGCCAACCGTATTCTGATTATTAACAATGACAATTCCCAAGAGCTGCCACTGAGTGTCATGGACCGCTTCCAACAAGTGATGTTGGTGGTCGGAAAGGGGCAAAACAATCTGCCGATCGAAATCGTCAGCCAGTTGTTGTTAGCTCAGGCGCAACATAAGGTACAGATTGAGCTGATGGCGATTACCAACACCAGCAAACCGGTATTCGATCTGCATTTTGCCATGCAGCTCGGTCGCCTGCTGGAGCGCAATCCAGACAGCCAGTTCACCATACTGTCCAGCGACACCAGCTTTGATCCGTTGATCATCACCTGCAAAGAGCAGGGCATGAAGATCAACCGCGTTGAGGCACTGCAACGCCTGACCGCCGTACAAAGCGCCCAGAACGAAATTCAGGCACTGGAACCGACCCCTGCTGCAGCCGTCACTGCCGATGATGATGATTTGGGTCTGACTCTGGAAGCTCCAGCAGTCGAACAGGAGAGTGCCAGCAGCCGGAATCATCGCCTGATCTCCAGCCTGATCGGCGGCAATCAAGCACTCGGTGCGCGTGGATAAAAACGAGCCCCTTGTGGTTCACAAAAAAGGCCCTTTATGGGCCTTTTTTGTTATACCTGTGGCAGCTCAGCGGTGCTTTGACAATGCAAACACACGCCTTTTAACTCCAGAAACTGCGGTGCCAGGGTGAAATGCTGCTCGGCCATCTGCGCTTTCAGTAACGTCAGCAATGCCGGCGCCATGGGTGCTTCTTGTACCTGCCCACACTGCACACAGATCAGTAATTGACTGAACTGCTCACATCCCTGCTGAGGACATACCACGTATTTCTGGATCGACTGCAGATAGTGCGCCAGCCCCTGTTCGACCAGATAATCCAGCGCTCGATAGACGGTTGGCGGTTGCCATTGGGTACCCTGTTCCCGCAATCGGTCTAGAACCTCGTAGGCACTCAATGGCTTGCCACTGGCCTGCAACAACTGCAACACCAACTGCCGGTTGGGAGTCATCTTGACAGCTACCTCACCCTGGCAGCAACGGTGGCTATGGACCATAAGTATCTCGACGCGGGAATCAACGGCCCCCAGCATACCGTATTTCTTTTCGAACAGGGATTGCTTGATATTATTGTTATGTTATAACGTCCACCCTGATTTCACCTTGAGAGTCAGCTCTGAACATGACCAAGCCTTCACTACTGCTCACCGGCATCGTCACCCGGACCCTGATCGTCAGCCTGCTGATTGCCTTGGTCTGGGGCTCTCTGCTTTGGGCCATGAGGTAATCCATGCTGCGATTCGACAACCTGACGCTAGGCTATGGCCGCCATCCGGTGGTACATCACTTCAATGGCCAAGTCCCGATGGGAAGCCTGCTGGCGGTCATTGGCCCGAATGGTGGCGGTAAATCCACTCTGCTCAAAGGGATCCTCGGCCAACTGCCGCCCCTCGATGGCCAGGTCCAGCTGGCGGTCAGCCGGCAGCAGATTGGCTACTTGCCACAACTGAGCCGCATCGATCGCCAGTTTCCCATCAGTGTGCGTGAAGTGGTTGCCATGGGTTTATGGCGCCACTGTGGTCTGTTTGGTCGCCTGGCTCGCCAGCATCGCCTGAAAGTGGATGGCGCACTGGAGCGAGTCGGACTCGACGGCATGGCAGACGAGAATCTCGACGCCCTCTCCGGCGGCCACTTGCAACGCGCACTGTTTGCGCGCCTCTGGTGGCAAGATGGCGAGTTGATGT
>RRZT011484817.1_pt1 | contig 12970 bp, 12 predicted proteins | sample 2165551 | NCBI WGS metagenome assembly RRZT01 (sample SAMN10456910, study PRJNA506462) | wastewater metagenome | biome: wastewater; feature: sludge; material: wastewater sludge; isolation source: wastewater sludge with Escherichia coli K12::gfp cells carrying plasmid... | place: USA: Moscow, Idaho... | reverse complement strand
TGTCCGCCCGCGGCCTGCTCGTGGGAACCCCGCGCACGGCCGCCCTGCCCGCCCTGCTGGCGGCCACCTCCCCCACCGCCAAGCCGGGCGCCCTGTACGGCCCCACGGGTCCGGGGAACACCGGCGGCGCCCCCGGCGAGCAGACCCTGTACCGTCCGCTCCGCAGCCCCGAGGACGCCGCCCGCATCTGGACGGTCTCCCAGCAACTCCTGGGCCAGCCCATCGCCGAGGACTGAGCCTCACCCCGCCGAGGACTGAGACTAACTCCGCCGAGGACTGAGCCTCAGGGTGTCGAGGACTGAGCGTCACTCTGCCGAGGACTGAGGCTCACGCCGCCGAGGACTGAGCCTGGCCCCTCCGAGGACCGCAACAGCCTCAGTCCTCGGGAGGCGCAACCTCAGTCCTCGGCGAGGTGCGGGATGCTGGAGGGGTGAGAATCGACCTGAATGCCGACCTGGGCGAGTCGTTCGGGGCGTGGACGATGGGCGACGACGCGGCGCTGCTGGACGTGGTCACCTCCGCCAACGTCGCCTGCGGGTTCCACGCCGGGGACCCAGCCACCCTGCGCGCCACCGTCGCGGCGGCCGCGGAGCGGGGCGTCCGGGTCGGTGCGCACCCCGGCTACCGGGACCTGGCCGGGTTCGGACGCCGGTTCCTTGACGTCGCCCCGGCCGACCTGACCGCCGACGTGCTCTACCAACTCGGCGCGCTGGACGCCATGTGCCGGGCCGCCGGAACCCGGTTGCACTACGTCAAACCCCACGGGGCGCTCTATAACGCGATCGTCCATCATCGAGCGCAGGCCGACGCGGTAGTAGCCGCGGTTCGTGCCTTCGACGCTGACCTTCCCCTCCTCTGCCTGCCGGGTTCAGCCGTGCTGGTGGCGGCGCGGGAAGCCGGGCTCCGCGGTGTAGCCGAGGCGTTCGCCGATCGGGCTTATGCCCCCGACGGGACGCTGGTCCCGCGCCGCGAGCCAGGAGCGGTCATCCACGACGAGGCGGACGTGGTTGAGCGGGCAGTCCGGCTGGCGTCCGAGGCGACGGTGGTCGCCATCGACGGCAGCATCGTGCGGGTCGAGGCGGAGTCGCTCTGCGTGCACGGCGACACCCCCGGCGCCGCCCGGTTGGCGGCCGCCGTCGCCGACGGTCTTCGCTCGGCGGGCGTGCGTCTCGCACCGTTCGTGCCGTGACCAGCACCTCAGCCTCCGGCGGCCGTACCCCCGCGGGCTCGGCGGGACGGCTGCTGCCCAGCGGCGAGACCGCCGTCTTGGCCGAGGTCGCCGACCTGGACGCCGCCCTGGCGTTGTACCGCCGCCTCGACTCCACGCGCCCACCGGGCGTGGTCGACCTCGTGCTGGGTGCTCGCACCGTCTTGGCCGTCGGCCGCACCGCCGCCGACCTGCCCTCCCTGCGGGCCGCGCTCGCCGCCGCCCTGGACGCCCCGACGCCAGAGGGCGACTCGGTCACCGAGGACGACGTCACCCTCGACGTCGTCTACGACGGCCCGGATCTGGCTGCGGTCGCCACGCTGCTGGGGTGGACGCCTCAGCAGGTGATCGATGCCCACACGGGGACGCCGTGGCGGGTCGCGTTCGCCGGTTTCGCCCCTGGTTTCGCGTACCTCACCGGGGGCGATCCGCGCCTGGCCGTCCCGCGTCGACCCGCCCCGCGCACCTCGGTGCCCGCCGGTTCTGTCGGCCTCGCGGGTGCGTACTCCGGCGTGTATCCACGATCCTCGCCCGGGGGCTGGCAGCTCCTGGGCACCACCGACGCGGCCTTGTGGGATCTGACCCGACCCTCCCCCGCCTTGCTGCGTCCGGGCATGACCGTGCGGTTCCGTTCCGCATCCGCCCCGCCTGCCGCGAGTGAGCCGGGCGATCTGGCGTCGTCGCACATAGTTCGCCGGCCCGAGGCGTCGTCGCCGCCGAACGCGGGCGGTTCGCCCGCCGGGCCGCAGGCGGCCCCGGCGGCCGGGCGGGCGCTGCTGGTCACCGCGTCCGGACTGACCACGGTGCAGGACGCGGGGCGTCACGGTTGGGCGCATGTCGGCGTTCCGGTTGCGGGACCCGCCGACCGGGCTGCCTGGGCGCTGGCGAACCGGCTGGTCGGCAACCCCGGCACGGCCGCTGCCCTGGAGATCACCCTGGGCGGGCTGGAGGTCGTCGCGACGACGGACCTGATGCTGGCCGCGACCGGCGCCCACGCACCGGCTACCAGCAATGGCACGCCGCTCCCTCACGGGGTGGTGTGGTTCGTCGCCGCCGGGGACACCATCCGGCTGGGACGCCCCGTGTCGGGCCTGCGCACCTACCTGGCCGTCTCCGGGGGGATCGCCACCGATCCGGTGCTCGGCAGCCGCAGCACCGACACCCTGTCCGGCCTGGGACCGGGCCGGGTCCGAGAAGGCGATCTGCTCCCGGTGGGACCGCAGCCACCGATCCCGCTGCGGCATCCGTCAGCCGTGCCCGGGAAGCCACCGGGCGACGGCCTCGCCCTCGAGGTGGCCCCCGGTCCGCGGCGAGACTGGCTCGCTGAGCCTGACGCGCTGGCGGGTCCGTGGATCGTCTCGGGAGACTCCGACCGGATCGGCGTCCGGCTGTCGGGGACGCCATTGCGCCGACACCCCGACCATGACGGGGAGGAACTGCCGAGCGAGGGGGTCGTGCGCGGGGCCGTCCAACTCCCCGCGGGCGGGCAACCGGTCGTGTTCGGGGCCGACCATCCCGTCACAGGCGGATACCCGGTGGTCGGGGTGCTGACCTCGGCGTCCAGCGACATGCTCGCGCAGGCCCGGCCGGGCCAGACCGTGACGCTGCACTGGACCCGCTGACCCCCGCGACTTGACCCGTACGGTAGAACCGACGCATGCGAGCGCTCACCGAGTCCGAGGTGCGCGAGAGTTTCGTCAACGCGACGCCCGCCGAACTCGACCGCCTGGAACTGCCCTGGTGGTTCGACGCCACGCTGTGGGACTCCCTGGACTACCTCGGCTGGACCGACCCGGCCCTGCCCGAACGCGGTTACCTGGTTGCGGATACCTCGTTCGGGGTGGTGGGCGCTGTCTTGCGCCTCCCCAAGAACCGGCCGATGGGACGCCGCGCGCTGTGCAACCTGTGCTACACGCAGCACCCCAGCCAGGGGGCGCTCCTGATGGTCGCCCGCCGGGCGGGCAAGGCCGGCCTCAATCACAACACGATCGGCACCTACATCTGCACCGATCTGGCCTGCTCGTTGTACCTGCGCGGCCTGCGTCGTGCCGTCGGGGGCGGCATGATGCCGGAGACCCTCAACCCGGACGCCCGTATCCACCGGCTGCAGGACAATGTCGAGGACTTCCTCGGCCGGGTCCTCGTCGACGACTGACCCCGTAGGCTGGTGCTCATGTCCGAGGCGCCCCGCAGGCCGTTCTTCGTCGTGCAGACGCCGATGAAGTACGCCCTCCTCCTCGCCGCCTTGTTCATCCTTCCCCTGATCAACTCGTGGTTGGTGTACGGCGGCACCATCAGCAACGAGGACCTCGCTTACTCGGCGATCGCCAGCCTCGTGCTGGTCAACCCGCTCGCCACGATCATCGTCGCCGCGGTCTTCGCGTGGCGGCACGGGTTCAGCGTCACCGCTCCGTGGCTGTTCGGCATCGCGTTCCTGCCCGCGGCGCTCGTGGTGTACAACGAGACCGCGCTCCCGTTCGCCTTGGTCTACGTGGCCGCCGGGTACCTCGGCGAGGGGGTCGGCCTCGGCCTCAAGCGGCTCCTGGCGGCTCTGCGCAACCGGTCCGACGCTCCCGGAACTCCCCGCTGACGCAGCGCACATTCCCTGCTCTCTCGCACTAAAGGACGAGAGGCAATGGCACTTTCCGCCGATGTGGTTTCCGCCGAAAGTGCCTACCGTCGAAGTGACCTGGCTTTGCCCGGTAACAACGTCATTGAATGAGGGGGACCCATGAAGGCTGCAGTCGCAACCTTGGCCACGATCGTCGTCTTTGCTGGCGGCATCACGCTGGGAGGAGCCACGCCGGACACCCCGCGGTGGCTGTGCCAGTGGATTCCGTACCTGCAGGGTTGCCCGATCCGCTGATCGTCTAGCCACCCCGAGACAGACGGGCCCCGACGCATCGCGTCGGGGCCCGTTCTTTTTCTTCGTCCGGATGCCGCATCGCCACCGCGGCGACGCCCACCGGGCGACGCCGCAAGTGGGGCCTTGACCGGGACGCGGGTCATTCCACCGACGTCGGCAAGGAAAAGTAAAAGGCGGGGCGCCCCTGACTCGCCTCAGGGGCGCCCCGCACGGGCGTCACCGTTACCGGTGATACCCAGGGCCCACGGGGGTCTCTTCCGCACGGGGGGAAATGGCGGTCAGTAAACATCCCAGCGCAAGCCCAAGAAGCGCTCCCACGACCCCGATGGTCCGGGCGGAACCGACGATCGTTCCGATCACCAAACCGACCAACCCGCCGGCCACCACCGCGATGACGACTACGTGGTCTGGCTTGATCGACACGGAACTTCTTTCGGCTCGGGGGTGTGGGAGCAGTTACGACCCTAGTCACGCCAGAACTTCGGCACATCGAACAAAAGACCCAACTTTGACCGGTACCAAAGTACGAGTGCCGTCCCCGGCGGGTGGCCCGTGAGAGACTGCGGCCATGCAAGCCGCCCGTCTGCGCCGCTGGCGCCACCAGTTCCCCAGCTGGCTGGCGAGGCTGGGGACGAGCGGCTTCCCTGAGGCGGCGATGGCGACCGGGCTGTTCCTCTACGTAGAGGTGTTCACCGTCCCGAGCGGGGAGCGGACCTTCGAGTTCGCGGTCAACGTGCTCATCTGCGGGGCCGCCGCGGCGTCTGGTCGCTGGCCCCGCCTGGGGGCGATCGGCGTGGCCGTGGGCCTGGCGCTCATGGTGGTCCTGCCCGTTGGCCAGCTCCGCATGAGCATCCTCGCCCTGTTCATTCCCATCGTCTCGGCAGGCATGCGGGGGCGGAACTGGCTCGCCGACGTGTTCACCATCGTCAGCTTCCTGCTCGCCTGCGTCCTGACACTGCCGCTCAGCGACGGCGTCTCGGAGAAGATCGAATCGATCATCATCTGGGGCCTCGCCATCGGGCTGGCCCGCATCGTCGGGCACACCATCGACCGGTTGCGACGGGAGACCAAAGCACACGCGGCACTCCGGTTCGCGTCCCTGCGCCGCCAGCGCCGCGACATCGCCCACGACCTTCACGACACCATCGCGTACGCGACCACGACGATGATCATGCGCGCCGAGCAGATGAAACTGCGGACCGACGATCCCGCCACGCAGGCCGACCTCGACTTCATCATCACCACGGGCCGCCGCTCCGTCCGCGACCTGCGCTCCATGATGGAGGCGCTACGCCGCAACAACCCTGAGCTGGACACCGGAACCGTCACGATGTGGCGGCTCGTCACCATCTCCGACGTGCTCGCCGAACGCGTCAAGGAACTCAACGCCCACGGGCTCGCCCTTCAGGTCAGTGCCCCCGCAGACATCGACCAACTGCTGCCCGAGTCCGTCCGTGAGACCCTCGGCAAGTTGATCGTCGAGGCGACCTCCAACATGGTCAAGCACGCGGCACCCGGCCCCTGCCGCGTCCTGATCGAGGTGGAGGGGGACACCGTCGAGGCCGTCTTCACCAACTTCACCGAGCCTGGATCCTTCACCTCCGAGGAAGGCCTCGGCCTCCTCGGGGCTGCCGAGCGCGTGGAGGCGCTGGGGGGAGAATTCGAAGCCACGGCGGCCTCGGGCACGTGGATCGTGCGCGCCCAGCTCCCGCTCGGGGGATAATGACGACATGAAGTCGCCCGTCACCGTCGCCATCGTGGACGATGACGCCTTCGTGCGGTCGGCGCTCGTCTCCTATGTGTCGGCCACGCCGGGCTTCCAACTCGTCCACCAATGCACCAACGGCGCCGAGGCGGTCGAGGTGATCGTCGCCGAGCCGGTCGACGTGGTCATCACCGACGTCCGGATGCCCAAACTCGACGGCATCGGCGCGACTGCCGCCCTCCGCGCCGCCCTCCCCGACATCAAGATCCTGGTCATCACCTCCTTCGACGACGACGATGCCGTGCGCGAGGCGCTGCAGGCCGGCGCGAACGGCTTCCTCCTCAAGGACGTCTCCCCGCGTGGCCTCGTGGACGCCATCCGTGCCGTCATGGAGGGCAACTCCGTCGTCTCCCCGGGCCCGATCACGAGCCTGCTGCTCAACCAGCGCGTGGCCAAACCCGACCCTCCGACCGACCTGGGCCTGAGCCCGCGTGAGCTTCACGTCCTCCAGTTGCTGTGCGCGGCCTACAGCAACACCGAGATCGCCCGGGAGTTGCACGTCACCGAGTCGACGGTGAAGACACACGTCTCCGCGATCATGGCCAAACTGAACGTCTCTTCCCGGCTCAAGGCGGTCGTCCGGGCCTACGAACTGGGTCTCGTCCAGCCCGGCTGAGGCGGCTCCGCGCCGCATTGCGGGGGTACTCCCGGCGTGGCGTGACTGCGCCTCTCCCTGATCGCCTAGTGACCACGGGGTTGGGGTCGCGGGCGAAGGTTGACACAATGCCCAGGTGGCCGATGATCCACCGACGTTCTCCGACGTCCTCACCGCGGCGATCCGGCGGCGAGGGTTGTCACTGGAGCGCATCCGTACCCGCCTGGACGCCGCAGGCGTCCCGGTGAGCATCGCCACGCTCAGCTACTGGCAGTCCGGCCGGTCCCTGCCGACCCGGTCCCGCAGCTATCACACCCTCGTGGAACTGGAGCGCATCCTGGGCGTGGAGCCGGGGCATCTCACCCAGCTCACCCACACGGCCGACGGTCGGACGCGACGCGAACAGTTCGAGTGGCAGACGGTCATCCCCGTCCGGGACCTCGCCACCCAGATCATCGACGACCTGGGCATTGAGATGCAGGGTCGGCTGACCCGGGTCGCGATGATGGATCGGGTCCATGTGCGCGCCGACAAGTCCGAAGCCATGCAGCACAGCGAGGTCGTGTGGCGCGTCGAGCGCCAGGGTCGCCCCCGCTGGGCGGTGGTGCTGGAACAGGACGCCGACACCGAGGCCATGCCGAAGATCGAGGCCGTGTTCGGGTGCAGCGTCGGCGAAGTCGTCAAAGTGCCGGCCCGGCGGCTGCTGGTCGCCGAGATGGTAGCCGCGCGCCCCATGCTGCGCGGCGAGCACTTCCTCGCCGAATACCGGATCTCCTATGGGCACACCGTCACCCCGTCGTTTCGGACTCAACGCGCCGTCGCCGACACGGTCCGCACGCTGGGCCTGAGCGTGTCCTTCGATCCGGGCACTGTTCCTGCTCGGGTCTCCTCCGGATTCCAGGCGTCCATGGGGCAGCCGCCGGAGCATCCCACGCCGATCGTCGTGACGGGCGCCCAGACCCAGGCCGTGTGGGTCGAGGCCCGCCCGGGGGTCTATTCGCTCATGTGGGAGTGGGATTGAGCAGCTGGGCGCAGGAGATCGACGCGCTCTATGCGGGTGATCCCGGGGCCTTCGTTGCCGGACGCGACGCGCTGGCTCGCGCCGTCCGCACTGCCGGGGAGAGGGACACCGCCGCCGCGATCAAGGGGCTCCGCCGCCCCAGCCTGGGAGCCTGGTACGCCAACGTCGCGGCCCGCGCCTCCCTGGTGTCGCTGTACGAGTGGCTGACGCTGGGAGCCCGGCTCCGCGAGGCGCAGGCCCGCCTCGATCTGCGGCTGGTGGGCGAACTGGGAGCCGGCCGAGCCGCGCTGGAGGAGCGGGTCGTTAGGGATCTCGCCGCCCATCTGGCCGCCCTCGGCGTCACCGTCAGCCCGGCGGGCCTGGAGGAGTTCCGGGGCACCTTGCGCGCCGCGCTGGCCGACCCGGCGGCGGGCGACGCGCTCGCGTCCGGACGCCTAGAACGTTCCTTGAGCTATGCCGGCTTCGGCGAGGTGGACGTGAGTGCTGCCTTGGCCGCGTTGGCCTCGCGCCTGCCGGGGACCGCGCCCGACACCGCCGGGACCGACGACTGGGGTCCCGGGGCCGTCGTGGAAGGCGGACGCCCGCACGAGCCCGCGCAGGGGACGGGTTTGCGACCCAAACGGGGAGTCCCGGACGAGGCGCCCCGCCAGGACCCGGTGCGGCGCGAGGCCGAGGCCCGCCGTGACCGGGCCCGGGCCGCGTTGACCGCGCTGGACACCCGCGTCGCCGACGCTCTGCGGGGCACCGCCGCCGCCACCCAGGCGCGCTCGCGAGCCAGTGACGCCGTCGAATCGGCCGAACGAGCGCTGCGCAGCGCCCAGGACCGGCTGCAGGCCGCGGCCGAAGCCCTGGGCGACGCCACCGCCGGCCTCGATGAGGCCCAGGCGGCCGAGCGAGCAGCCGTCGAGGAGCGCGGCCGGGCGCAGGCCGAACTCCGGGCCGCCGAGCATGCGCTGGAGGCGGCGCCCTAGGCTGGACGCCATGCCGCTGCTCCTGCTCGACCTGGACAACACGCTCGTCGATCGTGCCGCCGCGGTGCGCGCCTGGGCGGCCGAGTACCTCACCGAGCGGGGCGCGGGGCCGGATCTGATCGAAGCCGTCGTCACCGCCGACGGGGACGGGCTACGTCCCAAGCCTGCGGTCGCGGCCGACCTGACGTCACTGCTGGGCCTCTCCCCCGAGGAATCCGCGGGGATCATCGCAACCCTGCGCGCCGGGGTCGTGGCCCACCTGCGCCTGGTGCCGGACGCCGAAGCCGCGTTGCTGCGCGCTCGCGACCACGGCTGGACCCCGTTCATCGTGACGAACGGCCAGCAACGGCAGCAGGAGAGGAAGATCGCCGCGCTGGGGCTGGACGCCTGGGTTCACGGGTGGGTCATCTCGGAGGAGGTCGGCATCACCAAGCCCGACCCGCGGATCTTCGCCCTCGCTAGCGAGGCCACCGGCCAGTCTCTCGCCGACGCGTGGATGGTGGGCGACTCCGCCGAGGCGGACATCGCCGGCGCGCAGGCGGCCGGGTTGCGCTCGGCCTACCTGCTGCGTGGCCGGACCTGGGATGCGACCCTGCCTGCACCGACTGTGCTCGCCGCTTCACTCACCGACGCCGTCGAGGCCGCGCTCGCCTGGCGCTGAGGTCGGACTCGAGCACGCCGCGCGTGAGCATGCCACGCGGGAGGGCGGGACGCCCTGGGTGCGCCTCGGGTGCCTCAGGCGTCAGGCCGACGCGCGGGGCACCAGCCGCACCGTCGTGGTTGCTTCGGATCCCGGCTCCTCGCCGATGACTCGCATCGCCGTGTCGAACAGTTCATCGGCGCGCTCGTCCATCGGGATGCGGACCGTCGTCAGCGGGGGTTCCAGGAGGGCGGCGTAGGCCTCGTCGTCCACACCGATGACCGCCAAGTCCTCGGGTATCCGGAGCCCCAGCTCTCGCGCGGACGCCATCACGAGCGCCGCCACCGCGTCGTTGTAGGCGGCTACCGCCGTCACCGGGTCGGCGCCCGAGCACCAGGCGCGGAGGGTGTCGGTGATGTCGTCGGGGGTGCCGAGGGGAGGCAGTTCGACGGAGGTGGCCCTCGGCTCGGGGAGGCCGTGGTCAGCGCACGCGGCGAGGAAGGCCTCATGCCGCGGCTTGGCCCAGGTGGCGGAGTTGGCGCCCGCGGCCGACACGTGGGCGAGTCGTCGATGCCCGGTCTCGACCAGGCGGCGAACCTGCACGGTCGCCGCTTCTCCCTCACGCGCCGACATCATCGTGGTCCCGGAGGTGCAGGCGAAGGGGATGTTGTTGAGCGCCAGGGTGTCCATCGACTCTTGCGGCAGTGGATAGAAGGAGGCGACGACCCGCGGCTGGACGTGCGTCAGCGGCCATGACAACGGCTCTCCGGGAACGGACTGCCACACCAGCAGGGTGAAGCCCCGCTCCAGCGCCCGCTCGGACAGGCGTAGGGTTCCCAGCCCCACGTTGCTGCCGTAGGGGGTGTGCCGGATCACGAACAAGATGACGGTCGAGCGACCCGAGCGCAGCGCGCGAGCCGCCGGGTTGGGGGTGTAGTTCAACTCTGCTGCGGCCGCCCTGACGCGGGCGCGCGTTCGTTCGGGGATCGACTGGCGTGCGGTGTCGTTGAGCACATAGCTGACGGTGGCCCGGGACACTCCGGCCGCACGTGCCACGTCCGCGCTCGTGGTTCGCTTCTGCATCACGGTCCCCTCCCCGGTTCGCGACGCGACGTCCCGCGTCTCGGGAGCCGATCCCGGCGCCTCGCCTCGGCGGGAGACGGTCCGGTGCGGCAAGATTATCTGGCGGCCTGGGGGGGGAGCACGACGCCGCACGCGGGGACTCTCCTCCACGGGCGGGAGAATTACATCCATGTGGTGTTTCACGAAACCAAGTAGAAGAAAATAAAAGCACTTCCGCTCCTATCGTCATTACTCCTCCATCTGCACCACGACAAGGCGCGATCCACACTCCGAAAAGGATCGTTTCGCCCATCGGACACCGGTCAGCGATTCGGGTTCCGCCCGAACTCTGGGCGCATTTCCGGTGTATCGTCCGCCTCGGGCGAACCCCCGCACGCCTCCCGCCAATCCCGACCCGAGGACATCATGCAGACACCCACGCCGGGCCAACCCGGCCCATCGGACGCAGTCGCGAGCGTCGACCCGCTCGCCGACGAACGCCCGGCCGTCGAAGTCCACGCCGACGACGACAAACACCACGCACGCTGGACCCCCACCAAGATCGCCGTCTGGGTCGCCATCGCGCTCGTCGGCGCCATCGCCTGGTACATGATCGCCTTCAGCCGCGGCGAATCCGTCAACGCCGTCTGGTTCGTGTTCGCGGCTGTCGCGTCCTACCTGATCGCGTACCGGTTCTACTCGAAGTACATCCAGGACAAGCTCGTCCACCCAAACAACAAGCGCGCCACCCCGGCCGAGTACAGCTACGACGGCAAGGACTACGTCCCCACCGATCGCCGCATCCTCTACGGCCACCACTTCGCCGCGATCGCCGGGGCGGGCCCGCTCGTCGGCCCTGTCCTCGCCGCGCAGATGGGCTACCGGCCCGGAACGATCTGGATCATCGTCGGCGTCATCCTCGCCGGTGCGGTGCAGGACTACCTGGTGCTGTTCGTCTCGATGCGCCGCAAGGGCCGCTCGCTGGGTCAGATGGCCCGCGACGAACTGGGCCTCTTCGGTGGTATCGCGGCGTTCATCGCCACGTTGTCGATCATGTTGATCATCGTCGCGATCCTCGCGATGGTCGTCGTCAACGCCCTCGGTGAGAGCACGTGGGGCGTGTACTCCGTCGGCCTGACGATCCCGATCGCACTGTTCATGGGCTTCTACCTGCGCTACCTGCGTCCGGGCAAGGTCATGGAGGTGTCAGTGATCGGCTGCGCCCTGCTGCTGTTCGCGATCATCTCGGGACGCTGGGTGTCCCAGTCCGACCTCGGTCAGGCGCTGTTCCACCTCGACCGCCCCACCATCGCGTGGATCATCATCGCCTACGGCTTCATCGCCGCCGTCCTGCCGGTGTGGATGCTGCTGGCGCCCCGCGACTACCTGTCCACGTTCATGAAAATCGGCGTCATCGCCATGCTGGCGGTAGCGATCATCGTGGTCCGACCCGAGATCCACGTGCCGTCGATCACGCGGTTCGCCCAGTCGGGCGACGGGCCGGTGTTCAGCGGTCAGCTCTTCCCGTTCCTGTTCGTGACTATCGCGTGTGGGGCACTATCGGGTTTCCACGCCATGATCGCGTCCGGGACGACGCCCAAACTCGTCGAGAAGGAATCCCAGACCCGCCTGATCGGCTACGGCGGCATGCTGATGGAGTCCTTCGTGGCGATCATGGCGTTCGTCGCCGCTTTGTCCATCGACCAGGGCATCTACTTCGCGATGAACTCGTCCGCGGCCGCCACGGGTGGCACCGTCGAGGGCGCGGCCGCGTTCGTCAACGCGCTGGGGTTGCACAACGCGGACGGTTCGCTGGTCACGACGACCCCGGAGATCCTCGCGGCCACCGCCCAGTCGGTCGGTGAGGCGTCCGTCGTCTCCCGGACGGGCGGCGCCCCGACCTTGGCCGTCGGCCTGTCGCAGATCATGCATTCGCTCATCCCGGGCGAGGGCATGGCGAGCTTCTGGTACCACTTCGCGATCATGTTCGAGGCCTTGTTCATCCTGACCTCGGTCGACGCCGGCACCCGCGTGGCCCGCTTCATGGCCTCGGACGCGCTGGGCAACCTGTACCCGCGCTTCCGCGACCTGAACTGGCGCGTCGGCGCCTGGATCACCACCGGGCTGATGGTCGCGGGCTGGGGCTCCATCCTCGTGATGGGCGTCAACGATCCCCTCGGCGGCATCAACACGTTGTTCCCGCTGTTCGGCATCGCCAACCAGCTGCTGGCCGCCGTCGCGCTGTCGATCTGCCTGCTGATCTTCGCGCGCAAGGGCTACACCTGGCAGTTGCTCATCATCGCCGTGCCGATGGTGTTCACCGCGATCATCACCGTGTACGGGTCTTTCCTGAAGATCTTCGACCCTCATCCGTCCATCGGCTACTGGGCCAACCACTTCCTCTACCGGGACGCCCTGGCCCGCGGCGAGACGTCGCTGGGTGCCGCCAAGTCGGTGCAGGCGATGCAGACGGTCGTCGGCAACACCGCCGTCCAGGGTTCGCTGTCGATCCTGTTCGTGGTGTGCGGCGTCATCGTCATGGTGGTGTCGGTCATCAAGACCATCCAGGCCCTGCGCGGCAAGGGCATCATCAACACCGAGGAACCCGCGCGTCCGTCCCGGATCTTCGCCCCGACCGGCATCATCGCCAACCCGGCGGAGAAGAAGCTGGAGGCCGAATGGGCCGCGTTCTACGAGAAGTACCCTGAGGAGAACCTCGAAGGAACGAGCCACTAAGTGAGCGACGCCTCAGCAGCCAGCCGGTCGACGGGATCCCCCCTCGACCGGCTGGTCGCGTTCGCCCGCGAATGCCGCCGCTTCGCCCGCGGCATCCTCGGCTCAGA
>RRZT011553285.1_pt1 | contig 12971 bp, 11 predicted proteins | sample 2165551 | NCBI WGS metagenome assembly RRZT01 (sample SAMN10456910, study PRJNA506462) | wastewater metagenome | biome: wastewater; feature: sludge; material: wastewater sludge; isolation source: wastewater sludge with Escherichia coli K12::gfp cells carrying plasmid... | place: USA: Moscow, Idaho... | reverse complement strand
CGCTGAACATGTTGAACCGCCGCAGTTTCTGTATTCGCAGCGTCGCCGCCTCGGTGGCCGGTGCCGTGGCCGTCCATGGCGAGGTCGCCCTCGCCGCCCCTGCAAAAGCCGCAGCCACCGCGGCGGGCATCCCGGTGGTCGCCGAATCCACAAGCCGGGCGTTGATTTTCGACGCCTACCGCAAGCATGCCGCTGAGCGCGCCGCGCTGGGCATCCCGCCCTTGCCCCTGAACGCCCAGCAAACCGCCGCAGTGACGACCCTGTTGCGCACCCCGCCCAAGGGCGAGGAAGCCTTCCTGCTTGACCTCATCGGCAACCGTGTTCCGCCGGGCGTCGACGACGCGGCCAGGGTCAAGGCCGAATTCCTCGGCGCCCTCGCGCAAGGCAAACAGAAATCGCCGCTCATCTCCCGCCAGCGCGCCACCGAACTGCTCGCCACCATGCAGGGTGGCTACAACGTCAAGCTCCTGATTGGCCTGCTCGCCGACCCGCAGCTCGGCACGCTGGCCGCCGACGGCCTCAAAAAGACCCTGCTCGTCTTCGGCGCGATCAAAGACGTCCAGGCGCTCGCCGCCAAAGGCAACGCCAACGCCAAGGCCGTCCTCAAGTCCTGGGCCGACGGCGAGTGGTTCACCGGCCGCGCCGACGTTCCGCAGAGCATCACGCTCACCGTCTTCAAGGTCGGCGGCGAGACCAACACCGGCGACTTCTCGCCCGATCCGGACGCCAACACCCGCCCGGACATTCCGCTCCACGCCCTTTCCATCCTCAAGTTCCCGCGCGCCGGGCTGACGCCGGACGAACCGGGCAAACGCGGCCCGCTCAAGCAGTTTGAAGCGATGAAGGCCAAGGGGCACCCGCTGGTCTATGTCGGCGACGTCGTCGGCACCGGCTCCTCGCGCAAGTCGGCGGCCAACTCGCTGCTGTGGTGGACCGGGCAGGACATTCCCAACGTCCCGAACAAAAAATTCGGCGGTTTCGTCTTCGCCGGCAAGATCGCGCCGATTTTCTACAACACCATGCAGGATTCGGGCGCGCTCCCGATCGAGATGGACGTCAGCAAGCTTGAGATGGGCGACGTCATCGAACTGCGGCCGTTCGAAGGCAAGGTGCTCAAGAACGGCGAAGTCGTCGCCACCTTCAAGCTCAAGACCGAGGTGCTGCTCGACAGCATGCGCGCCGGCGGACGCATCCCGCTGATCATCGGCCGCAACCTCACCGCCGAAGCACGCAAGCTCCTGGGGCTGCCGGCCACAGCCCTGTTCCGCGCCCCCAAGGTTCCGGCCGACACCGGCAAGGGCTACACGCTGGCGCAGAAAATCGTCGGCCGCGCCTGTGGCCTGCCCGAGGGCAAGGGCGTGCGCCCGGGTACCTATTGCGAACCGGTGATGGACACCGTCGGCTCGCAGGACACCATCGGCCCGATGACCCGCGACGAGCAGAACGACCTCGCCTGCCTCACCTTCACCGCCGACCTAGTGCTGCAGACCTTCTGCCACACCGCCGCGTATCCGAAGCCCGAAGACATCAAGATGTTCGCCGAGCTGCCGCAGTACATCTACTCGCGCGGCGGCGTCGCCGTACGTCCGGGTGACGGCGTCCTGCACTCCTGGCTCAACCGCATGGCCATGCCCGACTCGGTCGGCACCGGCGGCGACTCGCACACCCGCTACCCGCTCGGGGCCTACTTCCCCGCCGGCTCCGGCCTGTGCGCGCTGGCCTCGGCAACCGGGGTGATGCCGCTCGACATGCCCGAATCGGTACTCGTCCGCTTCAAGGGCGAGATGCAGCCGGGCGTGACCCTGCGCGACCTGGTCAACGCCATCCCCTACTACGCCGTCAAGCAAGGCCTGCTGACCGTCGAGAAGAAAGGGAAGAAAAACATCTTCTCCGGCCGCATCCTTGAAATCGAAGGTCTGCCCAACCTCACCGTCGAACAGGCCTTCGAACTCTCCGACGCCTCCGCCGAACGCTCGGCCGAAGCCTGCACGGTGCGCCTCGACCTGCCGCCCATCGTCGAGTACATGCGCTCCAACGTCGCTCTGCTCAAGTGGATGGTGGCCAACGGCTATCAGGACAAGACGGCCCTGCTGCGCCGCATCCGCAAGATGGAAGCCTGGCTTGCCAAGCCACACATCCAGCAACCCGACCCGGATGCCGAATACGCGGCGGTCATCGAAATCGACCTGGCCGAAATCAGCGAGCCACTGCTCGCCTGCCCGAACGACCCGGACGACATCAAGCCGCTCTCGGCCGTCGCCGGCACCAAGATCGACGAAGGCTTCATCGGCTCCTGCCAGACCAACATCGGCCATTTCCGCGCCGCCGCGCACCTCATCAACGGCAAGGAGATTCCGACGCGCCTGTGGATCGTGCCGCCGACCAAGATGGACGCCGACACGCTCAACCGCGAAGGCTACTACGCCCGTCTCGGCGCCGCCGGCGCGCGCATGGAAGTCCCCGGTTGCTCGCTGTGCTTCGGCAACCAGGCCCGCGCCCGCAAGGGTTCGACCATCGTCTCGACCTCGACGCGCAACTTCCCCAACCGCATGGGCGAAGCGACCAACGTCTTCCTCGGCTCGGCCGAAGTGACGGCGATCGCCTCGCTGCTCGGGCGCCTGCCGACGAAGGAAGAGTACATGGAGCGGATGCAGGTCGTGATGCAAAAATCGAGCGACATCTACCGCTACATGAACTTCCACCGGATGCCGGAATACTCGGCTTGACCCCCTGGCGACGGCGGCTTCGCGGCCGTCGTCGCCGCTTTTTTTGGAGTCCTACGCATGCACGCACTACATCGCATCCTGGCGAGGGGTCTACTCGCCGTTGCCGCCCTGGCCGGCGCCCTGGCGGTTCATGCCGACGAAATCCGGGTCATGAGTTCGGGCGGATTCTATTCCGCCATGGAGGCGCTTGCGCCGCAATTCCAACGCCAGACGGGGCACAGCATCGTCCTGATTTCGGGGTCGTCGATGGGCAGCTCGCCGACGGCCATCCCCGCACGCCTCCAGCGCGGCGAGGTCGCCGATCTGGTCATGATGGCCGGCCCCGAGCTGGACAAGCTGATCGAGCAAGGTCACGCCGTCGCGGGCAGCCGCGTCGATCTCGTACACTCGAAGATCGGCATGGTCGTACGCAGCGGTGCCGCCAAACCGGACATTTCGACCCAGGCGGCTTTCGAGCAGGCCTTGCGCAACGCCGCGTCAATCGGCTATTCGGCCAGCGCCAGCGGCGTCCATCTGGCGAAGAACGTGTTGCCGTTGCTCGGCGACGCGGTCGTCGCCAAGTCGCGCGAAATCGTCAAGGACCGGGTCGCCACCTGGGTCGCGCGCGGCGACGTCGAAATCGGTTTCCAGCAGGTCAGCGAGCTGTTGCCGATCCCCGGCGTCGATTTCGTCGGCGAAATTCCGCCGCCCTACCAGAAGGTCACCACCTTCTCGGTCGGGCAAGCGCAAAGCGGAAAATCGCCCGCCGCCGCACAAGCACTGGTCCGCTTCCTGACCAGTCCAGAGGCCTATCCCCTGATCGAACAGCAAGGCCTCGAGCCCGCCGCGCGGGCCGCTCCGAAAGCCCGTTAAACGCTCGCTCCGGCGCGCATCGCGTATCGGACAAGGCGCAGCGCAGACACGAAACAAAACGGCCCGGAAGCCAAGCTTCCGGGCCGTTTGCGTGGCGCGCCGCGCTTGATGCTCAGGCGGCGGAGAGCAAGGCCGCCACGTCATCCTCGGAGAGTTCGCCGGCAGCGATCAGCACGCCGTAGCCGAGGCCCAGCATGTCGGCCACACCGCCCATGGTCATGTTGGCGGCGACGTAGTTGCGGTTGGCCGTTTCCAGGAAAGGCCGCGCATTGCCGCCGTCGGCGATCTGCACCTGCAGCCAGCGCCCATCGGCGACCATCCGCGCCAGGCCGCCGGGGCCGGCCCGATGCAGCATGGTGGTGTCGTCGACCGTCTGCATCAGACGCGCCATCATCGCGAAGGAAGCGTTGAGCAAGGAGCCGTTTTTCTCGCGCGCGGCACGGAAGGCCGGCAGGCCGTGTTCGAAGAGCGCGGGATAGCCATCACTGGCCTCGCGCACGATGCCGCCAGCGTGATAGAGGCGACGGGCACGTTCGCCGTGCGTCTCGCCGTCGCGCGGACGACTGAAGAAGTCGCGGCAGAGCGAGGACACGCTTGCGCGCAGGTCGGAGACAGCACCGCTCGGGGCATGCCAGCGGGCAATCAACAGCATCCCGGCGAGGAAGATGTAGCCCTTGTGGGTATTGGTCCCCAGCTCGTCGAGCAGGCGCTGTTCGGCTTGCCGTCCGAGGGCGTTCTGGGCGGCGAAGTCTTCGCCGGCAGCGAGCGAGGCAACCGTCGCTTGCAGGTAGGCATCGACGATGGCGATCGAACGCTCCATCGTCGCAAAGCTGAGGTCGGGGTGCGAACCGTTGTCGAGGCGATCGACGAGTCCGGGTTTGGGGGTCAGATGGAGTTCGAGGCGGGCGCCGGTGACCAGGGCGGCAGCCAGACGTTCAAGTTCGGAAAGGCGTAAGGAGTTCATGGACACGATCAAGCAGGTCTTGGAAGGGATGCGAACCAAGGCGCATGCAATCGACGGCGGGATTCGGGCACAACAGGCAACTTCGGGCTTCGAGCCCGAGCGCACGGCGACCGATCTGATGCCCGCCTTCGACATAAACGTCGAGGTCGGCTAAACGATGGGAAGGCCGCGCATTTTCGATGCCGATGCAGGCACGTTTCACGGCATCGCCCGGCGCATGGACCCGGTAGAGGGCGTAAGGCCCGAGGGCGTCGACCGCACGCTCGATTTCGAGCGCTTGCGGCAATGCCGTCAGCAGGGCGTGATGCAGGGCGAGGAACAGCCCCTCAACGCCGGGCGGGTTTTTGTCCGCACCCGGAACGTTGAGCGACAGGAAAACGAGACTCGAAACTCCCGCAGGGGGCGCCGCGCGCAAAGCGCGCGCGACGGCCTCCTGCCGGTTGTCTCGAGCCGCCAGAAAATTACTGGCGGACTTTGCGAACGACGTCAATGATCGAACCGTCACGATATTCGATCAGACCGACCACGTCGTCTTCGAACTCGATGGGCTTCGGCACGCCGGTCACCGCGTAGATCTCGTCGCGCAGCTGGCGAATGTCCTTGACCGGCACGCGGCGACGGATCAGTTCGGCCTTCAGCTCGGGGAGCTTGTCGTTAACCGCGACACCGCGCTCGGTGACGATGACGCCGACCGTTTCGCCCGGCGTGGTGATCGTCGTTACTTCGTCGCGAATCATCGGCAGACGACCACGGATCGACGGGCAAACCACGATCGACACCTTGGCGCCGGCTGCGACGTCGCAGTGACCACCGGTGTTGTGGAGCAGGTAGCCCATCGACTCGGTGTTGACGTTGACGTTGAAGTTCACGTCGATTTCGGTTGCCGAGAGGATCGCGCAGTCGAGACGGTTAACCACCGCGCCGCAGTTGAACGGGTTGGCGTAGGTGCCGGCCGTCATTTCCACGTGACGCTGGTTGCGCCCGATCGACTCGACCGCCTTGAGGTCGAAACACTGAACGTCGAACAGGGCTTCGAACAGGCCTTCCTCGAGCATGTCGACGAAGAAGCCGGTGATGCCGCCGCAGCCGAAGCTGCCCTTGGCCTTGTTCTTGCGCAGCATGTCGCGCACGTGCGAGGCCACGGCCAGCGAGATGCCGCCCGTCCCGGTCTGGAACGAGAAGCCATCCTTGACGTAGCCCGTCGCTTCGATGACCGAAGCGGCGTACTTGGCGATCTGCAGCCCGATCGGATCGGTGGTGATGCGCGTCGTCGAGGACACGATCTTCTTCGGGTCGCCGAGGCGCGGCACGGTCGCGACGAAGTCGACCACCGACTGCGGAATACCGACCGGCACGGCCGGGAACGGCACCAGGTTGTCGGTCACGGCCACGACCTTGTGCGCGTGCTGCGCGTCGACCAGGGCATACCCCAGGCTGCCGCAGGCCGACGGGCCGTAGAAGCCGTTGAAGTTGCCGTACTCGTCGCAGTAAGGCGCGGCCAGGAAGGCCACGTCGACCTGCACTTCGCCGGTGATCAGCGAGCGTGCGCGGCCACCGTGCGAGCGGACGATGATCGGGCAGTCGAGCTCGCCCTTCGAGATCTGCTCGCCGATCGGGCCGTTCACGCCGCATTCGAGGCTGGTGATGACGCCCTTGCGGATGTAGGGGATCAGTTCGGCATGCACGACGTGCACCGAACTCGAGGCAATCTTGATGTCGCGGATGCCGAGGGCGTCGATTTCCTTGACCAGATCGTTGAGCAGGTAGTCGCCGTTACGCAGGCTGTGGTGCGTCGAGATGGTCATGCCATCCTTGAGGCCGGAAGCGATGATCGCTTCGCGCAGGCCGCCAACCAGCTTGCTGCCGCTGCTCGTAATGCGCCGGATGGCGCGCGTCGAACGCTCGGCATTGGGCTGCATCGACCACGGGTCGCTATAGGGGGTGAGTATTTTCCCGTTGAAGGTTTCCGGGATCAACCGACCCAGGCTATTCACTACCATAGATGTCCTCCTCATTGATCACGACGTCCACCATGCCGTGGGCGCGCGCGGTATTGATGACACGGGCGGCACGCACGACGATCGGACGGTCGATCATCTTGCCCTTGAGCGAGATGACGCCGGTGCCCATTTCGCGGGCCCGCTTGATGGCGTCCATCACTTCGAGGGCGTAGTCCACTTCTTCCTGCTTCGGCGCGAAGACTTCGTGAATCACGTCGATCTGGCGCGGGTTGACCATGCACTTACCGGTGAAGCCCAGGCGCTTGACGAGTTCGGTCTCGCGGCGCAGCGCTTCCATGTCGTTCACGTCGGCGAAGATCGAGTCGATGGCCTGGATACCGGCCGACTTGGCGCCCCACAGCACGTTCATGCGGGCGTTGAAAAGTTCTTCGCCTTCCTTGGTGCGGTTGATTTCCATTGTTGCCGTGTAGTCTTCGGCACCGAAGGCCAGACCGATCAGACGCGGCGACGAACGCGCCGTGGCGACGGCGTTGATCACGCCCTCGGCGGTTTCGATCGACGGCAGGATCTTGAAGTGGCCGAGCGGCAGACCGAGCTCTTCTTCATACTCGGTGAGCAGCGTGTCGAGGCGTTCGACGATCTCGGGCGAATCGGCCTTGGGCAGACGAATCCCATCCGGAACGGCGGGCAGGACGGCCTTCAGGTCGTCGAGCGCCCACTTGGTATCGAGGCCGTTGATGCGGACCAGGATTTCCTTGTTGCGATCCTTGTAGCCTTCGAGGAAACGGCGCACGAGGATGCGCGCGGCGTCCTTCTCGCTGTAGGGGACGGCGTCTTCGAGGTCGATCAGCACGGCATCGCACTGGAAGAGCGGGATGTTCTGCAGCATCGAGGGCATGTTGCCCGGCACGTACAGGAGCGAGCGACGGAGCTTGAAATCGGCCATGGCTTACTCCTCCGAGAAGAACAGGGTCGGCGTGCCGCCCGTCTTCGACTGGTAACGTTCGATGCCCTCGACGCTCAGCTCGACGAGGACGATTTCGCAGGTGGCGAACACCTGGGCGTCGTACATGTGACCACCGACCACGTCACCCGAGGAACGGCTGGCCATGATGTGCAGGTGGCAATCGGGCTTTCCGTCCTCGCCCGGAACGACGTTGCCGGTCAGGCCGAGCAGCTCGAGCGGACCTTCGATGTCGTGCGAGATCAGGCGCGGCGAGGAAATCGGCAGGCGCGCACCGCTCTTGATGTCCTTCAGGCGGACGTTCTGGACCGAACCGATGGCCGACAGGACGACGGCGCATTCGATCTTTTCCTTGGTCACCAGTGCGGTGACGCATTCGATGATGCTTTCCTCAGGGCGGATCTTGACGATGAAGCGCCGTCCCTGCTTGTACTCGCGGTACCAAAATGCCTTGTCTTCCATTACACACCCCCTGCACGCCGCAGCGCGGCTTCAACTCTTGCTTCGATCGCATAGTCCAACGCCCCGCGATCGCTGACGCTGATCCGCCCAGCCGTTACGCTGCAGCGGGTCAGAACGGCTTCGATCCGGGCGCGGATCAAGTGCTCGAACTGTTTTTTGACAGTCGACTCGATCTCCACGACAAGTTCTTGAGCCGGTTCGACCACGACCATCAGGTCGCTGGACTGCATCGTTCCGGCCTGCGCCTTTTTAAGTATTTGCATCAACTACCTCCTAATATCATTGTTGCAATTGTTTCCGAATTGGATCAGCCGCCGCGCTCTTCAAGTAGGCAAGCGTGGTGGCCGGCACGTATTCTTCCAATTGAGAAAACTCCTGGCGTGCGATCAGTTCGCGCACGCGCGAGGCGCTGATCACGCCCCCTGCGCTTTGCTTGCGTTCGATCACAACGAGTTCGATGTCGTACACCGGCAAAATCCTCCGCATAGCATCGTTATAGCCCTCCGTGAGCTTGCACGTGGGCTCGGTGCCGACAAATCGGCGCACGAGGCGGAAGAACGGGGCGATCCGCGAGGCAAAAAGAGTCACATCCAACTCCATCTGGATGCGTGCGACGGGATCGTCCTTTTTCAGGAAATAGGTCGGGAAGGTCGCGCCGCTGACGATGTAGCGCGACGAGTCGAGAACGACGACGTTGGTCAGGTCACGGACGCCGTCCTTGACCAACTGAAAGCGGACGTCAAAGGGGAAGACCGAGCGGTCTTCGCGGACGACGAACACGTAGAGGTTGTCGACTTGTTTGGCCGCGCTCTCAATCAGGTAGCGGTGACCAAGGGTGAAGGGGTTGCAGTTAACCACCACCGCCCCGTTGATGCCGGACCGCACGTCGGCGTTGTGGGTGGCCAGCCATTTCTGGAAACCGCGCCCGTATTCGAGCAGGGCGACGCGGCCCTGGTTGGCCAGCAAGGAGAAATTGAGCGCCTCGAAGGTCGAGATGTACTCGGGTTTGGTGTAGATGAAGAGCGAATCGTAACCGGCCGAGAGGCCGCGCGATACGAGTTCCGTCACCACCTCGCCCAGCAGAGCGCCGCCTTGATGGCTGGGCTCGACGGCAAGCATTTTCAGGATGTTTCCGGCACGCCCGCCTGTGGCCACCAGATGGCCGGACTCGAACACACCGAACAATTCGTCACAGCCTTCCTCGAAGCTCAGGCCGTTTCGTTCCACCAGCTCCCGGGCAGCCGTACGGTCGGTGCCGGATACCAATTGTGCAATCACTGCGATTGCTTCCCCACACAAGAATGACGGGAATGATAGTCCAAACCGCCCTGTGGCTTGATTACTGAATCAACATCTAACGATCGGGATAAAGAATGGTTGCGGGGATTCCCGTCCGCAGGCCGAGGAGTATACTCCCGCCCGTCGTACGGTTATTCGTTCGGCAGAGAACAGCAGTAAAAGTAGGTCGATAATCAACTATTGGAGGTAAGTCATGACTGATGCAAATACGCTGGCAATCGCCGGCTTTGCAATGATTACAGTCTTCATGTACCTGATCATGTCCAAGCGCATGTCAGCCATGAACGCATTGATCCTGATTCCCATCATCTTCGCTGTGGGCCTGGGTTTCCACGACGCCAAGCTCGGCAAAATGATGATGGACGGCGTCCGCCGCGTCGCCCCGACCGGCATCATGATCTGTTTCGCCATTCTCTTCTTCGGCATCATGATCGACGCCGGCCTGTTCGACCCGATCATCAAGAAGATCCTGCAGATGGTGCATGGCGACCCGATGAAGGTCTGCGTCGGCACCGCCGTGCTGGCCGCGTTCATCTCGCTCGACGGTGACGGTTCGACCACTTATCTCGTCACGTGTTCCGCGATGATGGCGGTTCACCGCAAACTCGGCATCCGCCCGATCATCCTCCCGGCCCTCGCCCTGCTCGAAAACAGCGTGATGAACATCATCCCCTGGGGCGGCCCCACCGGCCGCGTGCTCGCCGCTCTGGGCGTCGAGTCGAGCCAGGTCTTCGTGCCGATGATCCCGGGCATGGTCCTGGGTACCGCCTTCGTCTGCTTCATGGGCTACCGCTGGGGCATGCAAGAGCGTGCTCGTCTGGGCGTCATCGACTACCAGCACGACGGCAGCCACAAGTCGGTTTCGGAAGATCCCGATGCTGACAAGCTGAAGCGCCCCGAGAAGCTGTGGATCAACGCCATCCTCGTTGCCACGCTGATGACCTGCCTGATCATGGAAGTCCTGCCGCTCGCGCTGCTGTTCATGATCGGTACCGCGCTCGCTCTGCTGATCAACTACAGCAACAAGGAACAGCAAGGCCGTCTCGTCGCCAACGGCGCCAACGCCATGCCGGTCGTGTCGATGGTCTTCGCCGCTGGTATCTTCATGGGCATCCTGTCGGGCACCAAGATGGTCGACGCCATGTCCAAGATGATCATCGCTTCGATGCCGGAAACCTGGGGTCCGCACTTCCCGCTGATCACCGCGCTGATCAGCTTGCCGGGCACCTTCTTCATGACCAACGACGCCTTCTACTTCGGCGTGCTGCCGGTCCTCGCCAAGGCCGCGGCGGTCTATGACATCCCGGCCGACATGATGGGTCGCGCCGCGCTGATCGGACAAGGCGCGCACCTGCTCAGCCCGCTGGTCCCCTCGACCTACCTGCTGGTCGGTATCAACAAGGTCGAATTCGGCGATCTGCAGAAGTTTGCCCTGCTGCCCGCGATCGGCGTTTCGCTGGTCTGGCTGGCCACGGCCATCGCCCTCGGCCACATCCGTATCTAACGATAATATGCTTGCCATCAGGACAGGGCTCGCCTTATCCTGACACCTTCGAACCCCCCGCCGTGTGCGGGGGGTTTTTCTTTCCGCCCTTGCGTCGCAGTGCATCACCGATCATGTCCTCCTGGCCCAAGACCACCCTGTTTCCGATCCTCACCGCCCTCGGCATCAGCCTTGTTGCCGGCACCCTGTGCAAGCTCCTGCACATCCCGCTGCCCTGGATGCTCGGCCCCTTGTTCGGGGTCGGACTCGCCGCGATCAACGGCGTCAAGGTCGGCGAAATCCGCGGCGGCCGACAGGCCGGACAACTCATCATCGGTTGCGCCCTGGGCCTCTATTTCACGCCGGAAGTCACCCGCTATCTGCTCGGCTTCTGGCCTTACATGCTGTTCGCCTCGTTCGCCTCGATCGGCATCGGCGCCATCAGCGGCTACCTGCAGACCCGGATTTCCGGCATCACCTACGTTACCGGCTATTTCGCCAGCGTTCCCGGCGGCGCCTCGGAAATGGCGATCATGGCTGAACGCGCGGGCGCCCGCTTCGATCAGGTCGCCCTCTCGCATTCGATCCGCATCCTGATCGTCGTCGCCACCATTCCAATCGGAGTCACCGCCTTCGGCATCAGCGGCGACATCCTCTCCGAATCCGCCCGCGTCCCTTTCGACCTTCAGGGCATGGGCCTCCTGGTCCTCGCCGCCATCGCCGCAGCCTTCGTGTTCATGAAGGTCGGGATTCCCAACGCCTGGATTCTCGGCCCGCTGCTCGTCAGCACCGCGATCACCATGAGCGGCAACGCGCTCACCTCGGTCCCGTTCGAATTCTCGCTGCTCGCCCAGGTGCTGCTCGGCTGCGCACTGGGCACGCGCTTCAAGCCCAGCCTCAAGCAGGAATCGCGCAGCCTGATGGTCGGCATCGTCGCCAGCACCTTCCTGACCCTGACGATGACCGTGAGCCTGGGCCTGGCGATCGCCTGGCTGATCGGCGAATCGGCCAGCACGATGATCCTCTCAACCTCGCCCGGAGGCCTTTCGGAAATGTGCATCACCGCCAAGACGCTGCACCTTGGCGTGGCGCTGGTCACCGCATTTCAAGTCGCGCGCCTCGTGGTGGTGGTGCTCTTTTCGCTGCCCATCTGGCGCCTCATGGAAACCATCGTCCGGCGCGTTCAAGCACGCGGACGGTAACGGCAATCACTTTCCTGCTACGATCAGAGGATGAACGAAAGAAAACTGCTCGTCGTCGATGACGACAAGCGCCTGCGCGAACTGCTTGAGCGCTACCTCGGCGAACAAGGCTTCGTCGTGCGTAGCGCCGAAGACGCCGCGGCGATGGACCGGGAACTGGCGCACGAAGCCTTCGACCTGGTCGTTCTCGACCTCATGCTGCCCGGCGAGGACGGCCTCTCGATCTGCCGCCGCCTGCGCAGTGCCGACCCGCAACTGGCAATCATGATGCTCACCGCCAAGGGCGATGAGATCGACCGCATCGTCGGCCTCGAAATGGGCGCCGACGACTACCTGCCCAAGCCCTTCAACCCACGCGAGTTGCTGGCCCGCATCCAGGCCGTGCTGCGCCGCCGTCCGCCGGCGATCCCCGGCGCGCCGACGAGCGGCGAGCGAACGACGGTCAGTTTTGGCGACGTCTGCGTGGACCTCGCCACCCGCAGCCTCAAGCGCGGCGAGGAGACGATCGCGCTGACCACCGGCGAGTTCTCGGTCCTCAAGGCCCTGCTCGAACACCCGCGCCAGCCGCAATCGCGCGAACGCCTGATGACCCTGGCCCGCGGCCGCGAGCAAGGCCCTTACGACCGGGCCATCGACGTCCAGATTTCGCGACTGCGCAAACTCGTCGAGCCCGACCCGGGCACCCCGCGCTACCTGCAAACGGTGTGGGGTTTCGGCTACGTCTTCGTCCCCGACCCGCCGGCCGACCGCCGGCCATGACGGCCGCCCCGAGCGCCCAGGGTTCCGCATCCGGCCGCATCCGGCGCGCCCTCGCCTGCGTGCGCCCCTTCCTGCCGCGCACGCTGCTGGTCCGGACCTTCGCCCTGCTGGGCCTGCTGCTGGTCGGCTCGATGTGCATCTGGCTCGTCCTCTTCGGCCTCGCCGAACGCGAACCGCGCGCCAGGCAGCTCGCGCAACTGACCGTCAGCATCGTCAACACCACCAGCGCGGCGCTGGTCGCCGCCGACCCGGAAAAACGCGCCCAGCTGCTCGTCGACCTGGCCGAGAGCGAAGGCCTG
>RRZT010163306.1_pt1 | contig 12971 bp, 4 predicted proteins | sample 2165551 | NCBI WGS metagenome assembly RRZT01 (sample SAMN10456910, study PRJNA506462) | wastewater metagenome | biome: wastewater; feature: sludge; material: wastewater sludge; isolation source: wastewater sludge with Escherichia coli K12::gfp cells carrying plasmid... | place: USA: Moscow, Idaho ... | reverse complement strand
TGGCACCGGTTGCATTGAGGATGATCTGGTAGTCGCTCGGGTTGTTGACGTTGATGATGTAACCGAAGACATCGTAGGCGTCGCTGCCGCCTTCCGCCTTCCAGTAGAAGGACACATCGTCGCCGACCTGCAGGTTCACCGTGCCGGTGCTATAGACATACGGGCCGCGAATGACTTCGTAGCCGGCCTCCGACCACATCGAACTCTTCATCTGCAGCGAATCGCCCGAGCCGCCACTGGAAACGGCGCCCGTGGCGATGTACGTGTAGAAGCCGGTGCTCGTCAGGTTGCCGAAGTCCTTCATCCCCGCGGCGTAGGGGTTGTCGCCGCCGTTGTCTGCCTTGGCCGCGTTGAGGATCGTGCTTGAATCCGGCGAAGTCTTGTTGATGTTGTTCGTCGGGTAGGTGGTGTCTTCCGGTGTTGCCAGTCCGGCGATGGTGTTGTCGATCCAGTCCTTCTGCACGTAATCGTAGTGCTGGGTGGCGCCGAGGGTGACGCGGTCGTTGACGACGGTCCAACCGTCGATGGTAATCGTCTGGCCGACGGTGGAACTCAGCAGTCCGGTGCTGCTGCTCTCGAAATTGCCGTTGGCGAAGTCGATCGCGAAGTTGACGCGCAGGTTGCGGCCGTTCAGCCCGTTGTGGGCGCTGTCGACCTGGCCGATGGCCTTGGCCGTCGTGCCGTCGCCGAGGTAGACCACGTCGCCGACGATGCTGACCGCCCCGGCGGTGGTGCTGGCCGTGGCGACGCGCTGCAAACCGAGCGTTTCGCTGCTGGCGCTGCTGCCGAGCGCGAACTCGATGTAGCCGCCGCCGTAGGATTGCGCGGTGTCGATGACCGTGTCGGTCAGAACGGCGGTGGCCGGGTCCTGTTCCGTGTAGGTCGCGGCGGTTTCGGCCGTCGCCGCGATGTCGATGGTCAGCGTGGTGCTGACCGTCGCGCTGCCGTCGCTGACCTTGAGCGTGAAGGAGTCGGCGGCGTTGGCATCGAGCGCGTTCAGCGCCGTGATGTTCGGGGTATAGACGTACGCGCCGGTGCTGGCGTTGATCGTCAGCGAACCATAGGCACCGGCCAGCGTCGTCACCGAACTCTCGCCGTTGGCGATGGCGTAGCTCAGGGTCGCCCCGGTATCGACGTCACTCGCTGCCAGGGTCGCGCCCACCTTGCCGGCAATGCTCGCGCCGCTGCTGTCGGTGAGGGCGATGGTGGTCGGAGCGACGACGATCGGCAGGTCGTTCGCTGGCGCGATCTGGATCGTGAAGGTCTGGTTGGTCGTGCCGCCCTGGCCGTCGGAGACCGTGACCGTAAAGTTCTCGTTGAAGGCGCTGCCAGCCGGCAGGCGGTTGATGGCGTTGGCGACCGGCGTGTAGCTGTAGGCGCCGGTGGCCTTGGTGACGCTGAGCGTGCCGTAGGTGCCGGCCAGGCTGACCACCGTGCCGCTGTCGGTTCCACCGCTGATGCCGTAGCTGAGCGTGCCGTCCTCGTTTACGGCGCCGCTGTGATCGTCGCTCGCGGTCAGGGTGCCGCTGTGCGCCGAGAAGGTGTCGGCTGCCGACGTGTCGGTCAGCGATACGGTGACCGCCGAACTGGTGAACACCGGCGCGTCGTTGATGCTGGTGACGGTGACGGTGAAGGGCGCCGCCTGCAGCGTGCCGTAGCCGGTGCCGCCGTACTCGACGATGTAGCCGGCGATGCTCGCCGTGTTGTTCGCGGCGAAGTCGTTCCAGAGTCCGCTGGCGGAATAGAAGTGCGCCACGTCCTCGCCGGAACGCGAAGCATCCGAGTTATTGGGCTCGCCGCTCGCCCAGTTGGCATAGGCGCCGTTGTAGGCTGAGCCGTAAAGGCTCGTCGAACTCGTCCCAGCATTGATGTCGCCGGTCCAGAACTGCGTGCCGGCTTCCGGTCCGGTCTCCCATTTCCAGATGCCTTCGGCAGCTGCGTCGCTGGCGCCCATCCAGCCGTTGCCGCCGAGCTTGGGGTAGATGAAGGCGTTTTCCTCGGCGGAGGTGACGGTGACCAGGTAACCGCTCAGGCCATACAGAGTACGTGCTTCGGCGGCGGTCTTGGCAGCGGTCCAGGTGATGCCCGGGGCGCTGACGAACTCGTAGTAGTGTCCGTTGTCGGGGTTGTAGAACTTGCCCGTCTGGTCAACGGTGTAGATCTGCCAGGTCACGCCGTTGTCGTCGCTGATCTCGACGGAAAGATTGTCGGTGCCGTTGAAGTTGGCGTCGGCCGCATAGCGCAGCGAATTCAGCGCGCTGCCCACATCCGCGACGGAACCGGAGAAATCGAGTGTCGCTCCGGAGGTTGTCCCGGTGACCCCCGTGCTGCTTGCCAGGCTCAAGGTGCCGTCATTCGCCTGCACGCGGACTCGGACGACTGCGCCGCTATCGACGTCCGCAATCGTGAAGCCGTTGATCGACAGGGGGTAGTCTTCGTTGACTGTCGCGCCGGCCAGACCCTGGATCGTCGGCAGATCATTGACCGCCGTGACTTCGATTTTCGCGCTGCCCGCTTGCTCGGAAAACGCCGTACTGCCGCCGTCGGTCTGCGTGTCGGCCAAGGCGCCCGCCGTACCGCTGGTGCGGTCCCAGGCCTTGAAGGTGAAAGTCGCCGTCGTGCCGTTCATCCCGTCCGGGGCAAAGCGGACCTTGTCGCTGGCCCGGAGCAACAAGGCGCTGCTTTCCGCGACCATGCCGACGCTTTGCCACGTATTGCCGTTGTCGAGCGAGTACTCCCAGCTGCCGTTTGCTGCGCTGACCGAGGTGATTGCAATGCCTTCCAGCGCGCCCGAATCCGGGTCGCTCATCGCGTCGGCGAGGAGATCGGACACCAGGTTGCCGGCGTTGCTGACGTCGTTCTCAGTGATCGCGGTGAGGGTGCGTTCCGAGGACGGGATCCAGGTCGCGCCGGTAATGGTGCCCGCCGTACCGGGTGCCACGGAGTCGGTGACGGTGCTGCCGGTGTCCTCGTTCAATCTCCACAAATTGAGCAGTCCGGCTTCAGAACCCGTCAGCGTGCCGTTCCAGTTGGCCTGAATCTCGGCCGCCGTGCGTGCGGTGCTCCAGATGCGGAATTCGCCGATGGCGCCATCGAATCGCGTACCGCCACCGTCACGCTGCCCAAGATAGAAAAGCGTTGCCGTCGTCTGCAGCGCGGTTCCAACCGGATTCGCGCCGGTACTGAGCAACGGCACCTCTTCGCCGTTGATATAGAGCTTTGCCACGGTGTTGGTCGCATCGTAGACCGCGGCAATGTGCGTCCATTGATTCGCAAGCAGGGTGTTGGCCGCATCCAGCCACACTCCACCCGTCGGGATGAAGCGCAGGGTGCCGGCAACGCCGCCACCGCTGGTATGCAGCTCCATCTGCTCAAAGCCTTTGCCCGAGATGAACTGGATTTCATTTCCGACGTCGGGCGTCCAGCGAATCCAGGTTTCCAGGGTGAATGCCGTTGTCAGTGCGCTGTCATCGAAGGCGAAGGATGCATAGTCGTCGCTGCCGTCGAAGCTCAGTGCGCCATCCAGCGCGTTGGCGTAGAGAATCGGAGCGTCGTTGACCGCCGTGATGTCGATTTTGGCTGTACCCAGTTGAATGTTCCCGCTGCCGTCCTGGTCATTCGCGGTCAGGGACAGCGTCGTGGAGTCGTTTCCATTGGCGTTGCTTATCCCGGTGTACTTGATGTTGCTCGCCGTATTCAGGAAGCTGTCGATGCTCGCTACGGTGCCTGTGAGAAGCAGGGAGCCTGAGTTCGAGCCGCTTACCGTGACGCCGCCACCGGAACTCGCCGACAGCTTGCCCGCGCCGACGGCAACGGAGAGAGTGAAATCCGCGTCAGATGAATCAACGTCAGCCAGCGTTACCGCGGATAAATTGACGTTGCTCGCGACATCCTCGGTGACGGTGATGTCGGTCGGCATGCCGGTCAGCGTCGGCGCATCGTTGAGCGGATCGACGGTGATGGTGAAGGTGGACGTCGGGCTGACATTGGTGCCGCCGTTGGCCGTGCCGCCGTTGTCTTGTGCGTACACAGAAACCGTTGCGCTGCCGCTGGCGTTGGCGGCAGCCGTGTAGCGCAGGGTGCCGGTTGAGTCAATCGTGGGTTGAACCGAGAAGAGGGACGTATTGTTGTTGCTGACGACGAAGGTCAGTGTCTGCGCCGACTCGGTCGTGGCGCCCTTGTCGATCGACGTCGCCCACGACGCCACGGTTTGTGCGCCGGCATCCTCCGAAGCCGTTTGCGAAGCACCCGCGGTGAAACTTGGCGCGTCGTTGACCGAGGCGACGTTGACGCTAACGGTCTGGTAGGTGTAGTCGACGCCGTCGTACAGCCTGAAGGTGAATGTGTCGCTGCCGTTGTAGTCCGCGTAGGGTGTGTAGGTGTAAGTCGTAGAGAACGAGGTGGAGCCGGAGGTGTACCCGAGCCCCGTGAGAGTGCCGTGCGATGGTCCGGTCGATAAGGCCAGCGTGACGTTTTCGTTCAGCGTGCCGCCGTCGCGCCCCGCGACCGTGCCGACATAGGAACCGTCTTCGTTGATCGAGATTGAGGTTGTCGTGCCGCCGTCGAACAGCGGTGCCGAGTTGCCCGTCGTGACGAATGTCGATGAGACTACCGAGTAGCTCCAGCCGTCAACTTCCCCGTAGATCCGGATCGTTGCGGTACCACCGGTGTTGAAGGAGACATTCGAGAAGGTTGTGACCGAATTGCCGCCATCGACGCCCCGATCCCCTCTCGCAGGGTCCCCCAGATAGCCGAGGAATGTTTCGTTGCCGTCGTTCGCATCCTTGAAATAAATGGCATCCCGTTCACCGGAATCCCAATCGACGTCGTTTGCCGTGATGGTGATCGTTCCGGAACCCGTGCCGGCGAGATTGGCATAGAGGTAGGAGCTGCTGCCGGACGAGCCACTGACCGAGCCGAAGTTGAATGTCTGGTTGGCATCCGTGTCGAGGGTGTACGAGTACTCGGGGGCGATGGTCCTGGTTTCCACGAGACCGGCGCTCGCCTCAAGATCCCAGTCACCGCTAAGCGAGCCCGAACCCGTGAGGTCGTCCGAAGCCGCGACATCGGCACCGCTCAGTGCGGCGATGCCCTCGATGAAGCTCTGCCCCGCGCTGTCCCCGCCGACGTAGCAGCCGTAGAGCATCAGGTCGGCGTCACTGCTCAGCGTTTCGCCGAGTTGCGCCAGCAGGTTGGCGTTCTCGCTCAGGTTGCCCGCGTCGAGCGTGAGACTGCCCAACGTTAACTGGCCCACATCGCCGTGCGAATAGACATGGATCGCGTCGATACCGCTTTGCCCCTGCAACTGGGCGAGCATCTGCTCCAGCCCGTTGCTGCCGGCGTCGATCAGGAAGACCTCGACTCCGTCGGCCACGCCAGCGACCAGTGTCTGGTAGTCCTCGACCTGGGTATCGACGAAGGCGACTTCGCGGCGGGCGGTTTCCGCTGCGACCGGCGCGGGCACCTCGGTGAAATGAACCGCGTCTTCCGCCGAGGCGCTATGCACCGTGGTGTCTGTCGTGCCGTCCGTGCTCTGTTCCTGGAAGTCGACATCGGTCGCCAGTTCCACGGCGGTGGCGACGGCGGCACCGTCGAGGAGCAGGCGCGGCTCCAGCGCGGTGATCAACGGCTTGCGGCGGAAGCGGGTGGCAGTGGCGGCGGTGCGGACGGAGCGGGATTTCATGATCATTTCTCCAGAGGCGGGAGCGAGGCGTCGAGAATCGGGGCGAACTCAGTGTGTCGGCGGTGGGGTAAAAACAGCCGTGGCGCTCATGCCGGGAATCAGCTGCGAACCATCGGCGAGCGTGGCACGCAACACCACGGTCTGGCTGACCGGGTCGATCGCCGGCGTGATGGCGGTCACCGTGGCCTTGGCCGTGGTGCCGGTCTCGTCCACCTTCAGTTCCAGCGGTGTGCCCGGCTTGACCCAGCGCATCCAGTTGGCAGGGACGACGACTTCCGCCTCGAACTGACGGTCGTTGATGATCTCGATCAGTTCCTGTTGTTGCTTGACGTTTTCGTGCGGGCTGACATGTACCGCGACGACGCGGCCCGGCCACGGCGCGTTGATGCTGCAGCGCCCCGCGTTGATCTGGGCGATGCGCAGCGCCGCCTGGGTTTGCGCGAAGTCCGATTCGGCCGTGGTGACTTCGAGCGCGCCGATCGAGCGCAATTCCTGCAATTGCCGGGCGTTTTCCACCTTCAGCCGCGCGCCTTTGTGCTCCGCGGCGACCTTGGCGGATTGAGCGTTGTAGAGATCGCAGTCGATGGCGACGAGCAGATCACCCTTCTTGAACGCGTCGCCAGGTCGGCGCGGCAGGCTGGTGATGCGGCCGGCCAGTTCGCTGGACAGCAGGGCGCGGTCGAGTGCCTTGATGACGGCGCGCGCTTCGTTGTCGGCGGCCTGGCTGTGTGGTGCGAGTACTGCGGCAAGGGCACCGGCTGCCAGGAACCATAGAGGTGCGAATCGGGTGGTCACGGCGTCGGCTCCTCGCCGCCCTGGAGGACCGCGTCGCTGACGATCACCGGTTCGGCGCCGGTCTGGGCTTCCGGCTGGCCTTCCATTTGTGCAGAGTGTTGAGCACCTTGCTCAATGACCGGCGCCGGAACACTCAAATCACCTAGCTGCCATCTGGTGAAGCGTTGGGCGATATCCTGCGTCAAAGCGGCGAGCGAACCTTCGGAATAGTTCTCCGGCACGAGGTCGAGGCCCATGCTCATGAACACCCGGCCGAAGCTGTTCTGCAGGTCGGCAAAGGCGACGTCGCGGCGCAGTTCGGCGAGCAGGGCATTGAGCGATTCGCGAATCAGCGCAAGTTCCGATACGCGTTCGTGCTGCGCGCCGGTACGCGTCTGTTCATGGATGCGCAGCGCCACGTCGTTGTACAGGCCGGCGAGCTCGAAGGTCTTGATCGACTGGTTGTAGCGGATGCGGGAAATATGCACTTGCGTGAGCACCGCCATCGAGGAGGCGAGGCGCTGCTCCTCGATCAAGGCATCGCGTGCCTCGGCAACCCGCTGCTCAGGCCCGATACGGAACACGTTCAACAGGTTCCAGCTCACCTGTGCACCGGCGCTGACCCAGTCCTGATTGAGCAGGTAGTCGCTCGAATCATAGTAGGAGCCTGCCGTCAGGTTGAGATTGGGCAGCAGGCGCAGCAGGGCCGTCCTGGTCTCGGCGGCGGAAATGCGCTTCTGGTAATAGGTCTCGAGCAACTCGGGCCGCTGTTGCAGCGCAACGTCTTCCATGCGTTCGAGGTCGATCTGCAGGTTCGGCACGGTGAATGCGGGCGTGGTGACGTCGGCCAGTTCGAACCCGGTGCCCGGGCGCAGGCCCATCAGGGCGGCGAGTTCAGTGTGTGCGTTGGTCAGTTCCTGGCGCAGGCTTTGCAACGAACGCAGGATGTCGAGCAGTTCGCGCTGGTATTGCAGGGCTTCGAGCGGCGAACGCAATTGCTGCGCCTCGACCTTGCGCGAATCGACCAGCGCGGATTCGGCACGGCCGATCAGCGGCCCGACTTTCCGCAACAGGCGTTCGGCCGAAACGGCCCGCCAGTACGCAGCCCGGACTTCCTGCGTGATGTTGTGCAGGACTTTGCGCTCGCGCTCCTTGTTGATCAGGAAGCGGTCGGCCTGTTGTTGCGCGCGAACGTAGGAGAGGCCGAAATCGAGCACGTTCCAGGTGAATGCGACGTCGTAGGTGTTGCGCTTCTTGTCCTGCGAGACGGAGTAGGTGGGATTGGCCGGCAGCGGTTCCGGTTCGCCGTCGGCAAAGCGCACGCTGGCCGACGCTGCGTAGTTGTCGCGCTCCGAGTAGCCGGCTGCGGCGGTCAGGCTTGGCAGCATGTCATAGCGGGCAAGGTCGGTCTGTTGTTGCGCCAGTGCGGCTTCCAGCACCTTGAGTTTGCGGTCGCGGTTGTTGCGCACCGCGCGGGCTATCGCTTCATCGAGGGAAATCGCGCCGCTGATCTCGTCCTGATGGCGGGTCAGCCGGTCCATGTCGCTGCGCACGGTCTCACGCAGCTCCTCGGTGGCAAATCGGATCGGCTGGACGGAACAGCCGGTGATTACGGTAACTGAACAGATGGCGACAACCAGCTTATTCAACATGATGAACCTCGCGTTCGTAATGCCAGGGGAAGCGCCCCGGGTTGAATTGATGTTGATAAATCACAACTTATCGATTGTGATGTCAAAATATATCATATTTATCATATTGTCTATATATATCTTAATAATGTTTAAAACGGTAGTCTCGTCGTTCGTCAATTGCCGGCGCTGATGATCCGGGCTTGGGCAACATGGCGATCGGTGGCCTGCGGCGCGAAGCGGTGGATTTGCCTTGGCGTGCGCCGCGGCGTGGTCTTGAATGAGAGCGGGGAGTGGATACGCCCTGTCGCACGGATTTCAAGGACGAGAACGCCATGAACACAGACGAACCGACCGTCGCTCCGCTTGTCGCGACTTCGTCTCGCCAGGTCTCGCCGCCCTACCGGGTGGCCGTCGATGAGCTGATCGCCCAGCTGGGAACCAGTCGGGCGCGCGGCCTGAGTCAGACCGAAGCACAGAAGCGCTTGCGCCTGCACGGCCCGAACGAGCTGCCGGTGCCGCGCCCGGTGCCGGAGTGGGTGAAGTTTCTCCGCCAGTTTGCCGACCCGCTGATCATCCTCTTGCTCTTTGCCACGGTCGTCTCGCTGACCGCCTGGCTGATCGAGGGCGCCCACGGCATTCCGTACGAGACGTTGACCATCGTGGCGATCGTCATCTTCAATTCGCTGCTCGGCTACCTGCAGGAACGCCACGCCGAGGAAGCGGTTGAGGCGCTCAAGGCTATGGCCGCGCCGACGGCGCGTGTCCTGCGCGACGGCGAACCGTGCCAGATTCCGGCGCGCGAGGTGGTTCCGGGCGACATCCTGCTGATCGAGGAAGGCGACACGCTACCGGCCGACGCGCGAGTCATCGAGTCGATCGTCTTGCGCGTTGCGGAAGCGGCGCTGACGGGTGAAAGCTCGCCAGCATCGAAAAACCCGGAGGTCATCGCCGCGGAAGCCGGTATTGGCGATCAGGAGAACATGGTCTTCAGCGGCACCTCGGTGACCACCGGGCGCGGCTCGGCCGTCGTCGTGGCGACCGGCGCGAGCAGCGAGATCGGCCGCATCGCCGGCAGCCTGCAAAGCACTCAGGAAGCCCCCACGCCGCTGCAGAAGGAGCTCGATCGGGTCGGCTATTTCCTCGGGCGGCTGGTCATCACGCTGGCCGTGATCATGGGCGCGACGCTCCTGTGGCTCAACTGGGGCGAACACTCGCTCGGGCATTTCGTAGCGATCCTGATGTTCTCGGTCGCACTGGCCGTGGCGGCGGTGCCGGCCGGGCTGGTGGTAATCAATACGATCACCCTGTCGATGGGCATGTCACGGATGGCCGAACGCAACGTGATCGTCCGCCGCCTGAGTTCTGTGGAGACGCTCGGCTCGACGACGGTCATCTGCTCGGACAAGACCGGGACGTTGACGCGCAACGAGATGACCGTTCGCCGCGTCGTTGTGCCGGACGGCACGGTCGACGTCTCGGGCATCGGCTACGCGCCTGAAGGCCACCTGACGCACCACGGCGCACCGCTGGCGCATGGGCCGCTGCAGGCTGCGATCGAGCGCCTGCTCTATTCGGCGGAACTTGCCAACAACGCCCGCCTGGTCAAGGCGGGCGAGCGCTGGACGATCCAGGGCGACCCGACCGAGGGCGCGCTGATCGTCGCCGCGCGTAAGGCCGGAATCACCAAGGGTTACCTCGACGAGCGCTTCATCCGCATCGGCGAGATGCCTTTTACCTCCGAACGCAAGATGATGAGCACCGCCCATCGCGATGCGATGAACGAGGATTTCATCGGCATCGCCGCCAAGGGCGCGCCCGACGTGCTGCTGGGCTGCTGCACGCACGAACAGGTCGGCGACGAACCCCGTCTGCTAACGGAACAGCGGCGCGCCGAATGGGCGAAGACGATCGAAGCCCTGGCAACCGACGCGTTGCGCACGCTCGGCATCGCTTACCGTCTGCTGCCGCACGCGGCGCTCAAGCACGGTCTGAGCGAGCAGCACGAAGAGGAGATGGTGTTTCTCGGCGTCGTCGGCATGATCGACCCGCCGCGCCCCGAAGCCGCAGTGGCGGTCGAGGCGGCGCGCACCGCTGGCGTGCGAACGATCATGATCACCGGCGACCACCAGATCACCGCTGCCGCCATCGCGGCCGAACTGGGAATCATCGATAAGGGCGCACGCGCGCTATCCGGCGCAGAGTTGCAGAAGATGAATGATGCCCAGCTGTGCGACGCCGTTCGTGGTTGTTCGGTCTATGCGCGCGTCGCGCCCGAGCACAAGCTGCGCATCGTTTCCGCCTTGCAGGACGAGGGCTATATCGCGGCGATGACCGGCGACGGCGTCAACGACGCGCCGGCGCTCAAGAAAGCCGACATCGGCATCGCCATGGGTATTACCGGTACCGACGTCTCCAAGGGCGCGGCAGACATGGTGCTGACCGACGACAATTTCGCCTCAATCGTCGCTGCAGTGGAGGAAGGCCGGACGATCTTCGCCAACATCCAGAAATGCCTGCGCTTCCTGCTCTCGTCGAATGCCGGCGAAGTGTTCTTCATGTTCTTCGGCGTACTTCTGGCCGGCATCATCGGCTTGCAGGGCGAACCCGGTTCGACAATCACCGTGCCGATGCTGGCCGTCCAGATCCTGTGGGTCAATCTGCTGACCGATTCCGCACCGGCGCTGGCTTTGAGCGCCGACCCGGTCGACCACGACGTGATGCGCCTCCCGCCGCGTGACCCGGCGAGCCACGTGATCGACGCGCCGATGTGGCGCGACATCTACTTCGTCGGCGCGATCATGGGCGTGGGCACGCTGGCGGCGACCGACTGGATTCTGCCCGGCGGCCTGATCCCCGGCGGCACCGGCGACGCGTCGCGCGCGCAGACGATGGCCTTCACCACGCTGGTCTTCTTCCAGGTCTTCAACGCCTTCAACGCGCGCTCACGCCGGCGCAGCGCGTTTTCCGGGCTGTTCGACAACCGCTGGCTGTGGATTGCCACCATCGGCGTCAGCCTGGCGCAGGTTGCCGTCGTGCATGTGCCCTTCCTGCAAGCGGCATTCCACACCGAGGCGCTCACCCTGTGCGAATGGCTGGTCAGTGTGGCGATCAGCAGCGCCGTGTTGTGGGCCGTCGAGTTGCGCAAGCTGGCGCACCGTCTGCGCCGGGACTAAAAGAAGCGGGCCGGGCGTCATTCAACGCGCGGCCCGTTTTTCTATCGATGGCGCAGGTTAAACCGGCGACCCCAACTCGCGTACGTAGCGCCGCCATTGGGCGACGTAGCGGTCGGCGCTTAGCTGCAGGTTGGCGACTTCCTCGTCGGTCAACTCGCGCACGATACGGCCGGGCAGGCCGACGACGAGTGAGCGGTCGGGGATGACCTTGCCTTCGGGGATCAGCGTGTTGGCGCCGATCAGGCAGTTCTTGCCGATGACGGCGCCGTTAAGCAAGGTGGAACCCATGCCGATCAGGCTGTTGTCGCCGACCGTGCAGCCGTGCAGGATGACGCGATGGCCGACGGTGACGTTCTTGCCGACGATCAGCGGGATGCCCGGATCGGTGTGCAGCACCGAGTTGTCCTGGATGTTGCTGTTCTCGCCGACCGAGAGCAGGTCGGTGTCGCCGCGCAACGTGCAGTTCCACCAGATCGACGCGCCCTTGGCGATCTGGACTTCGCCGATCACGGTGGTGTTGGGAGCGATCCAGCTGTCCGGATCGATTTTTGGCGAGAGTCCGCCGAGTGGATAAATCGACATTTTCTGTCCTTGCAGTTCAAATCAACGAAATTAAAAAATAAAACCTTAAAAAAATCAGTTGCTTATTGGTATCGAAGCGCCTCGATCGGGTCGAGCGCGGCGGCCTTCCGGGCCGGATAAAACCCGAAGAATACGCCAACTCCAGCGGCAACGGCGAAGGCGACAAGGACGGCGCCGCCCGATATGACAATGACCATATCGCTCAGCGCATTGACCAAGAGCGCACCGCCGATGCCGAGCGCGAGGCCGATCAGGCAGCCGGTGACCGAGATCATGATCGCTTCGAGCAGGAACTGGGCGAGGATGTCTTTCCGACGCGCGCCGATCGCCCGGCGGATGCCGATCTCGCGCGTTCGTTCGGTCACCGAGACGAGCATGATGTTCATGATCCCGATGCCGCCGACGACGAGCGAGACCGAGGCGATGGCACCGAGCAGCAGCGACATGACGCGCGTGGTTTCGGCCGCCGAATCGGCCGCAGCGGCGAGGTTGCGGATGAAGAAGTCGTCGTCCTGGTCTTCGCGGATGCGGTGGCGCTGGCGGAGCAGGGCGGTGATCGACTTCTCAACCGCCGGCATGACCTCGGACGACGCCGCCTGCACGATGATCGAACGCACGGAGCCGGCAAACGGTACGCCGAAGACCTTGCGCTGCGCCGTCGTGAGCGGAATGATCACCGTGTCATCCTGGTCGCGACCGTCGAGATTCTGCCCTTTGGGGGCGAGCGTGCCGATGATCGTGAAGGGCGTCTGGCGGATGCGGATCGTCTTGCCGACCGGATTTTCGTCGGCTTCGAAGAGATTGTCCGCGGCGGTCTTGCCGATCAGTGCGACGCGCGTCGCCGAACGTACATCGCCATCGCTGAAATTCTGGCCGTCCTTGAGGAACCAGGCACGCGCGGCGATGTAGGCCGGCGTCGTGCCGACGACTGTCGCGTTCCAGTTCTTCGCGCCATGGATGATCTGTTGCGTCCCCTGATGCACCGGCGCGACATTGATCACGTCGTCGAGTTCGGCGATCGCCTCGGCGTCCGCCACACGCAAGGTCGGCCCGAAACCGCCGCCGCTACGCACACCACCCGCGTGCGTGGAACCGGAGATGATTACGTAGAGATTGCTGCCCATC
>RRZT010551768.1_pt1 | contig 12973 bp, 6 predicted proteins | sample 2165551 | NCBI WGS metagenome assembly RRZT01 (sample SAMN10456910, study PRJNA506462) | wastewater metagenome | biome: wastewater; feature: sludge; material: wastewater sludge; isolation source: wastewater sludge with Escherichia coli K12::gfp cells carrying plasmid... | place: USA: Moscow, Idaho ... | reverse complement strand
CCGCCAGCGCGGGTTCGTCGCCCGTGTGGGCCTCGTCACCGAAGAAATCGACCGGAGTTCCCATATCGACCGGAGCGCCGGTCTCGTCGAGCAGCGTCACATCGACCGCAACGCCGTAGTTATGACGTCCGCCGCGCGTTCCGTCGGCTACGTAAACCTGATTCGGCGTACCTTTGACCAATTCGTACATCTGCCGCTGCACGCTGACCGGACGCGCGGCGTCGCACACCAAGAGCCGCCATCCGGGACGACGCTCCCGCAGCAGCCGCTGCGCCGCAGCCACCTTGCGCGCGAAATGCGGAAGCAGGTAGGCGGTTTCCAGATCGCCGTAGACGTCGCGGCGCATGAAATTATCCGGGGCCGAGTACATCAGCTTCACCCGCAGCGTCGAATCCACGGCCAGCACATCCACCAGCCCCGCCCGGCGCATCTTGGCGTCGAAGCCCTCTTGGGCCTGCACGCCCCAGCAAATCATAACCGCTGCAAACACCATCCAAACTCTTCTCATAACAACATCTCCATTTTCCAGCTCAAAGATAATCAATTATCTGCAAATCAAAAGACACCGCCGGGCGCACGGCAGGCCGGACCGTCCGGATCAAAGCCCGGCTCCGGGAACCGCCGCAAACGGCGTGCGCACGCCGTTCCCAAACAAATGAACGGCAGCCCCGAAGATAGCGCCGTCCATCCGACACACGCATATCGACTATTCCGTCAGAACCGAAAATTCCGCGATGCCGGGACGGTCGCCCGCAGCGAGCGACAACGCCTCGAACCGGACGGTACGCCCGCGCTGCGGCTCGAATTCCACGACCTGCTCCACCGGATTGTTGACGATATTCGAGAATTCGCCCTCCGCCGCCGTACGGCCGTCGACCGACACGCGATAGCGGGTCACCACGCCGCTCGCCCAGCGACTTTGGTCGGGCGTGTAGGCAAATCCCCTGAAAGTCCGCTCCTCCCCCGTATCGGCGGAGAATCCCGCAACGCCCGCGGGCAGATAGACGACAGTCGAGACATCGCCGTCGAAAAGCCCGACGGCCTCTTCGTCCGGAAGCTCCTTCACGCGAAACGCCCCACAGGGAATATCGAACCCGCGCGAAGCCACGGCGCTCATACGACCGTCCTCCGGGTCCCGGACAAGCGCCTTGACAACGCCCCGGCCCGTCATCGGAAAAGGTTTCGCGTACAGCTCCGAAGAAGGCCCCGGCTCCGTCCCGTCCAGCGTATAGCGGATTTCCGCCTGCGTATCGCCCGCAGCGAGCGTCACCTCGCCCGCACCGTTGCGCACGATGCGCGGCTCTTCGAGCAGCACGGGCGCATCGTAGGCTTCCACATTGGAGATGCAGAGCGGACCGCGGGCCTGCCCGAAACGGACGCGGAGCGCCGGAGTCGTGACCCCTGCGAAACGAATGATCCGCTTGTATCCGATCGTCGTCATTTCCTCCGCGGTTTCGACGGGCCGCCACGTATCGCCGTCGAGCCATTCGACGGCAAAGCGTCCGACGCGCTGTCCGAGCGGAATATATTCCTGAAGCAAAATGCGGTTCACACGGCGCGGCTGCTCAAACCGCAGCGAGAGCGTCGCCGCCGTCACGCCGTCGTCGGTAGCCCAGTAAGTATCGGCCCTGCCGTCGACGGCTTTCGCCGCGGAGAACCGGCGCGCCCCGCCCCGCACGTTGTCGGCCGTCGCTTGGGCTTCGCCGAAAAGGTCGTGCGCGAACTCCGCATCGAGCACACGGCGCCACTCCATGATACGCGCGGAATCCGCAGGGGCGATGCGGCCGGAGCGATCGACCGGAAAATTGAGCAGCAGATTGGCGTTGCGCCCCACGCTTTCATAATAGATGTCGATCAGCCGCGAGAGACTTTTGAGCTGGTGGTCTTCCCGCGGATGATAGAACCAGCCCGGACGTATCGAGACGTCGCACTCGCCCGGCAGCCACGTATCGCCGTCGGACTCGCCGCAGGTGAAATCATTGAGCCGTTCATCGCCGCGGCCCTTTACCATGCTCCAATTCGTCTGTCCGGCCCGGCCCTCTTCGTTGCCTATCCAGCGGATGTCGGCGCACGTGCCGCCGAAAATCACCGCTTCGGGCTGCAGTTCGTTGATCGTCCGGCGCGCCCGTTCGTAGCCGTAATAGGTCTTGGCGTCGATGCTGCGCTTCTCGTCCGCACCGCCGTACCAGCCGTCGCCGCCGTTCGCGCCGTCGAACCAGTATTCGAAAAGCGGCCCGTAACCGGTGAGCAGTTCGCGCATCTGGTTGTGGAAATAAGCGACATACTCCTCCCGCCCGTATTCCGGATGGTTGCGGTCCCAAGGCGAAAGATAGATGCCGAACTTGAGTCCGTGCCTGCGGCAGGCATCGGACAGCTCCCGCACCAAATCCCCCTTGCCGCTGCGCCACGGGGAGTTCTTCACGCTGTACTCGGTATAGGCCGAAGGCCAGAGACAGAACCCGTCGTGGTGCTTGGCCGTGAGCATCACGCCTTTCATCCCGGCGGCCCGGAACGTCCGCACCCACTGGTCGCAATCCAGATCCGCAGGGTCGAACGTCGAAGCCGGAGTATCGCCGTACCCCCATTCCATGTCGTTGAACGTATTGAGCCCGTAATGGACGAAGGCGTAGGTTTCCAGCTGCTGCCAAGCGAGCTGACGGGCATTCGGCACCGGAAAAAGCGGCGCGGGAGCTTCGACGCGGCCGCATGCGGCCGCGAAGAGCAGAAAAACGGAGAGCATTCTTTTCATGGACGGACAATTATTCGTTAAAATTAAACAAAATCGGAAACATAACGAAAAATCAGGCGGCAAAAACAACCGACCGCATTCGCCGCACGGCGGCCCTGCCGCGACCGGAAACGACGGCGGGCGTCCGCCCGCGCAGCACCTGCCGCCTCCGGCAGAGAGCCTGAAACAGAAGCCCCCGCGGCCCGGCCGCCGAAAAGCCCTAAAAATAAAAACTTTCCGCCTCGGCGGGTAATATTGATTGGATTTCGCCGTTAAATGATTACTTTTGCACGAAACAAAGCGAACATACCGAAAACAATATGACATTCTTCAAACGCTGGAACAACATCGTCGGCTGGGCGGTCTTCGCCATCGCCGCCGCGGTCTACCTGATGACGATGGAACCCGTTTCGAGCCTCTGGGACTGCTCGGAATTCATTGCAACTTCCTACAAACTCGAAGTCGGACACCCTCCCGGTGCACCGCTGTTCATGATGCTGGCCCGGCTGGCGACCCTGTTCGCCTTCGGCAATCCCGACTACGTGGGAGTGGCCGTAAACGCCATGAACTCCATCGCCAGCGCATTCTGCATCCTGTTCCTGTTCTGGACCATCACCCATCTGGCACGGCGCCTGGTGACTCGCGGCGGCGGTGAGCTGACGCAGGCCAACACGCTGGCCGTCCTCGGCGCAGGCATCGTCGGCGCGCTGGCCTACACCTTCACCGACACGTTCTGGTTCTCGGCCATCGAGGGCGAGGTATACGCCCTCTCGTCGATGTTCACGGCGCTCGTGGTGTGGCTGATGCTCAAATGGGAAGAGGAGGCCGACGAACCCCATTCGTCGCGCTGGATCGTGCTGATCGCCTACATGATGGGCCTTTCGATCGGCGTGCACATCCTCAACCTGCTGACCATTCCGGCGCTGGTATTCATCTACTATTTCCGTAAGACGGAGAAGGTGACCTTCAAAGGCATGGTCTACGCCACGCTGATCGCGGGCGCCATCCTGCTCTTCATCAACAACATCATCATCCCCTACACGGTCTATGTCGGGGCGATGGTCGATCTCTTTTTCGTCAATACGCTCGGCCTGCCCGTCAATTCGGGCATCGTGCTCTTCGCGCTGGCGCTGATTCTGGGCTGCGGCTGGGCCGCATGGTACACCCACCGCAAAGGCAAGGTCGTCTGGAACATCATCCTGCTCTCGACGACGATGGTGCTCGTCGGCTTCTCGTCGTACGCGTCGGTGACGATCCGCGCCGCGGCCAATCCGCCGATGAACAGCAACAACCCCAACAACCCGCACGCACTGCTGTCGATGCTCAACCGCGACCAGTACGGCGACCGTCCGCTGCTGCTGGGCGCCTATTACTCCGCGCCGCCCGAAGGCTACAAGGAAAAATCGTTCTACTACCTCGACGAGGACGGCAAATACAAACCCGCTTCGGTCATCACGGGTTACACCCACTCCCCCGAATTCGTACACTTCTTCCCCCGCATGTGGGACGCCCGCAAAGGCGAGAAGGAGTACAAGCAGTGGGGCGCCTACCGCACCCGGACCGACGTCATGCGCGACGACAAGGGTGAAATCCTCCGCGACGAACAGGGCCGTCCCATACGGGGCGAGGTAGTCGATTTCGGCCGTAAGAAACTCTACAACGACGGTTACGAGGACCGCACGATCGTCGAGCCGACGTTCGCCGAGAACCTCAACTTCTTCTTCAACTACCAGCTGTCGTACATGTACTGGCGTTACTTCCTCTGGAATTTCGTGGGACGCCAGAGCGACATACAGCCCACACGCACGCAGATCACCGACGGCAACTGGCTGTCGGGCATCAAATGGATCGACGAGAAATTCCTCGGCCCGCAGGACGACCTGCCCCGCGAAATCGCCGAAAACAAGGGCCGCAACACCTATTACTTCCTGCCCTTCCTGCTGGGACTGATCGGACTGATCTACCAGCTGAACCGCGACGAACGCAACTTCTCGATCGTCCTTTGGCTCTTCATCATGACGGGCATCGCGCTGGTGTTCTATTTCAACACCTCGCCGGGCGAACCGCGCGAACGCGACTACGTCTACGCGGGTTCGTTCTATGCGTTCTCGATCTGGATCGGCTTCGGCGTGCTGGCGATCCGCGACCTCGTCGCATGGCTCACCAAGCGCAAAAACGTCACCGCGGCAGTTGCCGCGACGGCGGTCTGCATGGTCGTCCCGACGATCCTCGCGGCGCAGAACTGGGACGACCACGACCGTTCGCACCGCTACATGGCGCGCGACATCGGCTGGAACTACCTGATGTCCACGCTGCCCAACTCGATCATCCTCAATTACGGCGACAACGACACCTTCCCGCTGTGGAACAATCAGGAGGTTTACGGCGTACGTCCCGACGTGCGCATCATGAACACCTCCTATCTGGGCGGCGAATGGTACATCGACGAGATGAAGACCAAGGCCAACAAGGCGCCGGGCGTGCCCTTCTCGCTGCCGAAGAGCAAATACACCTTCGTAAACGACTGGGTGCCGGTTTACGACCGCGTCAACCGCAGCGTCGATATCAAGGAGGTGATGGACTTCATCCGCACCGACCATCCCGACTCCAAGATCAAGATGGCCGACGGTTCGATGGTGGACTACATCCCGACCAAGCGCATCGCGCTGCCGGTGAACAAGGAGAACGCCATCGCATCGGGCATCGTCGCCGAAAAGGACCGCGACAAGATGGTGGACACGGTTTACATCAACCTGCGCAAGAATTCGATCGACAAGAACCAGCTGATGATCCTCGACATGCTGGCCAACTTCGACTGGAAACGGCCTATCTACATGACGCAGGTCTACATCCTGCAGGATTTCGGACTGATGGATTACCTCCAGTTCGACGGCTACGCCTACCGTTTCGTGCCGATCCTCACCCCGGTGCAGAATCCGTGGGAGATCGGGCGCGTGGACGCCGATTATGCGGCGCCGCTGCTGCGCGACACCTTCAGATACGGCAACCTCTCCGATCCGAGGGTATACGCCGACTACTTCATTCAGTATAACCTGAGCGCATCGCATGCACGCGACTCCTTCGCACGGGTCGCCAAGGAGCTGCTGCGGCAGGATCGGGCGCAGGAGGCGGGCGAGCTGCTCGACCTCGGACTCGAAAGGATGCCTACGTGGCAGATCCGTTTCACCGACACCAATACCTACCCCTTCCTCGAAGCCTATTACGCCGCATCGGCGATGGGCGTCGAAGAGGCCGCCGCCAAGGGCGACGCCCTGCTGCGCGAGTATGCCCAAACGCTGATCGAATACATCGAGTACTACCTACGCTTCGAGGGAACGCAGGGCGACATGGTATCGCCGATCCTCGACGAGAAACTCGACCAGCTGGGCGACATCTACTATCTGGCGACCTACGCCGGACGCAAGGAAGTCGTCGCGGAGCTGAACACCTACTACCGTTCGTTCGGAGTCTCGGAAGACAACCTCGTGGACGTCGGCGACAAGCCCCGTCAGGCCGACACGACGCTGATTCCCAAAGGCATGAACGAATAAAGACCCGCAATAGCGGAAACGCACACGCCCGGCAATGCAGTTGCCGGGCGTGTGCGTTTTTTCCGCAGGCCGTCCGAAAGCGGACTGACAGCGCGCCGAAGCTTCCGGGGCAGCAGCACCCGCATGACGTTGGTCGTCTGAGCCGGCCCCTTGACCATGAACGAGTAGCCGTTCCGCCCCACCCGCTCGGTCTCGACGCAGGCGGCGCACGCCAATACCTGCGGCCGGCCGGGATCGGCGACCTTGTCCAGATTGTAAAGCAGCGCCTGCGTACCGGGCAGCACCGCACGGCGCGTCAGTACCGGAAGCGCCGGATCGAACAGGTCGATGAATTTCCCTTCCAGCACGAAAGGCTCCGTATCCGCATTTTCATCGACGACAGCCACGATCTCGTAAGGTCCCCGTTCGAGGTAGAAATGGTTTTTGAATTCGAGCGTCCCGGCCTGCTTCCCTTTGCCGTAAAGCCTGCGCACGGCAGCAAGATACTCCGCATCGCCGCCTGCCGTGAGGACGAAATCCTTCGGATCGCGGCGGATCACCGTCGGAGTCCACTCCGAAGGCCGGCGCGAGATCATGGAAAACCCCGGCGACGAGGGCAATCTCGTGCAGGAAGCCGAGATTCTCAAAGCATTCTCGATCGTCGCGGGCGTCCGCTGCGAAGGCCGCAGGCTGACGCTCATGCCCCGCCTGCCGTGGTTGTGGGACACGATGGAGTGCGTGGACTGGCCTGTCACCGACGCCGACGGGCGGACGCACCGCATCCGCTTCACCGTCCGCCACGAACGCTGGCTGCGCCGCTGCACGGTCGAGCTGGAAGGCATCGGCAGGTTCGAAGGCACGGACATCCGTTTCGGCCCGTTCCCCCGTCTGCAGAACAACCCGAAGGGTTACGAAACCGAACTGATCGGAAACGCCTCGTGGATCTGGGTCCGCGGCATCAAAGGCGACAAACGCACGATCACCGTCGAACTCTAACCGCAACAGGCCATGAAACACCTTTTCATCGCGGCATGCTGCTGTCTGGCGTCCGCCGGATTCGCGGCCGAGCCGTTCGAAATCCGCGGCGTGCTGCCGTGGCACAACTTCCTCTGCGGCCCGACGGCTTGGAACAAAGCCGATTACGAGGTTTACCTCGACAACTGCGAAGCCGAAGGCATCAACTTCATCGGTTTTCACAACTACACGGGCGGCGGCGAACGCTACGCCACCTACGTCGAACCGATGGTGCGCATCTCCGACCGGGGCATCGTGCCGCAGGCCATGCTCGACAACTCGCTCAGCTGCCGCTGGGGCGCACTGCCGCTCCGGCTCAAGGAGTTTGCGTTCGGCTCGCAGCGGGCGCTCGACGTACCGCGCGGCGCCGAAGCCTTCGGCAGCGACTGCTCCCTGATTTCGAAAACACCCGACGAACACTACCGCAACACGCAGCGGCTGATGCGCGACGTACTGCGCATGGCCCACGACCGGGATATCGAAATGGCCATGGGCTTCGAATTCGGCGTCGTGCCGCCCGAATATTTCTCGCTCTACGCCGCAGGCAGCTGTTTCTTCTGGCTCGGCGCAGGCAACATGGTCCCCAATCCGTGCCATCCGACCTCGGTCGAACTGCACCGGGCGGCGCTCGACGACCTGCTGGAAAACTATCCCGACATCGACTATGTGTGGCTCTGGCTCAACGAACATTCGTTTCTGGGCGTGGTCGTCGAACAGGCGCTGGGCGACCCCGCCTTCGCGGAGGTGTTCCGCCGGGAATCGGGCCATTTTGAAGAGGCGCAGAGCGACAGCGAACGTTTCGTGGGCGTGTGGTCGCTCGAATACATCCGCCGCACGCTCGACCATCTCCGGCAGAAAGGCTCCCGCGCCAAGCTGATCATCGGCGGCGGGGGCGGCGGGGGCCAACTGCCGGGCATCCTGCGCGGACTGGACCGGGCGCTGCCCGAAGAGGTTGTCTTCAGCTGTCTGAACCCCGATCTGGGACGCACCCGACAGCCCGGATTCCTCGCCGACATCGCCCGCCACCGCAAAGTCTGGGCCGTGCCGTGGCTCGAAGGCGACAACCAGATGTGGCACCAGCAGCCGCGCGTGGGCAAGATGCGAGACCACGTACAGCTGGCCCGCGAACAGGGGCTTCAGGGCGTGGCGGCCATTCATTGGCGCACGGCGGAGACCCGCTATAACTTCCGCACGTTCGCCCGCTACGCCCGCACGTCGGACGACGCGACCGTCGAAACGCTCTACAAGGAGTATTTCGAAGAGGATTTCGGCGCGCAGGCCGCCGCCGCACTCGCGCCCCTGATGGCCGCCGTCGATACGGCCAACGCATGGGAGGGACCGCAGTCCCCGGAGTACTTCGCATTCCGCCCCGACTGGGGAGTGCTCGACGAAGCGAACGCCGCTTCGCGGCAGGGGATCATCGACGCCATCGACGCCGTGCAGGACAAAGAGCAGACGCCGCAGCAGCGCCGCAACCTGAAAAGTTTCCGGGCCATGCTCTCGTTCGAGTTGCTGCTGGACAAGGTCGTACGGGCGATGGCTCCGGGCTGGGAGCTGCGCGACAAAACCCTTGCGGAGAACCGTCCCGCATCGCGCGAAGCCTGCGCCGCGGCGCTCCGCGAGTTGGAATCCGCCCCCGTCGAAGAGCTGATCCGCACCTATGTTTCGCGCACCGGGTCACGCGGCGAAATGGGCATCCTGACCTCGATCAACCAGCGACTATGGAACAATTACCTGCTGCTGAAAAACTACCTGCAAGAAAACACGCATTAAAATAACCAACCGATCAACAATTATCCGCCATGACTAAAAAACTGCTACCACTACTGTTGCTGCTGGGCGGCCTGTACGGCGCGGAAAATTCCGCGCAGTCGCAGACCCGGTTCGACCGGCCGTTTGCGCCCCAAGAGGGTTTCGTTGCGACTCCCGAACGTCCCTGCCGGGACGAAATCTGCCTGAACGGCCGCTGGAAGTCCACGCCCCCGAACCGATCGTCGAACGCAACATCGCCGAGATCAACGAATGGGTGCGCATCACCCGTGAATGCGACCATACGCGCAACTGGATTTCGGGCGACGGCGAGACCCAGACCGACACCGACCTGCCGACCGTCATCGGCCACTACTGCAACATGCCGCTGATGCTCGAATGGAAGAGCAAGAGCAAACCGTGGGGCGTCGGCGAGATGGGCATGTGCTACGCCGGAACCCCGGCCCACGTCTCGGTAGTCAACGGCGACCGCGCCTTCGAATCGCAGGAAGGCCGCATGGAGGGACTCGCGGGCGAAGCGTTCGAAACGATCTCCATGCAGCGCGGTCTGGATGCCTGCTACGCCTCGATTTCCAACCTCGCGTGGTACGGCGTGCAGCCGCTCGAAATCGGACTCGACGACATCACCCGTCCCGTGGAAGCGGAGGACGGCATCTGGTTCGGCCCCTACCGGGAAGGAGTTCCGGGCGTCCAGCCCGAACGGCTCGGCCCCTACACCACCACATTCAACCCCGGTTACGATCCCCGGCTTCCGCTGTACCGCCCGTGGGCGTTGTTCGAGGGCGTGAAAGCCGCATTCAGCGACACCTATGCCGCCCTGCCCAACAAATGGGCCGTACGCAAACACACCGGGATCAGCGAACCGGTTCCGGCCGCCCGCGACGTCGTGTGGATCTCCGCCGATCCGGAATCGAAGGCCGAAAGGCAGTTCGAAGAGCTGTCCGTGGCATTCCGACCGCTCGACACGCGACGCAACCAGCTCATCCTGCTCGACGGCATCCGCCCGGCGGAAGATCCGGCCCTCGTCGAACGGCTCCGCGCCGCACTCGGCGCCGGAAGCACCCTGCTGGTATGGAACATCTCGCCCGCGGCGCTTCCGCTGGTCGAAAAGCTCGGCAGCCACGCCGTGACGCTCACTCCGCGCAATGCCGCCAGCTACATCATACGCGGCAGACACTCGCTGCTCAACGGTCAGGACCTTTCGACGCTCTATTTCAACGAACGGACCAAAGAGCCGGTTTCCAGCTTCGTGATGACCTCCGGCGACGCCTACGCCACCCTGCTCGACCCCTGCAACACGGATTGGAGCAAATGGAACTATCAGGAAGAGAACATCAAAACCGGGCAGGTGCTCCGCAGCGAGCGGGAGAGCAAGCCGCTCGGCAGCGTACTGCTCCGCAGCGAGGCCGGCCGGGGCGAGCTGCTGCTCTCGGCGATCGACCCCTTCGTGCTGGGCAACAAGGGCAGTGCGCTGATCCATGAAATGCTGCACAATCTGGGCGCACGGTTCAACGGCCGCCCGCGCCATATCCCGGCGGCGCTCGACCGGAACGGCACGGTCGTACACGCCCTGCTGAGCGGCACCTATGCCGGCGGAAGCATGGACGAGGTCATGGCCCGCGACTACCTCGCCGGAAGATATTGGGGCGCCATGGACAGCAACGAAGAGGGATTCTGGAACTTCGAAACGATGAACCTCAAGGGCGAGCAGAAAGACTGCGCCGTTTACCTGAGTTTCTGGCTGTTCAGCCCCCGGTCGCTGGTCAACCTGCTGCTGGAACCCAACATGCCCCGTCTCGATCTGGAATTCGCGGCGGACGACAAAACTGGCCGTATACGTCAACGGCAACCTTCTCGACAACGCGATCAAACGGCAGGACAACCCCGCTCTGCCGCAGCGCATCGAAGGCATTCCGCTCGAAAAGGGCTGGAACCATGTTCTGCTCAAGGTAGGCCAGTTATGGGGAGGCTGGAACGGCCGCTTCCGCTTCATCGCCACCGATCCCGCCTACATGCGGCAGCTCGAATCGGTCATCATGCAGTAAAACCCCGGAAGCCATGCGAATCAAACTCCTGAACACGGCGCTCTGCCTGCTCTTCACGGCCGCCGGCTTTCAAAAGCCAGAGACCGGGCACCAAAGGTCTCAAAAACGCCGAACTGGACCTCTCGGCCCACTATAAGGAGATCGTGCAGACTCGAACCGAACGCGCCGTGCTTCCCGATGCGGAGAGCGTCCCGTTCCTGACCGTCGATGCCGCAGCAGCGACCGGCCGATAGCGAGACCGCAGCAGGCAGGCGAGGACCGCAGCGTGGAAACCGCAGCCCGACAAAAAAGGGTTGCAGAGAAAGCGAAAAAAAATACCGCACTCCGAAAAGTGCGGTATTTCTTATTCCACAATATCCGAAGCCCCTATTTGGTTTCGGGCCGTCCGGCAGGGTGCTCCCCCGGAGTTCCGGACTCCTTCTTCTTGCTGTAGAGGAAACGCTTGATTTTGTGCGTCGGGGTTTTGACGAAGTCGTCCTTCTCCTCGACGACCTCCGAGATACGCGAAAAACGGTTGACCTTGGCATTCACGAAATCCAGAATCTCTTTTTTAAGCTGTTCGGTCTTGGCCTCCAACGCCTCTTTCTTGGAGGTCCACTCCTCGCGCCAGTCGTCGATCATGCTTTCGATCTCGTCGCGGTTGAAGTGCACGAGGGCCACCAGACGGCCCTGCTGTTCGGTGACGATCGAATCGGCGATGTAGACATGCGAATTGAGGACGGTTTCGATGTCCTCCGGATAGATATTTTCGCCGCCCGGCCCCACGATCATGTTTTTCAGACGCCCCTTGATATAGAGCCATCCGTCCTTGTCGAATTCGCCGAGGTCGCCCGTCCGGAACCAGCCGTCGGCCGTAAATACCTCCTTCGTGGCTTCGGGATTCTTGAAATAGCCGAGCATGACGCTGGGCGAGTGCGCCACGATCTCGCCCTGACGGGTATCGGGATTGATATTCTCCAGCCGCAGTTCGACGCCCGGAGCCTGCGGACCGGTCGAACCGAGCCGCACCTGCGAGGGCGCGGCACCGGCCAGCAGCGGCGCAGTCTCGGTAAGTCCGTAACCGATGGCGTAAGGCACCTTGGCCTCCAGCAGGAATTTTTCGGCGTCTCCGTCGAGCTTCGCGCCGCCGATTCCGAGGAAACGCAGGCGGCCGCCGAAGAGCTTGAGCAGTTTCTTGCCCGCGACGCGGTGCAGGTAACGGCGCATGAAGCCGATCTTATAGAGCGTGCGCCAGAATCCGGTGGACTTGAATTTGGCGAGCACCTGCAAGCGGTAGATTTTTTCGATGATCAGCGGCACGATCAGCATCACCGAGGGACGCACCGCGCGCAACGCCGGCATCAGGGCCGAGGCCGTGGGCGGACGGTCCAGATATACGACCTGCGCGCCCATCGAGAAGGGATAGATCATGCCGATCGAACATTCGTACGTATGGGAGAGCGGCAGCACCGAAAGGAATACGTCGTCGGGCTGCACGGGGAAGATGCTCGACGAAATGCCCACCTGCGCGCAGAGCGCCGAATGGGTCAGCATCACGCCCTTGGGCTTGGAGGTAGTTCCCGAAGTATAGATGATGACCGCCAGATCATCGGGTTTGGGCACCGCCGTCGAACCTTGGGCATGGACCTGCTGGGCGATGACTCCGAGGTTCTTGGTGCGGACCACGACGTTGAGCCGTCCGATGGTATCTTTCGAAAGTTTGGTGAAAAGTTTGTCGGAGACGAGCAGCGCACGGGCCTCCGAATGCTCGATGATCATGTCCAGCTCTTCGCCCGAAAAGTCCGGAAGAATCGGCACGGCGATCATGCCGGCCGAAGTGACTGCGAAGTAGCAGACGCCCCAGTTGGGCATGTTGCTGCTCAGCAGGGCCACCTTGTCGCCGGCCT
>RRZT010853065.1_pt1 | contig 12980 bp, 13 predicted proteins | sample 2165551 | NCBI WGS metagenome assembly RRZT01 (sample SAMN10456910, study PRJNA506462) | wastewater metagenome | biome: wastewater; feature: sludge; material: wastewater sludge; isolation source: wastewater sludge with Escherichia coli K12::gfp cells carrying plasmid... | place: USA: Moscow, Idaho... | reverse complement strand
TGGCGGCGAGCTTGCCGCCGAATCGCTGGATCCTGGCCCGGACGCCGGAGCCTTCGAGATTCTTGTTGACGCGAGCGTCAGGAAGCGTCGTCATCGTCGCCCTCCAACTTCTTACTACGGTGCGGCACCGCACCCGTGGATCAACTGCCTCCATCCTCATCGGAAACACAGGCCACGTCAAGGCAAACCCAACAATTCCCATGTCTGGTTATGTGGTTTTTTTGGATCGAGGCTCCCGATCCGGCTTCTCTCCCATGCCGTGATCTTCGCCGACGACGCGAGGGCCGGCACCCGGGTGGGTGCCGGCCCTCGACGCGGTGCTGTGACGATCAGCGAGCGGCGGTGCCCTCGGTGTAGTCGTCGTTGCTCTTGACCCAGCTCATCAGGCCGCGCAGCTCGCGACCGGTCGCCTCGATCGGGTGGGCCTCACCCTTGGCGCGCAGTTCCTTGAACTCGGGGGCTCCCGCGTCCTGGTCGTCGATGAAGCGCTTGGCGAAGGTGCCGTCCTGGATATCGGTGAGGACGGCCTTCATGTTCTCCTTGACGCGGGCGTCGATGACGCGCGGGCCGGAGACGTAGTCGCCGAACTCGGCCGTGTCGGAGATCGACCAGCGCTGCTTGGCGATGCCGCCCTCGTACATCAGGTCGACGATCAGCTTCAGCTCGTGGAGGCACTCGAAGTAGGCGACCTCAGGCTGGTAGCCGGCCTCGACGAGAGTCTCGAACCCGGCCTGGATCAGCGCCGAGGCGCCGCCGCAGAGCACGGCCTGCTCGCCGAAGAGATCGGTCTCGGTCTCCTCGGTGAAGGTGGTCTTGATGCCACCCGCACGCAGGGCGCCGATGGCGCGCGCGTAGGAGAGGGCGAGGGGCCAGGCGTTGCCGGTCGCGTCGACCTCGACGGCGATGATGGCGGGCACGCCACGGCCGTCGACATACTCGCGGCGCACCAGGTGGCCCGGGCCCTTCGGGGCGACCATGCACACGTCGACGCCCTCGGGGGCCTGGATGTAGCCGTAGCGGATGTTGAAGCCGTGCGCGAAGAAGAGCGCGTCGCCCTTGGTGAGGTAGGGCTCGATCTCCTCCTTGTACAGCTTGCGCTGCACCTGGTCGGGCGCCAGCACCATGATCAGGTCGGCCTCCTCGACGGCCTCCTGGACGGGAAGCACGCGCAGCCCCTCGGCCTCGGCCTTGGCGGCCGACTTCGAGCCGGGGCGAAGACCGATCCGGACGTCGACGCCGGAGTCACGCAGGTTCAGCGCGTGGGCGTGGCCCTGCGAGCCGTAACCGATGACGGCGACATGCCGGCCCTGGATGAGCGACAGGTCGGCGTCGGTGTCGTAGAACATGTCTGCCATGGGTGGGTTCTCCTTGTTTGGTTTCTACTTAGCTTTTTCGGCGAGGATCTTCGTGCCGCGCCCGAGCGCGACCTGACCCGACTGGACGATCTCGATGACGCCGTGCGGCTGAAGCATCTCCAGCAGGGCGGCGAGCTTCTCGTCGCTTCCTGTCGCCTCGACGGTGATGGTCTCGGACGACACGTCGACGGCCTTGCCGCGGAAGAGCGACACGACGTCGATGACCTGGCTGCGGGTGTGCACGTCGGCGCGCACCTTGACCAGCACCATCTCGCGGCGCACCGAGTTCTCCTCCAGTTCGAGCACCTTGCGCACCTCGACGAGCTTGTTGAGCTGCTTGACGATCTGCTCGAGCGTCGCGTCGTCGTGGACCTGGGCGACCACCGTCATGCGCGAGACCTCCTCGCGCTCGGTCGGGCCGACGGCGAGGGACTGGATGTTGAAGCCCCGCCTCGAGAACAGCGAGGCGATGCGGGCGAGGACGCCCGGCCGGTTGGAGACCAGGATCGACAGGGTGTGGTTCTTCACAGCACTTCCTCTTCCCAATCGGGGGCCATGTCGCGGGCGACCTTGATCTCATCATTGCTGGTTCCGGCGGGGACCATCGGCCAGACCATGGCGTCCTTGTTGACGACGAACTCCACCACGACCGGACGGTCGTTGATCTCGAGGGCCTGCTGGATCGCGGCCTCCATCTCGACCTCGTTCGTGGCGCGCAGGCCGACGCAGCCCATCGCCTCGGCGAGCATCGGGAAGTTCGGCACCGACTCGGTGTTCAGGTCGGTGTTCGAGTAGCGGCCGTCGTAGAACAGCGACTGCCACTGCCGCACCATGCCGAGCACGTTGTTGTTGATCACGGCGATCTTGATCGGGATGTTGTTGACCGCACAGGTGACGAGCTCCTGGTTGGTCATCTGGAAGCAGCCGTCGCCGTCGATGCCCCAGACCGTGGCGTCCGGATTCGCGACCTTGGCACCCATGGCGGCTGGCACGCAGAAGCCCATGGTCCCTGCACCGCCGGAGTTGATCCAGTGCGCCGGCTTCTCGTGAGGCAGGAAGTGCGCGGACCACATCTGGTGCTGCCCGACTCCCGCGACGTAGATGGAGTCGGACGGGCTGAGCTGACCGATCCGCTGGATGACCTCCTGCGGGGAGAGCCGACCGTCGGGCGCCTCCTCCCAGCGGGGCTGGTAGCGGGCCTTCATGGAGGCGAGCAGGCGACGCCATGCGTCCGCCTCGGGCTTCTCGTAGGCCTCGATCGCCTCGTTGAGCTGGGTCAACGTCTGCTTGACGTCGCCGACGATCGGGATGTCGACCGCCTTGTTCTTGCCGATCTCGGCGGGATCGATGTCGGCATGGATGATCTTGGCCTCGGGCGCGAAGCTGTCCAGCTTCCCGGTGACCCGGTCGTCGAAGCGGGTGCCGAGCGCGATCAGCAGGTCGGCCTTCTGCAGCGCGCCGACGGCCGCGACGGTGCCGTGCATGCCGGGCATGCCCATGTTCAGCTCGTGGGTGTCCGGGAACACGCCCCGCGCCATCAGGGTCGTGACCACGGGGATGTGGGTCTTCTCGACGAAGGCTGCCAGTTCCTCATGGGCGCGGGCCAGCGTCACTCCTCCGCCGACGTAGAGGACGGGTCGCTTTGACTCCGAGATCATCTTCGCCGCCGCACGGATCTGACGGGCGTGCGGCTTGATCGTCGGCTTGTAGCCGGGCAGGTCGAGTTCCTCGGGCCACTCGAAGGGGGCCTTCGCGACGAGCGCGTCCTTTGCGATGTCGACGAGCACCGGCCCCGGACGACCCGTGGAGGCGATGTGGAAGGCCTCCTTGATCGCGAGGGGGATGTCCGCGACGTCCTTGATCAGGAACGAGTGCTTGGTGATCGGCATCGTGATGCCGCGGATGTCGGCCTCCTGGAAGGCATCGGTCCCGATCGCGGTGCTGTTGACCTGGCCGGTGATGGCCACCATCGGGGTCGAGTCCATGTAGGCGTTGGCGATCGCCGTGACCAGGTTGGTCGCGCCGGGCCCCGAGGTGGCGATGCAGACGCCGACCCTGCCCGAGCTCATGGCGTACCCTTCGGCCGCGTGTCCCGCGCCCTGCTCGTGCCGCACGAGGATGTGACGGATCTTCGAGTCGTAGAGAGGATCGTAGGCCGGGAGGATGGCACCGCCCGGAATGCCGAAGGCTACATCGACACCCATTCGTTCGAGGGACTCGACGAGGGCCTGCGCCCCCGTCAAGGTCTGACCGTCGGTGATCGCCATAGCCTCTCCCTTCTTGTCGGCCGGCGGGGTGTACTCAAGAAAAAACCCCCGGGCCCGGGTGGGCACACGAGGGAGCGCTTCGGAGCGGATTCGCCGCGAAGCGCTATTTGATAAGTACGAGCCAGCTGGTGGGCATGGGTACACCTTTGTCGCTGCCGCGGTCGCTGTCAACCCTTCGACCACGTCGTTCCGGAATATAAGACGGACGGGCCGGGACCCAAGGTCCCGACCCGTCCGGTCAGCGTGGTGTCAGCGTGTCGCTCAGGCGTCGACGAGCTGGCGATCCTCGACGACGGTGGTGCCGACGGCCGGCTTCAGGCTGGTCAGCGCCCAGCCGATGAGCCCGATGATCAGGCCGAGGCCCACCACGAGGGCTGCGACGCCGTAGGCGATGACCGAGCTGAACAGCGAGGCGCGGAGGAAGGAGCCGTTCATGACCGTGTTGCGCTTGGTCTGGTACTCCTCGGCGAGGGCCTCGTCACCGGCCTCCTTGGCCTCGGAGGCCTTTGCGCCGAGCTCGGCGTAGGTCAGGCCCCCGGAGGCCTTCATGGCGTGCATGTTGATGGCGTCGGCCTGGGCGTAAGCGGTGAGCGGACCGCCGACGGGCTTGCCCGCGAAGGCGCCGCCCATGAGGGCCGAGTCACCGGGAACGGTGATCTTCTCGGCCTGAAGCTGCGAGGTGACCATGCCCCAGGTGAGTGCACCCGCGACGATCATGACAATCCCGGCAATGATCGACACGATGCCGACGATCTTGGTGGCCTTCATTGAGGCCCCTTTCTCATTTGTAAGGCGCGTCCACGCCTTATGATGTCCCTAAACGTATTGAGGGGTGAGCCTTACCTAAACAAGGGGGCCTACTTAAGCCCCCGGAACCCCTCTGCTACGTTTTGTAGTTTACCCGATTCCAGGTGGTCTCCGCCTCCTCCGTGACGGGGGTCTTGAGGTTCGCGATGCCGGGAGAGGAGGCGTACCTCGGCAGGACGTGGACGTGGGCGTGGAAGACCTCCTGGCCCGCCACCGCACCGGCGTTGGAGACGATGTTGCAGGCGTCGGCGCCGAGCCGGTCCTGTAGGGTGCGGGCGACCATCGCGACCACCGGGCCGAGCGCGGCGAGCACCTGGTCGTCTGCGATCACATTCTCGACGTGACGCTTGGGAATGACGAGGGTGTGGCCCACCTGCCAGGGGGCGATGTCGAGGAAGGCGAGGGCGTCGTCGTCCTCGTAGATCTTCTTCGCCGGGATCTCGCCCGCGACGATGCGGCAGAACAGGCAGTCGGTCATGTCGGTCTCCTTCGGGTTGGGGTGTTCAGCGGACCTCGAAGCCCGCCTCGCGCAGGCCGTCCTTCACCTGGTTGACGGTGAGGGTGCCGTAGTGGAAGACGCTCGCGGCGAGGACGGCATCGGCCCCCGCCCGGGCCGCCTCGACGAAGTGCTCGACGGTGCCCGCCCCGCCTGAGGCGATCAGGGGCACGTCGACCACCTCGCGGACGGCGCGGATCATCTCGAGATCGAAGCCGTCCGTGGTGCCGTCGGCGTCCATCGAGTTGAGCAGGATCTCGCCGACGCCACGGTCGCAGGCCTCCTTCGCCCACGCGATGGCGTCCACTCCCGCCGAGCGTCGGCCACCGTGGGTGGTGACTCCGTAGCCCGACTCCATGCCCTCCTCGCGGCGGGCGTCGAGCGACAGCACCAGCACCTGGTTGCCGAAGGTCTCCGCGATCTCGCCGATGGCGTCGGGGCGGGCGAGCGCCCCGGTGTTGATCCCCACCTTGTCCGCCCCGGAGCGTAGCAGCAGGTCGACGTCGGCGACGCTTCGCACCCCTCCCCCGACGGTGAGCGGGATGAAGACGGTCTCCGCGCAGCGCGCGACCATACCACGGGTGGTCTCCCTGCCGTCGGAGGAGGCGGAGATGTCGAGGAAGGTCAGCTCGTCGGCCCCCTCGGCCGAGTACCGGGCGGCGAGCTCCACGGGGTCGCCCGCGTCGCGGAGATTCGTGAAGTTCACCCCCTTCACGACACGCCCGTCATGGACGTCGAGACAGGGGATCACACGCAGCGCTACAGACACGTGCGTCAGGCTACATGCCCTCAGCCGTGTCCGCTCCCCCGTGCCTGCCTGCTCAGTCCTCGTTCATGTCGGCCGCCACCACGCCCCTGCGCATCGAGTCGGCGACGGCGTGGCAGGTCCGGCGCAGGTCGCCCGGGCCGGCGGCCGCCGCCAACTGGCCTGCCAGGTCGATCACCTGGCGCACCCAACGCACGAAGTCGCCCGCTGCCATGCCGGTGTTGGCGAGCACCTTTGACAGGTCCTGGCCGCTGGACCAGCGCCACGCCGCCTCCGCGAAGCCGATGTCGGGCTCACGGCCCCGGTCGCGCTGCTGTTTTCGTTCGAGCTGGCCGACCTCGCGCCACACCATCCTGAGCTCCGACTGTGCGCGTTCGGAGGCGGCGTCGGGCATCCGCGGATGGGCGGCGTCGCGGCTCGGCCTCGACTCGAAGACGAGCGTGGAGAGGACGGCGGCGAGTTGGGCGGGGTCGAGGCCTTCGAAGACGTCGCGCCTGATGCATTCGGCAGCGACGAGGTCGAGCTCGTTGTAGATGCGGCGCAACATCCGGCCCGCGTCGGTGAGCCGGTCGTCGTCGAGGTAGCCGAGCTCGTCGAGGACGGCGCACACCCTGTCGAACTGGACGGCCAGCGAGTTCGCCCTCCCGGTGGTCTGCTCCTCGACCCTCCTCGCCTCGCGCTCGATCCGGATCACCCGCGCCGCCTCGACGGCGTGCAGTTCGCGGTCCGGGCACGCGTGCACCGGATGGGCACGGAGCTCGGCGCGCAGCGTGGCGATCTGCGCGGCGACCGCGTCATCGGTCGGGATCGCCGTGTCGGGGATCTCCGGGTCGAGCTCCTCGATCTTCGCCGACATGGCGCTCAACAGGGCACGGCGCGAGCGCCGGTCCCGCAGCGAGAAGTCGCGCGGCACCCTGGCGCGCCCGACCGGCACCAGCGGGCCGCGCAGGTCGTGCGGCTGAAGCTTGAGGACGGTGTGGTCGCCCGAGATGGTCTGCACCCACGGCTCACCGTCGCGCTTGACCTTCTGACCCACCCGCAACACGACCGACCAGCCCTGGCGCGGCACGTGCACGATGTCGCCGGGCATCAACTGGGTCATCGACTCCGAGACCTGGTCGGCCGCCTCTGCGCGGCGCGCCTTGGACGACGACGCCTCGAGTGCGCTGATCTCGTCGCGCAGCCTCGCGTACTCCATGGCGTCGCCCTGCTCGCAGTACACGGCCTCGCGTGCGGCCTCGAGATCGGCCTGCAGCGAGCGCTCGACCCGTGCCGCCTTCACCACCGTCTTGTCCGTCTGGAACTGGGCGAAGGACTGCTCCAGCAGCTCGCGCGAGCGCTCCGGCCCCATGGTCGAGATCAGGTTGACCGCCATATTGTAGGTCGGCGCGAAGCTGGAGCGCAGCGGATAGGTGCGCCGGGACGCGAGGCCCGCTACGGCCCTCGGGTCCATCCCCGCCTGCCAGAGCACGACGGCGTGGCCCTCGACGTCGATCCCACGGCGCCCCGCGCGGCCGGTGAGCTGGGTGTACTCCCCCGGCGTGATGTCGACGTGTGCCTCGCCGTTGTACTTGACGAGCTTCTCGATCACGACGGTGCGCGCCGGCATGTTGATGCCGAGCGCGAGGGTCTCGGTCGCGAAGACGAGCTTGAGCGCTCCGGTCGCGAAGCCCTCTTCCACGATGGCCTTGAAGGCAGGCAACTGGCCGGCATGGTGTGCGGCGACGCCCGCCATCAGGGCGTCGCGGAAACGCTCGTAGTCGAGGGCGTCCAGATCGGCCCGGCTGAGGTTTGCCACATGCCGGTCGGCGATCTCGCCGAGCAGGCTCGCCTCCGCCCGGTTGGTGAGCGTGATCCCCGCGTCGGCCACCTGACGCACCGCGGAGTCGCAGCCGATCCGGCTGAAGATGAAGTAGATGGCGGGCAGCAGGTTCGCCCGGTCGAGCACGATCGCCACCTCGGCGCGGCTGGTCGGCCTTCCCGCGAAGCGGGGGTGGGTGGAGCCGCCGTACTGGCCCGACCCTCGCGACCGGTCGTTCTTTCCGCGCCCGGAGCGGCCGCGTGGACGCCGTGAGTCGTCGCGCACCCGGCCGCCCTCGCCCTTGCTGACGGCGAGCAGTTCGCGGTTGACCTTCACCGCGCGCTCGGAGGGGAGCTCGCGCGCGGTGGGCGCGGTTCCCTCGAACAGGTCGAGCAGCCGCCGCCCGACGAGCACGTGCTGGAAGAGCGGGACGGGGCGACGCTCGGAGACGACGACCGCGAAATGGCCGCGGACGGTGCGCAGCCACTCTCCGAAGTCCTCGACGTTGCTCACGGTCGCCGACAGGGCGACGATCTGCACGGACTCGGGAAGGGCGAGGATGACCTCCTCCCAGACGGCGCCGCGGAACTTGTCAGCGAGGTAGTGCACCTCGTCCATCACGACGAAGCCCAGGTTCTTCAGCGTCGGGGACGAGGCGTAGATCATGTTGCGCAGCACCTCGGTGGTCATCACCACGATCTGCGCCTCGGAGTTGATCGACGAGTCGCCGGTGAGCAGGCCGACCCGTTCCGGGCCGTAGCGCTCGACCAGGTCGTGGTACTTCTGGTTCGACAGGGCCTTAATGGGCGTGGTGTAGAAGCACTTGCGCGAGGTCGCGACGGCCATGTGCACGGCGAACTCACCGACGACGGTCTTGCCTGCACCCGTAGGAGCGGCCACGAGGACGCCAGCCCCGGCTGCGAGTTCCTCGCAGGCGCTCAACTGGTAGTCGTCGAGTTGGTACGGGTACAGCTTGGCGAAGTCGCTCACCTCAGGGCTCTGGTTCACCCACCCAACCTACTCGGTGGCTGTTCCCGCCGTCCGCAGCGGCGCAGGTCAGCCGACGATGAGGTTCAGGATCCCGGGCACGGCCTCGACCCGCGCGGGCACCTCGCCCATCTCCTCGCCGTCGCCCGTCACGAAGAGGTCGTCCCCGTCGAACTCGACGACCTTTGCGCGGAGTCGCTCGACGACGGGGTTCGTGACGAACTTGCCGCTGTAGACCGACGGGAGCAGTCGGAGCAGCTTCGTGCGCGAGGCCTCGTGGATGATCGTGACGTCGAGCAGGCCGTCGGTCGGGTCGGCGTCGGGGGCGATCCGCATGCCGCCGCCGAAGATGCCGGTGTTGGCGATGGCGACCATCATGGCGCTCACCTCGCGCTGCACGCCGTCGATGGTGAGCCGGTAGCGCAGCGGATCGAAGGAGGCCAGCTCCCGCAGGGCGATGTAGCCGTAGCTGAGCGCGCCGAAGCGGAGCCTGATGTCGTTGGTCGCCCGGTTGACGCGCGCGTCGTAGCCGCTGGAGACGACCGCCCCGACGTAGCGCGAGCCGCTCGCGTTCGTCAGCAGCGAGAGGTCGAACCGGCTGGCCTTCCCCCTGATGAGCGCCTCGACCGCCTCCTTGACGCTGCCCGGCACGCCCGCCCCTCGGGCGAGGTCGTTGCCGGTCCCGGCGGGGATGACGGCGAGGGTCGCGTCGGTGCCTGCGCACGCGTTGAGGCCGAGATGGGCCATGCCGTCGCCTCCCATGACGGCGACGATGTCTCCCGGCTGCGCGGTGAGCGCGACCGATCGGGTCAGGTCGCGGGCCTGTTCGAAGGAGGTGGAGGTGACGACGTGGAGTTCGGCGTCGGGCAACCCCTCGCGGAGTCGCGCTGCGACCTTCGGCAGCGCGCGGCTCGCCTTTCCACCGCCGGAGCGGGCGTTGCACACGACGCTGACGAGGCGTCGCTTCGCGAGTTCGCCGCTCACTTGCCGTCGGCCAGATCGATGGCGAACTCCTCCGCCTGTTCCTCCGAGATGCCGCGCTTCTTGTCCCATGCCCGGCAGATGACCTCTGCGATGAAGAACATGCCGGTGACGGGGACCGCGAGGGCGAGCATGGAGAAGGGGTCGGTCGTCGGAGTGGCGACCGCGGCAAGCACGACGCTGCCGAAGATGACGCCCTTGCGGGCCTTCTTCAGCTGGTAGCCGCGCACGACGCCTGCCATGTTCAGCCCGACCACGACGACGGGGAGCAGGAAGCTCAGCCCGAAGACGATCATCACCTTGATCTCCATGCCCAGGAAGTTCTGGAGGTCAAGCAGGTTGGTGATCCCCTTGTTGTCGGGGGTGAAGCCGAGGAGCACCTCGATGCCCTTCGGCCAGACGATGTAACCGAGCGCACAGCCGGCGAAGAACAGCGGGAGCGAGACGCCCACGAAGGTCAGCGCGTAGCGCTTCTCCTTGGCCACGAGGCCCGGCGCAACGAAGGCCCAGACCTGCCACAGCCAGATCGGCGCTGCGATCGCGACACCGCCGAGGACGCAGACGATCACCGCGAGCGTGAACGGCTGGGTGACGCCGGTGTTGACGATCTCCAGGCTTGCCCCGGACGCCTCGAGGGTCCGCTTCGCGCGCTCCCAGGGGGCGAGGAAGAAATCGATCAGCCAGGTGTAGAAGAAGATGCAGATCAGGGCCCCGACGATGATGCCTGCGGCGGCGACCGTGACGCGGTAGCGCAGCTCCCGCAGATGGTCGTACAGCGACATCGTCCCACCGGGACCGCCCTGCGGGGGCCGCAGCCAACCGAACCGACGGGGCTTCTCCTCCGTCGATTCAGCAGATGCGGCCGTCATGGATCAGTTCTCGGTCTTGTGGTTGTTCTCGACCCGGTTGCGGTCGATCTCGGGCTGGACGATCTCGGCGTCCACTACCTCGGGGTTCTGGGACTTCTCCTCGACGCCCTTGACCTCGTCCTTGAACTCACGGATCGAGCGACCCATGCCCTTGCCGACTCCGGCGAGGCGCGAGCCGCCGAACAGCAGCAGGGCCACGACGAGCACGATGGCCAGTTCCCATCCACCAAGTGGCATGGTTTTTCCCTTCCTTGGCAGCGACTACGCGCCGCTGCGTTCACCAGAGAGTCTAGTCGCGCCTGCCCGGGGGCAGCTCAAGCTGTCCCAGCAGGGCGGTGACCTGGGTGACCCGGTCTTCGACGACCGCGATCTCGTGGCGGACGTCGCCCACCTTCTGGACGAGCAGCACCGCGTAGACGACGAGCGCGATGAGTCCCGCCGCCGCCAGGATGCCGATGATCACGATCCAGGTCACGCGGGAATGCTACTCCACGTCGTGCGGATAATGCGCGAGCGCCTCCCTGGCACGGGACTTCGCCTCGGCGTGAAGGTCGGCATCGGAGACGTCGACCACCGAGACACCCAGCCGGAGAATGAGCCCGATGGCCCAGTCTCGCGAGGCGACGGGGAAGGTGACGCAAAGGCCGTCACCCGTCTCGACGACGGAGGTGGTCGGAAAGTACTCGGCGATCCACCGCGCGTCGTCGCGCACCGTCAGGCTCAGCCGCTCCGGGACGTCATCGAACCATCCCGTCGGCGGCTCGCCGCGCGGCTCGAAGCGCTCGTCCGAGAGTTGGACCGCCTGGATCCGGTCGAGCCGGTAGCTGCGCCAGGCCCCGCGGGGGCGGCTCCAGGCGTCGAGGTACGAGTAGCCGTCCACGAGCCTCAGCCGGGCGGGCTCGACCTCGGCGACGGACCCGTCCGGCGTTCCGGGGCGCCGGTAGGTGAGCGTCACGACGCGGCGTTCGGCGATGGCGGTGCTGAGCGCGGCGCGTCGGCCGGGATCGGTCGGGGTGACGGCGACGCTCACCCGGTCGTCCTCCCTGCCGACGGCCGCCTCGAGCTTGCGCAGGGCGGTCGCGGCCGCGTCCGACTCCCCCGCGACGTCGACGACGAGCCTGAGCGCAGCGAGCAGGCTCGCCGCCTCCGCGGGGCGCAGGCGCAGCGGTCGGTTGAGGACCTCCGCGTTGCGGAAGTCGATGCGTCCCTCGTCCCGGACGGCCTCAATGTCCACGTCGAAGAGGTCGTCGATGTAGCCTCCCGGGAGCCCGCAGAACTGCAGCACCTCGAGGTCGCGGATGATCTGCCTCGGGGGGACGCCGAAGGCCTCGGCGACGGCCGAGACCTGGACGCCGGGCCGTGAGCTCAGGTAGGGCACGAGACGCAGCAGTCGCGTGAGCTGTTCCCCGGATCTCATGCCGAGACCTCCCTCAGATGTTGGATCAGCTGGGCACGCAGCTCCGGCGGGTCGAGCAGGACGGCGTCGGGGCCTGCGGCCGCGACCTCGCCGACGATCGCGTCACGGGTGACCAGTGCGACCCGTACGGCGGTGTATCCGTCGGGAACCGGTGCGGGCCAGTCGACGGGCTCCACGTCGCCGAAGTTGTGGGAGATGCCGTCGCGCAGGGCGACGACGGCGGTGGCGTCGTTGCTCGGCTCGAGCCGGTTCGACCACTCGAGCGCCTCGGCTGGGACCTCGAACGCGCCGGGTCTTCCGACCTGGGCTGCTGGGGCGGTGAAGCGGGAGAGCTTGAAGAACCGGTCGGCCCCTCGGTCGGGGTCGTAGCCGAAGGCATACCAGCGGCCGCGGCGCTGCAGCATCCGCCAGGGCTGGAGCCGGCGCGGTCGTCCCGCGTAGCCGAAGGAGACCTCGACCCGCCGCACGACGGCGTCGTAGACGATGTCGAAGTCGGGCTCGGCGATGCTGACCTGCGGGCGCACCGTCGGGACGAGCGACGGATCGGGCGCAGCCCCTCCGGCGCTGAGCGCCTCGAAGGCCTGGGCCGTGTGATCTGCCGCGACGCTGTCCTGCCACACCTGGCCGGCCAGGGCCAGGGCGGACAGCTCCGCCGCGGTGAAGGCGATCTCCGGCAGTTCGAAGTCGGCCCGGTTGATCCGGTAGCCCTCCTCGTCGTCGAAGAGGACGTCGTTGCTTCCCGTCTCGATGCTGACGCCGATCGCCCGGAGCTCCTCCTTGTCGCGCTCGAACTGGCGCTCGAACGCCGTGTCGCTCGAGCCCCGGTACGCCTCCACGATCTCGCGCAGCTCCCGCTTGGTGAGAAAGCGACGCGTGCTGAGCAGGGCGATGAGCAGGTTGACCAACCGCTCGGACTTCCTGGCTGACATGCCAGTCAGGCTACTCGATGCTCCGCGCGTGACCGCGGCGCCACCACGCTCGGTGCAAGGGTCCTGCGATGAGCACTTTTCTGGGTTCGTTGCGCGTCAGGCGCGATGTGACCCGACGAGTCCGGAAAAGTGCTCAAGGCGGCACCCAGCCTGAGCGGGCAAGATGGAGCCATGATCGTCGACCGCTACGCGCCGAGTCCGACCTCGGACCTCCACCTGGGCAACCTGCGCACCGCGCTGGCCGGATGGCTGCTGGCGCGCAGCGCAGGCGGAAGGTGGCTGATGCGGGTCGAGGATCTCGATAC
>RRZT012858449.1_pt1 | contig 12982 bp, 14 predicted proteins | sample 2165551 | NCBI WGS metagenome assembly RRZT01 (sample SAMN10456910, study PRJNA506462) | wastewater metagenome | biome: wastewater; feature: sludge; material: wastewater sludge; isolation source: wastewater sludge with Escherichia coli K12::gfp cells carrying plasmid... | place: USA: Moscow, Idaho... | reverse complement strand
TCTTTACTTTTATTTTCAATTACAGTACTTTTTTTCTTGCTTTCAGTATTTCTAAGCTCTTTTTGTATCTCTCTTTTAATTTTTTCTAAAGGATCTTCCTCAGGTTCATCTATAAAGAAATTAGTTTCAATTTTTTCCTCTGTATTAGTTTTTACTGAAGATATTCTTAATTCCTTTTGTATATCTTCAAAAGATTTTTTTTGTTCTTTTTTAAAAGGAGTGTATGTACCAGTATCCTTTTGTGCTGTTTCTATATTAAAAAGCTCTGCTGCAAGAGGTTTAAAAGTTTCTTTTTCTTCATTTTGTGTCTTTTCTTCTTTATCAAAGTCCCCCATATGTTTAACTGCTACTTCTCTTAGAGCCTTTATTATCTCTCCATCTTCTTTATTTACATTATTTTTATTAGTACTTTTATTGCCTTTTATCAATTCTACACCAAAAGTAACCCTTACTCTTTTCTTCCCAAAAAGTCCAAATATTCCTCCTTGGATTATCTCTTTTTTCTCTATAATCACCAAATTATGTCCTAATTCTTTTCTTGCCTTTGCATAAGCAAGTTTATACTCATCCTCTACATAGGTTTTTACCTTTAAGTTATCTATTTCCATTAATCAATGCTCACCATCCCTACTGCTTCCAATTCAACGTCAGCAACTATTTCATTATATGATAAAACTGTAACTCCTCTAAGATCTCTTTCAAGTACTCTTCTTATTGGTTTTCTAAGTTCAGGAGCAACTAACAATATTGCAGGATATCCCATGCTTGCGCATTTTCTATTTTCTTCATTCACTGCATAAACTAAACTATTGTTCATGTCTGGATTTAGGGCTAAATAATTTCCTAAATCTGTTTCTTGTAAAGCTTCTCTTAAACCTTCTTCCAACTCAGGATTAAGAGTAAGTACTCTAAGTTTTCCATCAAAACCTTGAAGTGCATTACTTATTTGTCTAGCTATTCCACTTCTAACATATTCTGATAAGGTATCTAAGTTCGTTGTTAGTTTCGCTGCATCTGCTACTGCCTCAAGTATTAAAGGTAAGTTTCTAATAGAAACTCCTTCACTTAAAAGATTTTGCAGTACAGTTTGAATTTCTCCCAAATCAAATTTCTTAGGATATACTTCTTCAACTATAACTGAATAATCTTTTTTTATATTTTCTATTAGTTCTTTAACTATCTCTCTATCAAGTATATCTGGTGCATATTTCTTTATTGTCTCTGTAATATGAGTTGCCAAAACTGATGTTGGATCAACTACCGTATAACCAAGTAGCTCACCTCTTTCCCTTTGATCGTCACTTATCCATATTGCTGGTAAATTAAAGGCTGGTTCAACTGTAGGTATCCCTGCTATTTCTTCCATTACATTCCCCGGATTCATGGCAAGATAACTTCCTACCATTAAATCTCCTTTAGCTACTCTAGAGTTTTTAATTTTTATAGAGTACTCATTGGGGTTAAGTTGCATATTGTCTCTTATTCTCATATAAGGAACTATTATTCCAAGTTCCATTGCTATTTGTTTTCTAATCATTGTGATTCTCTCAAGAAGGTCTCCTCCTTGATCTTTATCTACAAGAGGTATTAAAGAATACCCTAATTCAAGTTCCATAGGATCTATTCTAAGCAAGTCCTTGACTTCTCTAGAATTTTTGTCTTCACTACTCTCTTCTTCTTCCTCTTCTATAGCTATAGAGTCATTAAATTCTTGTATATTTTTTGTAAGTATATAACCTAAAGATCCAATTCCTACTGAAAGAAGAAAAAAAGGTATTTTAGGCATTCCAGGAATTAATCCCATTATAAGTATAGTCCCTGAAACAATGTACATAACCTTTGGTTCTTGGAAAAATTGATTTATAAAATCTGTTCCAAAATCTTCTTCTGTAGCACTTTTAGTAACTATCATACCTGTCGCAACTGATATTAGAAGAGCTGGTATCTGAGCAACAAGTCCATCTCCTATTGTTAGTATTACATAAGTTTGGGCAGCATCTGCAAGAGGTTCTCCCCTTAACAAGCCTACTATTAGCCCACCGATAATATTAACTATAGTTATTATTATCCCCGCAATAGCGTCTCCTTTAACAAATTTTGAAGCCCCGTCCATTGACCCGTAAAAGTCTGCCTCTTCTTGAACTTTTTTTCTTCTACCTCTAGCTTCATCTTCTGTTATAAGTCCAGCATTATAATCAGCATCTATACTCATTTGTTTACCAGGCATAGCATCCAAGGTAAATCTTGCCCCAACTTCAGCTACCCTTTCAGAACCCTTAGTAATAACCAAAAACTGCATAACTACCAATATTATAAAAACAATAATTCCTATTAAATAATTTCCTCCAACTACGAAATCTCCAAAAGTCCTTATTAGTTTACCGTCAAAAGTTAGACCTTTCAATAATATAAGTTTGGTAGATGACATATTTATTGCTAAACGAAATAATGTTGTAATCAAAAGAACTGAAGGAAAAACAGAAAAATTCAGTGGTTCTTTTATGTACATTGATAAAAGTAATATGGTTATCCCTATTGTTATACTTATGGCTTGAAGAGCATCAAGCAGAAAAGTAGGTACTGGGACAAAGAATAGAAGTACTATTCCAATTACCAGTATTGGTACAAGTACACTCATATTTTTGTTGTTTACAATTGATGCCATTCTAATCTCTCCTAATCTAAAATAATAGCCAAAACTTCTGCTACTGCTTTATAAAATTCTTCAGGTATTTCATCTCCAATTTCAACTGTTGGATACATTGCTCTCGCAAGGGGAACATTTTCCATTGTAGGTATGTTATATTCTTTTGCTATCTCTCTTATTCTAAGAGCCATATAATCTATACCTTTCCCGACTACTTCTGGTGCTCCCATTCCTCTTTCATATTTTAATGCTATTGAAATATGGGTAGGATTCGTTATTACAACAGTTGCTTTAGGGATATTTTCTATCATTTTTTTCTTAAGTAATTCTCTTTGCATTTGTTTAATTCTATTTTTAATTTGAGGGTCTCCCTCTGTTTGTTTATATTCTTCTTTAACTTCTTGCTTTGTCATTTTTAAACTTTTTTCGTATTCTATTTTTTGATAAATATAATCAATGACAGCAATAACAAGAAGTCCTATGGAGATTTTTATTAGCATTTCATAAGTTGTTCTAGATATAAACTGAATAGCTTCCATAGTAGTTTTATACTGTATTTCCATGTAACCTTTCACATTATCCCTTACAACAAAATAAGTATAAAAACTTATTATCCCCATTTTAAGCAAATTTTTTACTAACTCCATTAATTTTTTCATAGAAAACATATTTTTTATACCCTTTATAGGGTCTAGCTTTTGTGGATCAAATTTTATTGGATCCCAAGTGAATAAAAATCCAACTTGTAAATAGTTACTTAAAACCCCACCTATTAGAATAACTGAAAGTATTGGGGTAATTATTATAAAAAACATATATAAACCTTGAAGCATTTTCTCTTGTAAAAGTTCTAATGTTAATCTAGTTATATGAATACTTGAAAGTGATTTATTAAATTCTGTAGTCATTGTTTCATAAAAAAATGAAGAAGCAATGTTTATTACTATTATTCCCATTAAAAGAGTTATTATTTGAGGAAGATCTTGGCTTTTTGCAACTTGTCCTTTTTTTCTAGCTTCACTTTTTCTCTTTGGTGTTGCTTCTTCAGTTTTTTCACCTGAATCTTCTGCAAAAAGTTGTAAATTTAATCTAATTTTTTTTATGATTATCTCTTCCATTAATTAACTCCATCACACTAGGATTAGTCTTACTAACTCTTGTATTTTTAATAAACCTTTTTCAAATATCAATATTGAAAAATTAATAAAATAAGGCGCCATTTGTTGCAGGATAATAAAAGCAACAATTAATTTTAGTGGCATACCTACAAAAAAAACATTCATTTGGGGAGCTATTCTTGATAAAATTCCAAGTGTTACATCAACAAGCAATAATATACCTACAATAGGTAATGCCATTTGTACTGCAATCATAAAATAATATGAAAAATTTTCTGTAAAAAATATAAAAATACTATCAATGTTATAATTAAGTTGCCCTACCTTTGAATAATAAAATGTGTCTGCCAAATAATATATAACTTTTCTGTGTATACCATAAATAAAAAACAGACAAAGTAAAAACATATTATTCATTTGACCCAAAACCGCCACCTGACTTTGACTCAAAGGATCGAAAGTATTAGCCATAGTAAACCCCATACTACTACTAGCTATTTCAGCAGAGATTTGTATTACAGAAAACATTAACGCTAATAAATATCCAATTAACATTCCGATAACAGCTTCTTTTATTATAAGTAAAGTAAACATTAAAAAATCCAAATTAGCTAAAAATAAATAATCTTTTTCTAAGCTTGTAAATATTAAAAAAGCTACAAAAAATGAAAAACCCACCCTCAATTTCGTGCTTATCGCTGCACTACTAAAAAAAGGGCTAAAAAAGAAAATTCCACTAATTCTTATAAATACCAATAAAAAATATATTAATTGAACACTAAAAATCATATGTTTACCCCAAAGTGGGAATTAAATTTAGCAATTCTCTTGTATACTCAATAAGCGTAGTGAGCATCCATTGTCCCATAACAAGAATAACCAAAAAAGTTATAATAATTTTAGGTATGAAGCTCAAAGTCATTTCTTGTATCTGAGTTGTTGCTTGAAATAATCCTATCAAAAGTCCAATAACTAATCCTACAATTAGAATTGGCAAAGTTATTTTTAATATTATAAATAACGCATCCATTATAAGTTTCATTACTAGCTCTTCGTTCATCTTTGTCCCTTCTAATTAAAACTTTTTACTAAAGATTCTATAATAAGTGACCATCCATCAACCATTACAAAGAGTAACAATTTAAATGGCATGGAAATCATTACTGGAGGTAGCATCATCATTCCTAATGACATTAGTACAGTAGCTACTATCATATCAATTATAATAAAAGGAATGAATATTAGTATTCCTATTTCAAATCCTCTTGTAAGTTCACTTAAAACAAAACTTGGTAAAACAATCCAAAATGGAGTTTCCATTCTACTTCTAGGGACAGTAGTTTTACTAATTTCAAGAAAAAGCTCTAGGTCTTTTTCCTTTGTTTGCTTTAACATAAAATCCTTTAAAGGGTCTCCTATATTCTTAAAAAACTCTTGCTGACTAATCTGTCTATTCAGATATGGATTAATTCCATTATCTACTATCTGGGTGATTGCAGGCTTCATTATAAAAAAAGTAAGTATAAGTGATAATCCCACTATAATTTGATTTGGAGGCATAGATTGTAGTCCTATTGCCTGCCTTATAAAGTGAAATACCACAATTATCCTTACAAAAGATGTTGTCATAATAATAATAGAAGGAGCCAAAGTGAGTACAGTTAGTATAATCAAAACCTGTAAACTTGTGACTAAATCATTTGGAGAACTAGTCCCACCTATACTCATATCTATTTTAGGTATTGTCATTTGTGCCATACTATTAATGGAAAACAACATAAACCCTATAAAACTAATGACCCTTTTCATTTTCTTCGTCCCTCTTATTTTTAAATTTTTCAAGTATTTTAGCATTTTTCAAAATTTCAGAAAAATTCTGAATCATTTCTAATGAATTTTCACTTGAAAAATACTTATCAACTTCTTCTTGACTAATTTCAGTAATCAAGTTTATGCTTTGTTCACTAACTCCTAAGCAAAAATGATTTTCACCAATTTTCACTATAGAAATATAACTTTTAGGAGTTAAATAAAATTTATTTAGTTCTTTAAACCCTTTATTATTAATGCTTCTATTTTTTTTACCATTTACTGCCACATAACCGAAAATTACCAATGCTAAAATAAATAAGAGACTTAGCATTGGTAAAAATAAACTTACATTATTCATTATCCTAAAACTTTCGAAATAGCTTCAATAACTCTATCTGGTTGGAAAGGTTTAACTATAAAATCTTTAGCACCAGCTTGAATTGCATCAATAACCATAGCTTGTTGACCCATAGCACTACACATTACAACTTTTGCACCTTTATTAATTTTCATTATTTCCTTAACCGCACTTATTCCATCCATCTCAGGCATAGTAATATCCATAGTAACAAGATCCGGGTTTAACTCTTTAAACTTTTCTACAGCTTGAGCCCCATTTTCTGCCTCACCTACTACTTCATATCCTTCTTTTATAAGTATATTCTTAATCATCATTCTCATAAAAGCTGCGTCGTCAACAATTAGTATCTTTGCCATATACTCCTCCTTACTGTACTTTGTTTATTCTTTCCATTTTACTTATGATATCTGTAATTCTTACACCAAAGCTTTCATCAATAACAACTACCTCACCTTTAGCAATAAGTTTATTATTTACTAGTATATCTACTGGTTCACCAGCCAATTTATCCAATTCTACTATAGAACCCGGCCCTAAGTCAAGTATTTCTTTGATAAGCATCTTTGTTCTCCCAAGTTCTACAGTCACTTGAAGAGGTACATCCATAATCATATCAATATTAGAATGCATTTCTCTAACTTTATTTGCACCAAAATTCATAAATTGTGCAGGTTGAACATTTACTCCTTGATTTTGATTCATATTTTGCATCATTTGCTGCTGCATCATCTGTTGCATCATTTGTTGCATCATCATAGGATCAAATCCAGGCATAGCTTGCTGAGCTCCTTGTGCATAATAAGGCTCACTTTGTTCTGTATAACTTGGTCTAACTTGCTCTTGTACCTTTTGCTTTGGTTCTTCTACTCTAGTTTCTTTCTTTACTTCTTTTTTAGTTTCTTTTGTAGAAGTCCCGTTCATTTTTGCATACATATCTTCTATTAAACCTTTTGCAAAGTTTACATCCATTATTTGATATATTTTCGTTCTTACAAGTTTTTCAATAGTCATATCAAAAGAGACAGTTATAAATTCTCTATTTTCAGTGAAAAATTGTGAAAAGTTTTTTATAGAAGCTGTACCTGTTACCGTTAATTTTGGTGGTAATATATCTACCTCCTTAGAAAACATCCCTGCAAGAGCTGTTGCTGAAGAACCCATCATTTGATTCATTGCTTCACTAACTGCACTTAGATATAAATCATCTAATTCATCTGGAGGAGAACTTCCGTCATTCCCCATCATCAAATCTCCTATTATGGATGCATCTCTTTTGTCTATAAGTAAAATGTTGAGTCCTACAAAACCTGTTCTATACTCTATTTGTACTAAAACTTTTTCTTCTTTCCCTACTTTTTTTACAAAAGAATCATAATCATAAGTCTTAACTTTTGGCGTTGTGATCTGAACTTCTTTTGATAAAAGAGTTGAAAGAGCTGTCGATGAAGAACCTAAAGAAATATTTCCAACTTCTCCTATTACATCTTCTTCATCTTTAGAAAATTGTATTGTAGGCACATACTCTGTTTCTATTATACTATCATCTTCTAATTTTTCCTCTTCATTTTCTGATAAATCTCCACCAGATAAAAGTGCATTTATTTCTTCTTGAGATAATATTCCTTCCACAGCTATTCACCTCTCTCTTCTAAAATTTCTTTTATTGATATAGCCATTTTCTTTCCTTCCAATCCAGGAACAGCTTTAAATTTTAATTTATTTCCAACGTAGACTTCACAAGGGTTGTGAATACTCTGATTTAAAGGTATCACATCTCCCACATTAAGTTCTATAAACTGCTCAAAAGAAATTATATTTTCTCCTAAATTTGCTACAACTGGAACTGCTACTTTATTTAATCTTTTTCTTATTGCTTCCAAATTTTCTTCTGTTTTTTCTTTTTTTACATTAGAAAACCAATATTGAGCAGATAATTTAGAAACTATAGGATCAATAAGGGGTGCTGGATAACACATATTTAGTATCCCACTTACTTCTCCTACCTTAACTTCAAAACTCAGAAGCACTACCATTTCAGTAGGCCCTACAACTTGAACAAACTGTGGATTGCTTTCCATTTGAACTATTCTTGGCATTACTTCGATTATATCCTTCCAAGATTCATTCAAATAGCCCAACATTCTTCCAACAAATTTCTCTATAACGGTAGTTTCAATATCTGTTAATTCTCTAGGTTTTGACCCATCGTATTTACCATTTCCACCAAAAACTCTATCTATTAGAACATAACCTATATTAGCATTAAGTTCTAAAACAGCATTTCCTTCTAAAGCTCCTAAATCAAATATAGATAATATTGTCATTTCTGGTATAGATCTCACAAATTCTTCATAAGTTATCTGATCAACAGAAGTTACTGTAACCTGACAATTGGCCCTAAGCTGTGCTGATAACATAGTGGAAACAAGTCTTGAGAATGTTTCGTGAATCATTTGTAAAGTACGTAACTGGTCTTTAGAGAATTTATCCGGTCTTCTGAAATCATATATTTTTACTTTACGTTCTTCTTCTTTATGCTTTACTTCTTCTAAATCTACTTCTCCGCTAGATATGGATGAAAGCAAGGCATCTATTTCCGCTTGGGATAATACGTCAGCCATCTAGTTCACCACCTTATTGGATTAGCCAATTATTAAATCTAACTGTTTTCACTACTTCTTCTCCCATTATCTTGTTAACTTCAGCAGTTATTTCTTTTTTTAGAGCAACATTTTCAATATCAGCTTGGAGATCTGCTATACTTTTGCTTCTAAGAATAGAAAGTACTCTATCTTGTAATATAACTTTTTTGGCTTCAGCCGCTGCAGCTATTTCAGGTAATTTCTTTTCTTTTATGTCAGGTTTCAATTCAAAGTTTATCTTTACAACCAAATATCTTGGTTCTGCTTCGTTTAGATTAACTGTATATTCTCCAAATTCTACTATAGTTCCAAAATTTAAATCCTCTACCTCTTGACCAGCTTCTTCATCAGTTACTTTTTTTACTTCTACAGTATTTACTTCTCCAGAAGTATTTTGGTTTACTTTAGAAGCTATAAAAAATGCAGACCCTACTGACATAACCACTATTAATATAAGAACTATTGCTATTATTAGTACTTTTGCAATAAAAGGAAGGCCTTTTTTCCCTTCTGTTTTGTCTTTTTTTTCCTCTGCCATAGTTCCTCCCTTCTAATTAATTGTATTAAATTCTTGTGATATTTTTTCTTCATATTGTTCATCTATCGATTTTAATATTAATATCTCTACTCTTCTATTTGTACTTCTCCCTTGCATTGTATTATTTACAGCTTTAGGCTTAGTCTCTGCATAACCAGCAAGTGAAATACGATCCCCCATTTCTGGTTTTTTCCCTAAAAAATACTTAACTACAGAAGCAGCCCTCGCTCCGGATAATTCCCAGTTACTAGGAAATTGAAAAGTATTTATAGGTATATTATCTGTATGCCCTTCTACCGATATAGCATTAGGTAGGCTAGCAATTGTATCTAATACCATATCAAGGACAGGTCCAGCATTTTCTTTTAAATTTGCTTTCCCACTATCAAATAAAAACTTTTCAGCTACAGATATTACTATACCTCTTGCTGTTACTTCTATTGTAAAAGATTCACTAATTGCTTCTGATGAGTCTTTTTCAGTGCTATCAGAATCATTTTTAGCTTTTTCTCCAGCCTTTTCTTGCCCAGCAAATTTTTCCATATCACCTTTTATCTTTTTTGCTATACTTTGGTATTTATAGGAACTTCCTTTCCCTTCCATTTTGGCACTAGACACCAAATCTGCAGGATTTAGAGTAGCTCCTCCAGTCATAACTCCAAAGGTTCCTCTAAAGGCATATACAGCATTTTTAAACTTATTAGCATCTACTGTTGACATTGCAAATAGCAAAACAAAGAAACAAAGGAGTAGTGTTACCATGTCTCCATAAGTAGCCATCCAACCAGGTAAGCCTCCTCCTTCTCCTCCACCTTTACTTTTTCTTGCCATAACTAAGCACCTTCTTGCTCTGACATCTTTTTTGCTTCTTCTGGTACTAAGAATGTTTTTAGTTTTTCTTTTAATATTTTTGGATTATCTCCATTTTGAATAGAAAGTATTCCTTCAATTATAAGTTCTTTTGCTACTATTTCTAAACCACTATAATAGTCTACTTTGTTTGCCATAGGATCAAAGAATACATTGGCTATCATAGAACCATACAAAGTAGTTATAAGAGCAACCGCCATATTTGGTCCTAAAGACCCTGGGTCACTAAGATTTCCTAGCATCAGTATAAGACCAATAAGAGTTCCTATCATTCCAAAGGCAGGCCCTAGAGTTGCACCAAATTTAAGAAGAGCTTTTCCAGTTGCATGTCTTGTTTCCATAGCTCCAAGTTCATTATCCAAAATACTCTTTACAAGTTCTGGATCTGTACCATCTACAACCATTTGAAGACCTTTTTTCAAAAATTCATCTTCTATTTGAGCTATTTCTGCTTCAAGAGATAACAAACCTTCTCTTCTAGCTTTTTCTGAAAATTTTACAAGTACATCTATTGTTGCAGCGTTATCTATTTTAGGAGCTTTTATAGTTTTCATTATTACTTTAAATATTCCCAAAACTTGCTTTAGAGGATAACCAACAAACATTGCACCGAAGGTTCCACCTAAAACTATAGCAGCAGAAGGTATATCTATAAAGGGTCCTAGGTTAAACCCCATCCCTACAAGCATTAATACTATTATCAAAACCAAACCTATGGGTGTAGCTATATCCATGTTTACCCTCCTAACATTATGCTTTTCCTAAAAGCTACAACTTTTTTTATAATCTCATCTTTGCTTTCTCTAACGAGAATCTTCCTTCCGTTAACCATTGATATAGCTGTATCAGGATGTCCTTCGATAAACTCTATTTGGTCTACGTTTACTACAATAGCTTCATTATCTTTACCCAATCTATGAACTATTATCATTTTTTCACCTTCTTAATTATTATATCATTTATTTTAGTCAAATTCCATAGGATATTTTTCCAAATAAAGATTTTTTATATATTCTTAATATATTCAATGACGAAGTTTAAAAAAGAAAACCTTTTAAAAAACTTCGTCATTGATATTAATACTTTATTTTTTATTATCTTTTTAAGTTAATTAACTCTTGTAAAATTGTATCAGCTGTAGATATTGTTTTTGAGTTTGCTTGGAATCCTCTTTGAGCGATAATCATATCTGTGAATTCTTGAGATAAGTCAACATTGGACATTTCCAAAGCTCCAGCAGCAACTTTTCCTAGTCCTGCTTGTCCTGCTCTTAAAACTACTGCTTCTCCTGAGTTTGAGGTTTGTTTAAATAAACTTCCACCAGCATTTTGTAACCCTTCTTGGTTAGTAAACTTAGCAAGAGCTATTCTTCCAATAATTTGTTGATATCCATTGGAATAGAATCCCATAATATCTCCTGTATCAGCTATATTAAAGGTTTCTAGTTCTCCCATTCCATAACCATTTTGCGAGTCTAATGAAACAGTTGAGTTTGCAGCAAATTGGCTAACTCCACTAAAGTTTAGAGAAAGTTCTACTGGTGCAGCTCCTTTTCCTGGAGGCGGTGCTGAACCGTTATCAGCTGGATCAAAGCTAACTTTAAAATCAAATTGTTTATTCATTATTTGTCCAGGCTCAAGTCCTGGTGCAGCTGGCCCTCTATAACGAATAACTCCGTTGGCATCCATTATATAGTTACTTGCTGGGTCTCCATTATTTACAGTTCCATCAGGATTTTTTGCTCCTGATTCATAAAATATTGTCCCTATTCCATCAGGAAGAGTAGCTCCATCATTTGGGTCAGCATATAAATAGTTCCCATTCATTTGTCCTCTTGCATCAAAAGTTAAAAATCCTTTTCCGTTATTAACTTTGGCACCATTAGAAACTCCTGCTTCCCATTCCCACACATTATCTGCTAATTTTTTATATTTTACAGAAGTTGTATGAGTGTTTCCTAAAGTATCATAAACTTCAGCAGAAGTTGTTACTAGATTATCTGAAACTTGAGCAGTTTTTCTGTTACTCATATCTGCAAGTTCAGCAAAAGTTATTTTTCCTGCAATAGGAGACTGAATAAGTATCCCATTGGCATTTTGAATTGGAGTTGTTTCTGCTGTAAAAGTCTTTTTAATATTTCCTTTGTCATCTAATTCAAAGGCTCCTTTACCAGTAACTCCTTGTCCTTCTGCTCTCCATTGCCATTTATTGTTAGCAACATCATAGTTAAATTTAATTGTAACATCTACTTTTTGACCTGTAGGATCTTTTACTTGAAGTGCAATATTACTAATACCTGCGTTTTGGTTTAAATTTCCAGCAAAATTTACAGCATCTGTTGCCTTTCCTGGAAGAGTCGCACCTATTTTAACCGCTAATTCTCCAACCTCAGCATCAGCAGCTATTCCTTGACTTCCATCTTCTCTTATAGTTGCTTGCCAACCTTGTACTTTCATTCCATTTGGCATAACTAAGTTTCCATTTCCATCTAAGTTAAAATTTCCAGATCTAGTATACATTTTATTATTTCCATCTGCAACTACAAAAAAACCATTTCCATCTATTCTCAAATCTGTTTTTCTTCCTGTAGTTTGTTGCGCTCCTGATTCAAAACTAGTATTTATTGAACTAACTTTTGTTCCAAGCCCAATAGTAGCAGGATTTATTCCTCCTTGCCCATCAATAGGTCCTCTAGCACCTTTGATTGTTTGGGTCATTGTCTCCTCGAAGTTAACCGATGTTTTTTTGTACCCTGTTGTGTTTACGTTGGCGATATTGTTTCCAACTACATCAAGTTTTGTTTGATGAGCTTTCATACCGCTTATACTTGAATATAATGAACCTAACATATTTTCCTCCCTTATCATTTCAGTCGTTCCATGATAATAAGGCTCCCTTACGGTCCAGCCTTATAGATAATGAATTAATCTAGATCTTAAACTAAAGTCATACTATCTATATTAGTAAAAATATTATCTTTTATACTTGCTTCAT
>RRZT010426946.1_pt1 | contig 12982 bp, 10 predicted proteins | sample 2165551 | NCBI WGS metagenome assembly RRZT01 (sample SAMN10456910, study PRJNA506462) | wastewater metagenome | biome: wastewater; feature: sludge; material: wastewater sludge; isolation source: wastewater sludge with Escherichia coli K12::gfp cells carrying plasmid... | place: USA: Moscow, Idaho... | reverse complement strand
GTAGATCGCCCAGGGGTGAAAACCCCAATGTAAAAAAGTATAGCGGAAGGACATCATCGCCGACTGATTTGATAGTGGTTCAATCCCCATCGGTGGCTGGGCATAATGAAAAATTGGTTCCGCAACACCCCAGAAAACCAGGCCAATCCCCATGCCGGCACTGAAGAGCATCGCAAACCAGGAAAAATTCGAGTATTCTGGGCGGTCATCGTCGTTTCCTAAGCGAATTTTCCCAAATCGGCCGAAAGCCAGGTAAAGCGAGAATAGTAGGACTCCCAAAACGGTCGCCAGATAAAACCAGCCCAGATCGTTAGTAATAAAGCCAAACAAGTTACTGGTAGCGGCCAACAATTGTTCCGGAAAGATAAAACCAAAAATGAGAAACAACAGAATAAGGCTAATTGAAATGTAGAATACCATAATATTCACTTCCTTTTATATTACAGAAAGGCGCCAAAATTTTGTAAAAATTTTGGCACCTGTGCTGTGATGTTAATTTAATATATCATAGATTGTCAGATCGCTGTTACCCCAGTAACTGTTTACACAATTCTACCGCTTCATCAGCAGTTTCAGCCCAACCATCAGCGCCGATATCTTCGCCCCATTTTGCACTGGTTGGTCCACCACCGATAATGATCTTATATTTATCGCGCAGCTTATTTGCATCAAGGTATTCGACCAGGACTTTCTGGGATTTCATGGTTGTGGTCAACAATGCACTGGCAGCAATGATTTTTGCTCCGACCTCGTCAGCTTTGGCAACAAAATCTTCGGCCTTCTGATCAATACCGATGTCATATACTTTATAACCAGCTGAAGTTAACAAAGCGCCAACAATATTTTTACCGATATCATGAATATCACCTTCAACGGTACCCAGAACAATTTTTCCCTTATCTTCGTAGGCGCCATCACCTTCTCCTGCTGCTAATACCTCTTCCAGTACATCCATGCCTGCTTTCATGGCATCGGCAGCCATCATAACATCTGGTAAAAAGGCTTCGCCACTGGTCCAGGCAGCACCAACTTCTTCAATTCCTTTGATAAATCCCAACTGAACAGCCTGAACCGGATCGATCCCCTCGGCAACAACTTTCTCTGCCAGTTCAATCGCTAAATCTTCATCACCATCGACAATTGCATCTTTAATTTCTTCAAATATTGGGTTCATTATATTTCTCCTTTTTTCTTATATTATTTTTTATTGTGTGCTTGTTATTTCAGTAATTCTTTTGAACGTTTTTCAATAAAAGCTTCGATTTTTTCTTTAATGGCCGGATCCAGTTCCGGTGCTGTGTAATTTGCCAGTACTTCCTGCCATTTCAGTTTGGCCCGTTGGTTGGTATCCAGGGAATCTTTTGACCATCCGTCGAAAGATTGACGGTCACTGAGGGCCGGTCGGAAAAATTCGGTTTTAAAGTTTTTGCGGGTATGTTTCTGGGTCAGGAAGTGACCGCCAGGACCAACGGCTTCAATGACATCATAAGCCATTTTTTCATCACTGTCACAGTCAAAGCCTTTCAGGTATCTCAGTACCATGCCAGCGATTTCATCATCAACCATGAACTTTTCATAAGACATCGCCATGTAATACTGCAAAATACCAGCGGTATGCAGGACAAAATTAACTCCGGTGGTGCTGGCAGCAAAGAGAACCATCATCGATTCATAACCAGCCTGAGCATCAACCGTTTTAGCATCGGTTAAGCCCCCGCCACCGCGGCATGGTACGCCGTAGAATCTTGAAAACTGAGCACTGGCTGAAGTAAACAGAGCATTCTCAGGATTTCCGATTGACAGTGAACCGGTTGACATATCAGTTACGGCTGAAGTTGATCCGTAAACCACTGGTGTTCCCGGGTTGATGCACTGAGTCAGGGTAATCCCTGCCAGTACTTCGGCATTCTGCAGTGAAAGTGCTCCTGCCATGGTTGCCGGTCCAGTAGAGCCTGCCATAACCAGTGAAGCAATAACCATTGGTTGGCCTGCTTCAGCATAGGCCATCAAACCACCCAGCATCCGGTCATCATATTTAAGTGGTGTGACCGAGTTGATCAGGCAGATCAGGGCTGGTTTTTCTTTGATCACATCGAGACCACCATGAAGCAATGCAGTCATTTCGATGGCATCTTTGGCAAACTCATAACCCGAGGAACTGCCCATAAAACATTTATCCGAATTGGTAATATGGCTGTAAGCCATTTTCAGATGACGGATATCATCAGGAACATCGGTCGGTTCAACAACTGTACCGCCGGTCATATGAATGTTCTTGCTGGCTCCGGCCAATTTCACAAAATTGTCGTAGTCGGCCATCGTCGCATCGCGTTTGCCACCATCAGCATCATAAACAAAGGGAGCGCCGTAGCCAGGCATGTAAATAACGTTTTCACCACCGCAAACCAGATTATGTTCCGGATTGCGGGCATGAAGGGTAAACTGAGCTGGGGCTTTTTCAACCATTTCTTCGACAAAATCAGGGTTCAGGTAAACCCGGTGTCCTTCGACGCGCTGGCCATGTTTCTTAAAGACTTCAATTGCAGGATCGTAGGAAAACTCAACGCCGATTTCCTGGAGAATTTTTAAGCTGTTTTTGTGAATCTTATTAATCTGTTCATCGGTTAAAACATCAAATTTTGGTAACATATTCAAATACCTCTTTTTCTATAATTTTTTATTCCTGGACATCAGCAACCGGTGCCTGACTGCTGCCAATATCATTAAAACCAGTTTTGTTCATCAAGAGCTGGGTTTCGGCATAATCCGCCTTCAGCGCTTTGAAAATACTGAAACACATTACCAGCATAACCAGCATGTAGGGGAAGGCCGCCACAATTGAAGCGGTCTGTAAGGCTTTTAAAGCCGAGGTGCCGCCGACTAAAATCAGCATGATGGTAATCAAGCCCTGGGCGATTCCCCAACCACCACGTAATTTTTTATCCGGATCCATATCGCCGCCAGAAGTCAACATTGCCAAAACATAGGTTGCTGAGTTAGCGGCACCAACAAAGCAGACCACGATCAGGAAAATCGCCAGAATTGAAGTAATGCCATAGAGTGGCAACTGCTGTAACAAAGCATAGAGGGCGGTGGTATAATCGGCCCCAACAGCTGCCTCAATAGCGCCGCCGGAAATGGTATTGAGATTAAAGGCAGCGCCACCATAGATGGCAATCCAGATCAGTGAAAATCCAGAAGGTAACAAGGATACCGCTAAAATAAATTCCCGAATGCTGCGACCTTTCGAAACTCGAGCAACGAATTGTCCGACGAATGGAGCCCAGGCAATCCACCAGGCCCAGTAGAATATGGTCCAGCCATTGAGCCACTCCACATTACCCATCCAGAAGGTTTGACCAACAATATTCTGCAGATATGTACCCAAGGTGTTGGTAAAATTATTGAGGATAAATACTGACCCGCCAAAAACAAAGATAAAGACCATAAAAGCTATCGAAAGCCAGATTTTAATGTCGGCCGCCATCTGCATGGCCTTATGCAAGCCAGATACGGTTGCCAGGGTAAAGATAACTGTGATGACAGCAATAATCAGCGACACGGTCATCGGGGTAGATTCGATCCCCCACATATATTCCAGACCGGTGGCAATCTGGGTCGAGCCCAGACCCAAACTGGTGGCAACACCAAAAATGGTGGCAAAAACGGCCAGGATATCGATGGTTTTACCGATCGGTCCATGAATCTTTTCGCCAATCAGCGGATAAAAAGCTGAACTGATCAAAAACGGCAGATCCTTACGGAATTGGAAGTAGGCCAGGCCTAAACCGCCAATGGCAAAGATCACCCAGGGATGTAGTCCCCAGTGGAAAAATGACACCCGCATGGCCAATTCCATGGCTGCCGGTGTGGCTCCTTCACCGATTGGTGGGCTGAGGTAATGCATAATTGGTTCCGAAACTGACCAGAATACCAGGCCGATTCCCATTCCACCACCAAACAACATCGAAAACCATTGAAAGTTTGAAAATTCCGGTTTGTCATTATCTTTCCCCAATTTTATTTTCCCGAAGGGGCTGATCACCAGACCGATGGCAAAAACAATAAAGAGACCCACTGCCAGCAGATAAAGCCAGCCAAAACCAGTGGTAATCAGGGCAAATAATTGATTAAAAACTTCATTTGTTGCCTCGGTAAATAGCATACTCAACAGAACAAATACCAGTGCAATTGCTGCCGAAACGTATAAGACAGTTTTATCTTTCGTTTTTGTCGTTGTTTTTTTCTCTTCCATCACTACTTATCCTCCTTCTAAATTTTTGATTTTCATTTCTAGAATATTTTCATCAGTGGTGTTTCCATAGTTCCCAGTTTCGTACCGGTGATCTTATTGCAATAAGACATCATCGCATCGGTGGTAGCGGCGGCCTGATAAACCCAAGCAGCATTCGCCATCGGACCATATAAAATAAAATCAGCACCATGGGTTAATGGGAAGGTAAATACCGATGCTCCGGCTGCTTCAAAATAGGGGCTGCCTTTGGAACGCATTTTTTTCCATAAATAAAGGGCGTTAGATGAAGCACAGCCACCCGGTAAACCGTGTTGTTCTTTAATATCGCGGATCGCCATCGCCGTCCAACTACTGCTGGCAACATCCAGAACACCGGGATCGATCAGGAATTGCTCGACGCCAGCTCTTTTTGCCTTAGTCAGTAACCCTTCATTTTTTTCATCGCCGATCAGGAGCTTTACGCGTTTGGCTGGCTGCAGATGCTTTTTGCTAAAGGCCAGAATAACCGCAGTTTTTACGCCACATTCTTTCATCACTTCGAGCTCATGCTCGGTGCAGCTTTCTTCCAATGAATTATAGATAATCCGACTCATTGCTTCTGGATCGTTGGCAAAATGCTTTAATGTTTCAATTCTCACCTCGGGGCTGGGGCTGTCAAGCAGGATCGGTGAGGTGGTGTTTTTCAAGACAAACTCGACATGTTTGGTCAGAGCAACCTCGGTGTCGCCCAGGACATCAACAATTCTGGGATTACCGGTTTCGGCTGACAGTTCCGCTTCTTTATCCAATAAATCTTTGGCAGCGGCTTGATCAAACAAACCTTTTTCTGAATCCTGAGTGATCTTGTGGCCCCGATAAAAAATACTACCAATTAATACAGTTGGGAATTCTCCCGGCTGTCCCCCAATTTTGGTGCCATTGATGTCATAAACAAATTGATCTGCTGTAAATCTAAACATTTTTTTCTCCTTTATAAACTCATAATTGATTATTGCGAAACTCACAACTAAAAACTTGATTGCCCCGTTCCCCGTTTTGTCGGGGCCTTATCTCCTGGACGTCGGTTTTTCTTTCTCGCATCCCAAACGATTACATTTGCCTTTTTCTCCTTTCTGATATATTTACGAGATGTCATGTTAATTCTTGATAACATGTATCGCAATAATCGTGCCAACATGGCTACAGACTGTGATGTTAACTTTATAGCCCTTTTAAACGTTTCGTAATATATTTTTTCTTTCTAGTTTTGGAAAAACGCTACTTATAATTTTCAATTTTGGGAATTTCCTTTTTTTTCCTCTTGTGCCGGAGGCTATTTTGATTTATTATCAGTTCTATTAATGAAACCGTTTTATCTTAGATTGTATCTGAAAAACCGATCAAAAATACACTTTAACTGACAACACTAAAATAACACTGCACCCTAAGGTGTGCTAAAGGGAAAGCTTATGATAACGAATGCTTCTAACCACAGCCAGGAATACCTGGACTATTTAAAAACCCTATCCAGTGAATTCTTCCTGGATATTCTGGAAAACAGTTTTATTGAGGTTACCGTAACCGATAAAGACGGCAATGTCCTTTATGCCAATCCCGCCTGTCTGGAATATCACGGGATCTCCGCCGAAAAAATGTGGAAACTTAATTTTCTGACCTCTTTTCAGGGTTTCTGGACACCCCCTTCGACCGCCACGGCGATGGAAAAAAAACGCACGATCATCTCGCGGCAACGCTCGCTGCTGACCGATGAAGAGCACATTACCATTACCACGCCCCTTTATAATCCCGAGCATGAACTGGTGATGCTGGTATACAATACCCTTAAACGGGAATCTTTTGTTGAGTTTGACCTGGATTACCTCAACCAGGAAAAGGAAACCGATGAAGATGGTGAGCTCAAAGATAAAAAAGGCTCGCGCGAGGAATATACCAAAGCCAGTAATAATATTGTCGGGCGCAGTTATGTCCTTTATCAGACCCTGCATAAACTCAAAAAAGCAGCCAAGTCCGATATTCCTATTCTGTTATTGGGAGAAAGCGGGGTCGGGAAAAGTCTGATTGCCAAATTCATCCACGATTGCAGCCCCCGTAAAGTCCACCCCTTTATTTCCATCAATTGTGCTTCCATTCCCGATAATCTGATCGAAAGCGAACTTTTTGGCTATGTTCCCTATGCCTTCACCGGTGCCAGCCCCAAAGGTAAAAAAGGACTGGTCGAAATGGCCAATCATGGTACCCTGTTTCTCGATGAAATCGGTGAGTTGCAGCCCAATATCCAGGTCAAACTACTGGATTTTCTGGAAAACCAGCGTTTTACCTCGGTCGGTGGACTGGAATCAAAAACCGTTAATACCCGGATTATCACTGCCACTAATAAGAATCTTGAAGAACTGGTCGCCAAAAACACCTTTCGCGAAGACCTTTACTGGCGGATTAACGGCATTAACCAAACCGTTCCCGCGCTCCGGCAACGGCGGGATGATATTTTCCCAATTGCTCAGTATTATCTGAAAGAATATAACAAGAAATACAATCAGAATAAGGTCTTCTCCAATCCGGTGATCGAAGCTCTGATTCAATATGACTGGCCAGGTAATGTCCGGCAACTGAAAAATGCCGTCGAACAGATGGCGGTGATGAGTCTCGGCAGCGTCATTGGCATTGATAAACTGCCAGAACAGCTGGCGGCTTTTATGGCCAAAGCTGATATTCAAAAGAAGAATATTATTTTTGATGACCTGGTTGAAAATTACAAACGGGGAATTATCCAAGATTACTATGAGATTTACGATAACATCAACGATATGGCCGAATCTCTGGGTTTAAGTCAGACCACTGCTTATCGCCTGGTTAATAAATACGTCAAAAAATAACAACACCATAAACAGGGGGCTACAAAGCTCCTTGTTTATGGTGTTTTATTGCTACGGGTTATCCCCTAAATGACAAATAGAAAATCTTCACACTTAAAATATCAGGGAACGATCTTTTGACCAGAAAGATTTCTTATCCCAACTGAACTCGACATCGGCATGAATCTCGGAAAAATAATTTTTAATTAAATCATTTAAATCATCGAGATTATCAAAATGATTGGCTTTGTCCATCGATTCAATCCACATGCTCTGCCCGCCGCAGGCATCACTTAAATGAACCTTATAGGCCAAATCCCGCTCTTTAATGCGTCGGTTCACTTCACTGATATTGTCCCAGGTAATTATCATCTCCAGATACTCCTTTCATTAATGATTTCTTATTAGTTCATCTACCCCAATAAGTTAATATTATTCATAAAATTTTAGCCCGTCAAATATTTTTCAGCTGATAAATGGCCGACTGGTTGATCCCGGTGCAGTAGCCCCTTTAGGCACAACCCGGATTTCGATGGCTTCAAGCCGCAATGACTGACCCTGAGTTCCCGAACTGCCACCATTTTGGGCCCAGTCCAGCCAACCATAATTTTGACTGTGAACCCGGTAATAGATGTCGTAATTTGCCGCCGCGGTGCCGGTCAGACGAATTTGAATCGCCTCCAGCCGCAGCGATTGACCGTAGGTTCCGCTGGTTTGACCGTCACTTTTAAACCCCTGCCAGCCAATATTTTGAACATGAGTCTGGTACTCAACCCCCAGATCCGTACCGAGATCATTGATCTCAACTTCGATACCTTCCAGCCGTAACGATTGGCCTGCCGTGCCACTGCTCTGGCCATCATATCGCCAGCCCTGCCAACCGAGATTCTGGACATGGGTGCGATAGGTTGCCCCCACCGTTTCACTGGAATTGATCGAAGCTACTGCCGCATTCAGCTGAATCAGGCCACTACCATAGTAGCGATCACTACCGGCGGTGCCCAGATCCAGGGCGGTATTTTTGAGAATCATCTCAACCGCATCGGCATTGAGGCTTGAATCGGCGGCCATCAGTACCGCACAGGCTCCCGCCACAATGGGACTGGCGAAGGAAGTGCCACTGGCATATTCGTAGCCGCCGCTTCGGGCGGTGGTTAAAACAGATTGACCTGGGGCACATAAATCGACCCGGTCGTTATACTGAGAAAAGGAAGAACGAGTATTATCTTTATTGATAGCGCCAACCGAAATCACTTCATCATAGGATGCCGGATAAGAATATTGTCCGACCCGGGCATTCCAGGACTCCCCTTCATTGCCTGAGGATGCCACCACAACTTTACCGGCACTGACCGCCTCATTAACCGCCACTGCCAAAGACGAAAAGGTTCCATATCCGCCAAAACTCATATTGATGACCTTTACCTCCGGTCGTTCAGCGGCTTTCAGAATGGCGGCACAAATGTAGGCGACATCCAGCTTGGTATCGCCACTGTATTCGCCGCCGGTACGATAGGGCGCGATTTTAACATTGGCCAATCCGGAAACTCCGGCCGTTCCAACGCCATTATTGGTGACTGCAGCGATACATCCACTGACTGCTGTTCCATGGCCGGCCAGATCTACAACATTGGTCTTGCCAGTTACAAAATCATAACCGGCTACGGTATTACCGATCAGATCCGGATGGTTGACGTTTAAACCAGTATCAATGACAGCCACTACCACCGGCTCCGCATTCGACACCTGATCCCAGGTCTGGTCGGCGCCAATCCGATAAAACTGCCAGGCAGCAGTATTGACAATATAGGGATCGTTGGGCAGGGCGGTCACCTCGATTTTATCATTATTATCTACCGCCAGGACATTGGGATTTTGTTTTAGATCTGCCATCAACACATCGATATTGGTTCCTTCACTAACTTCGATCAGATCAACCCGGTTGGAGAGCTGTTCACCCGAGACAACCTCTTCAGTTGTCAGGGCCAGATCTTTTACATTGTCTTCCCCGCTATTTGCATAAACAACAATTATCTGCTGATCAAGATTTTCGTTGCTATTAACCTCTGGCAGCTGTTCCAGGGTTTCAATCTCAGCTACTGCTTCGTTTAGCTGTTCAGCACCTGCATTAAGCGGGCTACTCTGATTATCTGGTGTTGTCAAAACGGATTGCTCGCCCGGATTAACTTGAACTTCGGCCAGACTCCCGGCAGGGAACAGCAAGAAGAAAACCATTATGATTGTCAGCCATCTGGCGATCCGTTTGATTATTCTTGTTTTCTTGTTCATGACGTCCTCCCATCACCTGTCGGTTGTCTCATTTATGCAAAATAGCCATCGTTGCATAATCCTTTGCTTTCATCGTATCCATTCCATTTGAACTTATAATTTAACATAATTATTTTAAATTTAACCATCATTTCAGACAATGCTTAAGAATTTTAATATTGTTTTCGCTTCAACGGACCGGTCGAATTTATTTAATTAAACATCATAAAAATCATTCCAGTGGGGAAAATGGATGATTAGCTTTGTCCCTTTTCCGGAATCAGAAGCAATTGTTATCCGATGGCCCAGTTTTCTGGCGATTTTCTGACTCAGATACAAGCCAATGCCCGTGGCTGTGACATACTTGCGCCCATTGCTGCCGGTGAAATTTTTATCGAAAACCCTGATGATATCTTCTTCCTTGATACCAGGACCCTCATCTTCAATGATTAATGTCCTTTCATCTTGATGCGATTCTGCATAAATGCTGATTTTTCCATTTGAAGGCGAATATTTGACCGCATTGTCAAGAATTTGCTTAATAATAAACCCCAGCCATTTTTTATCCGAATCAATTTGCAAATCAAGATTTTTCAATTGTAGATTTAAATTTTTATTTGTAATACTCGAAAACACTCTTTTAATACATTCATTAACGATCTTTTTCAATTCAATACTGTTGATGATATAATCTTTGGCAAAATCGTCGGTTCGGGAATAAAACAACGTCATTTGGACAAAATCTTCAATTTTATCAATCTCATCCCCGATGCTATAAAGAACTTCTTCTGAGGGATGATCCAGACTGTTTTCGATGATCAGTTTTGATACGGCAATGGGTGTTTTAATTTCATGAACCCACATGGTTATAAATTCACGGTTTTCAATGCTTTTTGTTTGGTGTTCACTTAGTTTTTTATTGATAACCTGATATTGCTTTTGCAAGAGCTCATTGTAAATACGTTGTTCTGAGCTTACTGCTATCGGCAGGGAGTTTACCCAGTCCAGTCCCTCCAAATCTGATATTTCTTTTAGTTTTTTATAGTACCTATTCTTAACAATATAATCAACCGCTAAATAAATTGCAAATAAAAGCATCGAAACTTCAATAACATATAAACCGTTTGATTGACTCACCGCAACCGATTCGCCGATGGATATCACGATTCCGGTAAACAAAACGGTAATTAGGTATATAAAAATCAAATATTTTTTATCCCATAAATACGCTTTTATCGTCATATCTTATAACCTGAGTTTTTAATTGTCTCGATGTAGCTATCCAGGCCAAGATCCTTGAGCTTTTTTCTTAGCCGGGTGATATTGACTGTCAGGGTATTGTCATCAATGAAACTGGCGTCCTTCCAAAGACTTCGCATAATTCTCTCCCGACTGACCGTATTGCCGCGGCTCTTCAATAGCATCCCCAGAATCTGGGCTTCATTTTTTGTCAATTTAGCGCTTTTATCATTGACGGACACCACCCCACTGCCAATATTAAAAATAAGGCCCTGATAGGAAATAATATCCATCTCGGTGTTATCGTAGGAATAGGTACGCCTCAAAAGCCCCGCCACCTTGGCAAGGAGAATGTCGATGGAAAACGGTTTGATCAGATAATCGTCACCGCCCATATTGGTTGCGATGATTATATCCATGTCGGTGCTCTTGGATGAAATGAAAATAATCGGAACCTTCGAAAGCAGCCTGATTTGACCGCACCAGTAATACCCATCATAAAATGGCAAAATGATATCCAATAATACCAGATCCGGTTTAAATGCCATAAATTCAGTCAAAACATCAGAAAAATCTGTGACCGCAAGGGAATCATAGCCTGCTTTGACAAGATTCTCCCCCACAATGTCCGATATTTTTTTGTCATCTTCAATCAATAATATTTTAAACATTGATTTCACCCTTCCCCAAAATAGTCTAGTCTCATCAAAATGCAATGAGCTTCGCAGCCAGTTTTATTAAAACCAGCTGCGAAGCAAATAAATCTTGTTATTTTAAATTTCACCATTGTTTGTCCATCCTGCTATCTGACCGCTTATATATTTACTACTTTGTCAACCTACAGTATAACTGGTTGACGGTTAATTAGAAATTATTCTTTTCACCCCAGGCAATGCGCAGATAACTATTGACCGATAAAAAATAAAAAAAACAATAGATAATAATGTAGATCCCTACGATAATGCCGGCATTGATCATTGTCGGCAATTCTTTGCCCGCCAGATCCATGGTTCGGTTGTAGGTTAATAAGGCAAAAGCCGAATGCACCAGCCCTATTGTTAAGGATAAGCCAAATACGATCGCCAATTGTTTGGCGATGGATTTTTTAATCTCAGCCCTGCTCATCCCGAGCTTCTTAAGAATATCATATCGACTCACTTCCTCCTGAGCCTCAATGATTTGTTTATAGTACATGATGCTTCCCGAAGCAAGTAAGAATAAGATCCCAATAAACAATCCGATAAATACATAGGCTCCGTATAGCGAAAAGATTGATTTGTAGACGCCGATATAACTCAGATTGGCGATGCCCATGGTACTGCTGGATTGGATATTCGCCGGAACGATTTTGTTTAGTGCCGCCACCGTGTTTTCTGATCCAGCCGGATTATCAAACATAATCCCGGTAAATTTCACAACGTCATCCGTTCCTGCCTGTTCCCGATAGTGATGATAGGCGGCTTCACTTAATACCATCGTTGGTTTCAAATACAAATCAAAAAGGCCAATATATTTATGCAATGATACTCCGACAATAGTAAAAGTGTCTGTTTCATTTAAAAATTTCAGATTCATAGCACTGCCGGTTAGATTTTCACAGTAATCTTTTTTTATATTACCATCAATAAAATAGCCTTCATCATCTTTTAAATCCATATTGAAATCTGTTTTCGTATTGTGGAAAGTGCCGGTTTCAACTTTGGTATCCTTAATGATCGAACGGTATGTGCTTTGTGACATAATGTAGCCACCAACCGTCATTCCCGGGTTATTTTCCGTTTCAATCGAATACTCATCATTCTGAAACTGTGTTTTTAAAATCTCAAACTGATTGGTCGCAGTCACCTTGACTTCACCAGTCTGTTGGATCACTTCAAGAATCGCATTAAAATGCTGATCATCAATATTTTTACTGATATATGAAAATGGTGAGTAATAGGGCACTATACTTCCCAATGCCCGGTACATCCTCCAGCAGGGCGTGCCCCTCGCAGAGCAGCGTTACCAGCAGGAGGTCGATGACCTCCCCCTTACCGACGATGACGCGGCCGACATTGGCGCGTAGAGCCGCAGTTACGTCCTGCACTTTTTTGATCTCGGGGAGGCTATTGGGGTTCATAATGGGTAGGTTATTCTTCAGCGCCCGCAATGACGACGATGTATTCACCCTTGAGCTTCGCCTCGTCGGCCACTAGGGCGTGCAGCTGTGACAAGGTGCCGCGCTCGACCTTCTCAAACATCTTGGTCAAGTCGTTGGCCAATGCCGCCCTGCGGTCGCCGTACACGGCCAGGGCGTCCTCCCGGAAGGCCGCCAGGCGAAACGGGCTCTCGTAGAAGATGAGTGTATGCGGCGAGTGCAGGTCGACTT
>RRZT011252560.1_pt1 | contig 12984 bp, 14 predicted proteins | sample 2165551 | NCBI WGS metagenome assembly RRZT01 (sample SAMN10456910, study PRJNA506462) | wastewater metagenome | biome: wastewater; feature: sludge; material: wastewater sludge; isolation source: wastewater sludge with Escherichia coli K12::gfp cells carrying plasmid... | place: USA: Moscow, Idaho... | reverse complement strand
CCTTTTTCAAAAGAGTCTAGTGAATCAATATAAATCAATTCATTTAGTGCTTTTAAAGACCTGTTTCGTCTTTCCATGCTTCTATCAATCCTTGAGTAACTTTCATAACTTGATTAATTGAATTAATGTTATCATCAATTCCAGCAGAAAAAAGTGTCTCTATTTGATATAAGTATAATCCATCTAAATAATAAGCAACATCTCCACCATCAAAATCTAAAACACTTCTCAATTCATCAAAAATTGCAATTGCTTTATTTATATAAATAAACTTTTTCTCAATATCACCTTCTTGTATTGCACTTTTTGCAAAAGAAAGAAACTTGATAACTCCCTCATATAGTTTTAATACTAAAACATAAGGATCATCTGATATGGCATTTTGCTGATTATATTCTTCAATTCCCATAAATTCATAACTCCAAAATAATTCTTTATATAGTATATAAAGTTTTTACTTAAAATATAAAAGAAGATTGGATTTTTAATCAATCTTCTTTTAATTATTTACTTGCTGTTGATTGTTGAATTAGCATCTTCAAACCTGAAAATGAGTTTTCCATTTGAGTTATTATTGTTGTATATGCAGCAAACTGTTGTGCCATTGTTTTGTATTTTGCATCTAAAGCTTCTTGTGCTTTATCTTTTTGTTCTGTTAATTTTGTCTGTCTTGATAACATATTTGATTCATAATCAATCAAATCTTTATTTATTCCACTATTTGAAATTAACTCATCTAAAGCTGTTGCTATACCTTTTTTTTCAGCAACTCCAACAAATAAATTTTGTAATCCTTGTTTATCACTTTTAACTGCTTTATCAAATGTTGTTGAATCTAATAATAAATTTCCTGTTTTAGAATCAAAAGAAAACCCATAACTAAACATAGTTTTATCACTATTTCCTTGACTAAATAGTTGTTCTTTCAATTGAGACATAACATTTCTAATAGAAGCTTTATCTCCTAAACTAGAATCAGTACTATAAACTTCATCACTTATTAGTTTATTTAAATTATTGTATGCATTAACAAAAGCTTGCATTTGTGTTTTAATATTTGAATTATCTTCCTCAATATTAATTGTAGATTCACCAGTTGATTTTGTAGCTGTTATTTTAAGTCCATCAATTGTTATAGTGTTTGAGCTACCAGAATAATCAACCCCATCAACTTTCATTTTTGAATCTTGAGCTTTTAATACATTATTTGCTGTATCATCAAATCCAAAATGAGATAAAGCTGATGCATCAGAACCAGTAAATTTAATTGTATTTTTTTCTCCCGTTTCGCTACTTTTTATAGATAATCTAAATTTGCCAGTAGAATCTTCAACTAAAGAACCTTGAACTCCATCGATTTTATTTATTTCGTTAACTAAATCATTATATGATTTATTAGTTGTGTCTATTGATGTTCCATTTATATTTAAAGTACCTTGATTTACTAAACTATTTTTTGTTGTAGTAGTTCCGTCAAATTGTTTTGATTGCCAAACATCTTTTCGTGCAAGTTGCTCAACTTTAACATTTAAACTACCCGCTTTTAAAGCACTTAAATCATCTGAATCAAAAGTTACTCCATCTCCACTTACATTTGCGCTTTTTTGCTGAAATGCATTTGCCCCAGTTGTTTGATTCAAACTGAATACTTTTACAGCAGATAATAGTTCACTAACTTTTGTTTGTATATTAGCAACTACCTCTTTCTCTGTAGTAAACTTTTCTAGTTTTTTTTCTAAAGGAGTTACGCTAGAGGCTTTATCTGCTTCTTTTAATTTTTCAATTAGTGCTTCATTTAAGCTTGTCGATCCGCTTGAACCTAATCCCAATACTCCAGCCATTGTTTACTCCTTTATTTTAATTAACTTCTTAATCCAAGTATTACTTTAATCATCTCATTAACAGCAGTTATCATTTGTGCGTTCGCACTATATGCAGCTTGCAACTGCATAAGATTTATCATCTCTTCATCTTTATCAACTTTTACAATCTTGTTATATGTTGTTCCTATTGTTTGAGCAATATTTGCTTGTACTTCTTTTGAGTATTTTGCATTTTGTGTATCACTTGAAACATTTACTTTTGTGTTTCTATAATACTCTGTTAGTGAAGTTGCTCTAGCTTCATTTGGATTTTGTCCTTTGCCATTAAAAGACAAATCTGTTTTCCACTGTATTGTTGCTAAGTAGTCTATTTGTTCCTGCTTTAAATCATTTACAGCATTTTTATTAAACGCTAATGTCTTAACACTTGTACCATTAAATAGCCCAACAGAAACTATTTCTCCCATAGGAGTCCCATTATAATCATTAGCTGCATTTTCACCATAAATATAATCACTTTTGCCAATTTGGATATATTTATCATAAATATCAGCCAAAGTTGTCGCCAAAGAATCTAAATTATCAAGATATGATTGAATTTTATTATTTGGTGAAGATGAAGATAAATTCTCAACTTGAGCTTTTATACTCCCACTTGATAAATTTACATTTTGTTCAAGTATTTTAAGAACTACATCTGATTCAGCTGTTGTACTTTGAGATTCATTTTTATATAAAGCTTCTCTTTCTTGTACAGCATTCGTTGCATCATATCTTACGACGCTTATAGTTCCAGTAAATTCATTAGCTTTTCCAGCTTCATTAGATTCAACCCTTAAGTATTTGTCTGAATCTGTACTCAAACCTCTATTATCTCCTGGATAAACTAAATAATCGTCGTTATAATCTCCATTACGGGCCGTAACATATTGACTTAATTTAGGATCATTATTTATTTTAAAAGCTAAAGCTCTCGTTAAATTATCCATAGTTACAGCTTCTCCTGTATCAGGAGTAGATGGATCATTATCCCAATCCCCATTTACAACTTCACCTATTTGAATTGTAACTGAAAGACTATCATCATTATTTAATGTGTATTTGATTACATCATTTGGATCATAAGGTGCTTTTGCTGTTCCATTTTCATTATACTTCAAAGAATCCAAAACTGTTCCATTACTTTGAATATAATTAAACTTATCTATTTGTTTTGTATCTTTATAACTTATTTCTAATTCTCTATTAAATGTACCATTACTTACAGCTGTTACTCCGCCAATTTTTATTTCATAACCATTATCTCTAGTTATATCAACATTTACATACTGAGATAATTTAAGTTCTAAGGCATCTCTTTTATCTAATAGATCATTTGTAGACTCTGTGTAATTCTCAAGTTTACCATTAATATCAGCAATTTCTTTTAAAATCGAATTTACTTCTTTTACATTTTCTTTTAATTCAACTTTTTCAATTGATTGTTGTTGTTCTACACTAGAATAAAGTCTTTGTAAATTACTTACTAAAGCTTCTCCTTGTGTTTGCAAATTGCTCTTATATATTTGAGAATTAGGATTAGATCTTAGTTGTTCAACTGCAGTAAAATATTTATTTAAATCAACAGACAATCCAGCAGTATCTGTTTCTGCAAATACCTTTTCAACATTACCTAACATACTAGTTAATTTGTCATAATAATTAGTTTTTGTATTCTCTTTCATATAGTTATCATACAAATACTGAGAAGTAACTCGTGAAACGCCATCAAAGCTAACACCTCTACCAGTTATATGACCACCAATTTGTCCGATTTCACTTAAATCAGATACTCTCTTTTTATATCCGTCAGTATTTTGATTTGCAATGTTATTACCTACAATCTCAATACCATACTTTGAAGCATTAAGGCCAGTTTGAGCAACACTGAATGAACCAAACATACTAACTCCTTTAAATCTTTAAAATTATTGCATTACATTTCTTAATATTAGATTAAAATGGCCAAATCTTACGTATAAAATTTAATCCCCAAGGTGTATCTAAAATATCAGATTCTGTACCATCTTTATTATATAAAAGCTTCAAATTTGCTATTTGAGAAGAGTTTATGGAATTATCTGAAGTTATATCATAGGGTCTTATTACTCCACTTATAATAATCTTTTGTTTTTGGCCTTCAATTAGCATCTCTTTTTCACCTCTTATATAGTAATTACCATTTTGATAAGTCTCTTCTATAATTGCCGAAATTGTTGTGTCAAAAGTTTCATTATATTGAGTCTTAACTTTTCCCTTATCAGAGTTTGTACTTTGAGTTCCAAAATTAACTCCTAGATTTCTATTAGACTCATTTGTAATACTTTCAGCTACACCATTTAAAGTATTAGTCCCCATGGGAGTAAATAATCCACCACCTAAGTTATTATTTCTATTATTTGTCAACTCTCTTTTGTTATCACTCTTTGCTGTTAAATCTTCTTTTATTATTATTTGAATAATATCTCCAATTTGTAAATCTTTTTTATCAGCAAATAAAGATGTTCCTTGCATAGAGTATAAAGAACCTTTATTTTTTTTAGCTTCTGGTGCTTTTTTAGGAATTTGTATTTCTGGTTTTTCAAAATGTATATCTGGCTCCTGAGAGGCACATCCTAAAAATAATAAACTTATAAGTGATATATATATAACTAATTTCATAATTTATTCTTTAAAATAAAATCAATATCAACAACTATAACTATTTCATCAAAAGTTTTTTTAATTAAAGCCATAGCACCATATCTCACAACTAAAGCATCAATATTTGTATCTGGTTCACAAACAAATACAACTTTATTTTTAATCAATTTAACATCTCGAACATACTCTTGCCCAATTAAATTTACAGCTTTTTCAACTTCAGCCAAAATCTCTCTTTGAGCTTCTTGTTTTATCTTTTCTTGTTCTTCTTCTTTTGCTTTTAATACTCTTTTTTGCTCTTCTTCTAACTTTTGTTTTTCTGCATTTATTCTAGCAGTTTCTACATAATCATTGTAATAATAAGCTCCACCTGAAACCAATAGAACAACTATTATAATTTTTAAAATTTTCTGACTTTTATTTCTTTTTACAGCTACTATCATTATTTAATTACAAAAGTTGTGAACAATATTGTACTTACTACATTACGGTTTGATTTCGTAACATAATTTATAACATTGTTTATTTCGGCTATTAGCTCATCTTTCAACAAGTTCTTCCCACCAACAGTCAATAATTCTTCTGAACTTCTTGAACTCACTTGTGAAATAACAACATCAGTAATTTCTGCTTTGTACTCTTCTATTACCGTTGCGATTAATGGGTCATTACTTCTAATAGAAAAAGATAATTTCATTACTTTTTCTTTACCTCTTGAATCAGTTAAATTTAAAACCAAATCATTTACATCTGCTTTAAAAGTAGCTTCTGAAGTATTTGCAGGAGTTGTAGCTTGAGCCGTTTCTTCTGTTTTTTGTCCATTATTTGATGTACTAGAAATTTTATCTAATAAAAAGTATGTTCCGCCAGCAACGGCCATAATTAAAATCAGAATTAAAACTATTAATACAATTAATAATCCCTTTCCTTCCGAAGATTTTTTTGTTGTTTCACCATTTTCTTCTGCCATTTTAATCCTTTTTATCTTTATCTAAATTATATTTTTCAAGTTTTTGTGTTAGTCTTGATGCATTTGTTACAGTCAAAAATTTTAGTATTTGTGTAACATTAGACTCTCTTAGTCTTAAGATTATATCAAAAACATCTTCAATTTTGCCTTCATTTATCATTTGGTCAAAAATTTCAGCTGCATTTTTTGCTTTCATTCCATCATAAATTTTTACTGTTTTACTTTGAACTTCTGCTCTAATATCTTTTAAAAGTGCTAAATTTTTGTCATGAAGTCTTTTAGTTTCAGCTTTTTCTTTTTCTACTTGGGCAAGAAGATTTTCTAACTCTTTTTTTTGTGTTTGATACTCTTTTTCTTTTTCATTATAAAAATTATTTAACTCATTTTTTAGTTCTAAAACTTCCATTTTTTGTCTAGTTAAAGAACTGCTTGTTTCAACTGCATTTATTTGTATTACAAAAAAAATAGTTAATATCAAAAATTTATAAATCAAATTAACTCCTATCCTCTTATATATTTGCTTTGTACATATTCACTAGCAGCTTCTTCTTCTGCAGCTAAAATTTTTTTAAATTTTTCTTTTTTTTCTTCATCCAAAATATATTTAAATTGTTCACTCTCTTTTTGTAATTCTACTATTTCATTTACTAAATTTGCTATTTGAGAAACTAAACTATTTTTTCTATTTAACAGTTTTTGAATATGCAATCTCATTGTATCTTTATGCATTGCTAAAATTAAAAAATCAGAAATCGCTCCAAATCTATCAACTGTTGCTGTATCAATTTTATGTTGTGTAAAAACAACTTCAGAATCAATTTTATCAACTTCTTGTTCTAAAGTAGCTTTTTCTATTAATTTTTGGTCTGTTTGGTTTTTTTTGAGTTTATATAATTTCTCAATCAACTTAATGCCCAAATGTTAAAATAATATCCCATAAATCTTTTGTAAATGTTTCAAGATGATCTCCAACCCAAGGTAAAGAAATCAAAATAAATGCTGATACAAAAATCATTTTAGGAACAAAAGATAAAGAAGCATCATTTACTTGTGTAACTGCTGAAAAAATTGATATTACAAGCCCTATAATCATACTTACAATCAAAGAAGGTAAACCTAATATTAAAATTATTTTTACCGTATTTTCTGCAATTCCTATTAAATCCATAATTAATCTTTTAATTTTATCGTTATTTCTAAAGTTTTATTACTTAGTAGTTTAGAAATTAGTTGTGATATTTCATCAACATTTGAACTATTTAAAATTACAGTTTCTTTATTATTTACATTAGAAATTATTTGAGTGTTTTCTTGATTTTTAGGCACTTGAACTATTTCATCTGCTTTATAATTTAAAGCTTCCATTAAATCTTTTTCATTCAAGCTATCTAATTCAGAAAATTCATTATCATTCATATTCTCTCCTTCTAAATCTTCAAAATTTTCACTTTCTTCATCTTCTTCATTTTTTTCTTCATTTTCTTCATCATCCATTGGTTCGATAATAACTTCTTTTTTCTCATTTTCCAAATCATCTTCTTCTAAATCAGCTATCTCTTGTATCTCTTCATCAGGAAGATGAACTTCTTCATCATCATCAAACTCTATAAATTCATCGGTCATCTCAGTTTTATCATCTTCAACTTGCTTTTCTGGTTTTTCAAAAGTCGCAAGAAATTCTGCTTTATCAGGAAAAAGTTCTTCTAAGAAATTTACATCTTCAAATGTTTCTCCTAAAAATTCATAATTGTTTTCATCTATACTAGCTGAATTTAAAATCTGAGACAAAACATCTTCATCACTCAAAGAATTGTCATTTAAAATATTATCATCGTCATAATCAAATGATATATTATTTAGTCCAAAATCATTATTAAAATCTTCAAATTCATTAGTTATTTTATCATTGTTATCTAGTTTATGTAAATCTATATTCTCTGTTTCTTCAGTAGTTTCTATTAAATTCTCTAGCTCATTTAGATTTACACCACTTACAATTTCATCATCTTTTATTTCAGGAATACTTTCTGGTTTTTTTTCTATTTGCGTTTCATTAGCAAGAAGTTTTGATAATTCATCATCAAGTTCAACTTTATTCTCTTTTTTTATATCTTCTAAGTTCTTTTCTAATTCATATTTTCTGATTATATATTCTGGTATTTCATTTAGAGAATTAATAGTTAAATCATTGACTCCACTTTCTACTAAAAATTGCTCATCAACACCATTTTTAGGAGCAAAAAACTTCGATTTTAAAGAATCTTTTTTTATTATCTTTTCATCATCAATTAAATAAATATCTTTAGGTTGCGCTTTTATTGTCTCTTTTAAATCATTTAAATTACTAATTTCTTTTATGATTACATTATTATCAATTTTTTTAATTTGAGATCTATCTAATATTTTATAAATCTCTTTTTTAAAACGCTGATTACCGTATATATAAATATTCAACTTTGATAAATCCTACTAAAGATATTTTTAATTTTATGCAGATTATACCTTTTTTTATTAAATTTTCGTTAAAATATATATTAAAATAAATTAGGAGGATGATATTGAAATATTTTTTTATTATTACACTATTATTATCATCTTTATACTCTCAAACAATTAAAGACATTTCAAATATCATTGGAATTAGAGAAAACCAACTAATTGGTTATGGGTTAATAGTTGGATTAGCTGGAACTGGTGACAAATCAAAGTTTACTATGCAATCTTTGCAAAATCTTCTTAGAAATTCTTATATTAAAATCCCAGCAGGTTCAATTAACTCAAAAAATATTGCAGCAGTTATGGTAACTGCTGATTTACCACCATTTGCAAGACAGGGTGATAAAATAAAAGTAAATATCTCAACTATTGGTGATGCGAAATCTGTTGACCATGGAGAACTTTTAATAACTCAATTAAAAGGTGTTGATGGAAATGTTTATGCCTTAGCGCAAGGAACAATTGTTGCAAATGAAAATAATAAAACTACTGGATTTATTTATGATGGGGCAACTGTTGAAAATGAAATAAATTTTGATTTACAAAGTGAAGACTCAATCCAACTAAGTCTTTTGAAAAATTCTGCAAAAAATGCTGATTTAATTGAAACAAAAATTAATGATACTTTTGGAAAAAAACTTGCAACTGCATTGGATACAAGAACTATTGATGTAAAAAAACCTGATGGCATGTCTATTGTAAAATTTATTTCTCTTGTTCAAAATATAGAATTAGAGTCTTCATTTAAAAAGAAACTTATAATTGATATGAACAGAGAATCGATTCTTGCAGGAGGAGATATAGTAATTGATCCAGTTACAATAGCAAGAGATACTTTTACTATTAGAATAAATAAAACTGGTTTAGGTGAAGTTGATTGGAATAATCCTACAATAAATACAGGTGTTGATATTGGTGATGATGTAAGAATTGCAGATAAACCAGTTATAGATATAAATAATGCAATGATAAATACAAAAAATCCTCCAACAGTTGCTGATTTAGTTCGTTCAATGAAAGTTATGAAACTTCCAATGAAAGAGATAATAGATACCCTAAAAATGATAAAAGATATGGGTGCAATTGATGTTGATATTGAATTAAGAGAGTAATAAATGGCAGAATTTTTAAGTCAAGATGAGATTGATGCACTTTTAGATATCGCTGAACAAGGTGATGATATTGATGGAACTAATCCTTTAGATAAGTTCACCGCAAAAGAAAAAAATTACTCTATTTATGACTTTAAAAAACCTAATAGAGTTACACTTGACCAATTAAAAGCACTAACAACAATGCATGATAAAATGCTAAGAGAGTTCATAAATGATCTATCTTCAATGCTTAGAAAAATTGTAGACATAAAACTTACAACAATTGAACAAATGACTTACGGGGAGTTTATTTTATCTATTCCACAAGTTACATCTTTAAGTACACTTTCTATGAAACCACTTGATGGAAAGATAGTAATTGAGTGTAACCCAACTATTTCACATAAAGTAATCGCTGATTTATTAGGTAGTGGTGCTGTAAATACTATGGATAATTTAGATAGAGAATTAACAGAAATAGAAATAAAGGTTTTAGAACACTTTTATAAAATGTTTATAAAAATTTTATATAAAACTTGGAGTGATATTTCAAGCTTAAACTTTAGAATAGAATCAAGTGATACAAATGCAAATGCTATACAAATAGTATCTGACCACGATATAGTTTTACTTGTTGTTTTTGAAATCACTATTGATGAAGATTCAGGGTTCTTATCGATTTGCTATCCTATTTCTTATATTGAACCTTTATTAAATAAAATCGTTGATAAAATTTTTAGTGAAGGTAAAAATAAAAAACTTAGTAGAAAAGAAGATATAAAAACTCTTATTTCTGGAGCAAGAATGAAAGTTGAAGCAATTATGGCTGAAACCGAACTTACGACTGCAGAAATTCTTAATCTAAAAGAAAATGATATTATAGTATTTAATAAAAATGCTTCGTCATCATCTGCAACAATTTATGTCAATAAAAAAGAGAAATTTTCAGCAGTTTCTGGAATTTCGAATAATAGAAAAGCTGTTCAAATAAAAGCTAACTTAGATAGAGAAAAACAAGAAACACTTGATACTTTAAGAGAGATGAGAGAAGATAGAGAGCAAAAAGCAAAAGAATCTGCTGAAACTTTGAAAAAGTTATTAAATGAAAGAACTAGTAATTATCTTTAATACTAGCTCTTTTTTTCTTAGTCTTCTAAACTCCAAGATAAAGTTTCTCCTGCATACATAGGCACAACTCTTTCTTCTTTATATTCATAAATTGCTGGAACTACAAAATCTTTTTTTACTAATTTTATAGTTTTTTTATCCAATTTTAGATTATAAATTTTTTGTGCATTTAAAGAAACAAAAGCATTTAAATTTTCTAATGCATTATGCTTTTCAAAAAGTTGTGTTAATACTTGTAAAGCGATTGGCGAAGTAAAAACTCCAGCTGCACAACCACAACACTCTTTTTTATGTTTTGGATGAGGAGCACTATCACTTCCAAACATAAGTTTTGGATGGGCTTTTAATGCAGCATTTAATAAAGCAGTCCTATCAATAGGAGTTTTTGCTATTGGTTTACAAAATAGATGTGGTTGAAGCATACCACCAGCAACATCATCCAAAGTTATAAGTAAATGATGTAATGTTACAGTTGCAAAAAGATTATCATATTTATCCAACAACTCTATTGCATCTTTTGTAGTTATATGTTCCATAATAATTTTTAATTTTGGAAAGGCTTTTGCAATTGATTCATAAATTGGCATAAACTCTTTTTCTCTATCCATTACAAAACCATTTGTTTCACCATGAATACAAAGTGGTATTTCTAATTTACTCATAGATTCTAAAGTAGGTCTTAAAACTTCGATATCCATAGAAGAAACTCCTGTTTCAGAGTTTGTTGTAATTCCTGCTGGATAAAGTTTAATAGCGATTATCTCGTCTTTTATATCTTTTAAAAATTCATAAGAGTAATCATTTTTGAAAAATAGTGTTACAAAAGGCTCAAATTGATCATTTTTACAGGCTTCTTTAATTCTTTGCTTATATGATAATAACGCTTCTTTTGTTGTAATAGGTGGAACTAAATTTGGCATAACTAAAGCACCACTAAATGTTTTTGATGTTAGAGGTCCTACAAGTTTTAGCATATCTGCATCTCTTAAGTGAAGATGCATATCCAAAGGTTCATTTAATTCAAAAGTTTTAAAGCCACTCATCTAAATAGCTTCCTCGTCTTCTTCACCCGTTCTAATTCTTACAATTTTTTCAATAGGAGAAACAAATATTTTTCCATCTCCAATTTTTCCTGTTCTTGCAGCTTCTATAATAACTGAAATGATATTATCAACGTTTTCATCTGCAACAATTAACTCAATTTTGATTTTTGGTAAGAAATCAACAACATATTCAGCACCTCTATAAAGTTCGCTATGTCCTTGTTGTCTTCCATAACCCTTTACATCAGATACAGTCATACCAGTAATTCCTGCTTCTTGTAAAGCATCCTTTACATCTTCAAGTTTAAATGGCTTGATTACAGCTTCAATTCTCTTCACTACAAATCCTTTTTTAAATTCGTATTATTTTAACAAAAGATTATTAAACTAATATTATTAAAAAAATTTTAGAATCAATTAAAGTATTAATTAGATAAAAAGCATAAAAGCTAAATAATAAACTTTATATTTTATAAAGTTAATAATCAATAAATTTATTATATAATCCGCTAAATTTATAGCAATTAATTATAGGAAAGTATGTTAAATATATTGACAAACAAATCAAAATTTACAGAACAAGATTTGGTAAAAGAACTTATAGATCCAACAACTTCATCTGAACAACTAAATAAAATATATCAAAACTCAAATATAGACCTAAATAAAATTTATCATCATGATGAACCTATTTTACATACTTGTTGCAAAAAAGATTTATATGAATCTGTACTTTGGCTATTAGAACACAATATTAATACTGAAATTGAAACTGAACAAAAAGAGACAGCCATTTTTTATGCTATATATTCAAAAGATAGCAAAATGCTTAAAACTCTAGTTGATTTTAATGCTAATGTAAATCATATAAATAATAAAAATCGAACAGCTCTACAAGAATCAATAAGCAACTCAAATAACAAAGTAATAAGATATTTATTGCAAGTTACGAAAGTTTTAAACAATAAAGATACAAATGGAAATAATCTTATTTTTGATGCTATAACAAATGGAAACTTTAACCTCATAAAAAATATTGTATCTTTAAAAAAAATCGATATAAATGAGATAAATAATCAAGGTAATTGTGTATTACATTTAGAAAATGTTTTAAAAAACAATGAAATAGCGATGTTTTTATTGGAATCAGGAGCAAATCCTACAATAGTTGATAGAAATGGAAAAAGTTTTCTTTCTTATTCTGTTTTAAATGGAATAAAAAATATGAATCTTATAAAAAGAGCAAGTTTTTTTGGTTTTGATTTAAATTTAAAAAATAAAGATAATAGAAATATTTTAATGGAAGCAACAAATCATTTTTTAAATCTTCCAAAAGATGATAAAAAAATAGTAAATAGTCAAGCAGAACTAATAAAAGAGTTAGTTCAAATGAATATCAATATTCAAGCAGTGGATAATGATAATGAAACTGTTTTTTTCAATATTACAAGAAGTGAAGATAGAGATTTGATTCACTATTTTTTGAATAATGGATTAAATATTAATTTAAACAAACAAAATAATATAGGATTAACTCCTTTAACTATTTTAGTTTTAAATGGAATAAAAAATAGTGATTTGATTAAGCTGTATTTGGAAAAAGGTGCAAGTTTAAATACAAAAAACAAATTTGGAAAAACAACAATAGAAATTTTAATAAATATAATTTTACATCAAGACAATAAAGTTGAGATTGAACCAGAATACAAACTTTTATTGGTTGAAGATGCACAATATAAAGATATTTT
>RRZT010135559.1_pt1 | contig 12986 bp, 12 predicted proteins | sample 2165551 | NCBI WGS metagenome assembly RRZT01 (sample SAMN10456910, study PRJNA506462) | wastewater metagenome | biome: wastewater; feature: sludge; material: wastewater sludge; isolation source: wastewater sludge with Escherichia coli K12::gfp cells carrying plasmid... | place: USA: Moscow, Idaho... | reverse complement strand
GTCCTGCCCGATCACCCACTGGTGGAAGTCGGGAAAGGTCTGGCCGAAACTCATGCCCCCGATGCACAGGCGAGGGATCTCGATGTCGGTCTGGCCGAGAGTGGTCATGGCCGGATCATCACCTTGAGGGACTCGCGGGCATCCATCTCGGCGTACGCCTGTGGGGTGTCCTCCAGGCTCATGACCTTGTCGAAGACCAGTCCCGGGTTGATCGTGCCGTCGAGGACCTGGCCGATGGCGTCCTCGAGGTAGGCCCGGACCGGGGCCGGCCCGCCGGTGAGGGTGAGGTTGCGTCCGAACAACGAGCCGAAGCCGACGCCGGCCTCCTCGTACTGCGGAACGCCGACGCGGCTGATCACCCCGCCGGAGCGGGCGATGGCGACCGACTGCACGTAGGCCGGCATGTGGCCGACCGCCTCCAGCACGGCCCGGACGCCGAGCCCGCCGGTCAGCTCGCGGACCTTCGCGATCCCTTCGTCGCCCCGTTCGGCGACGACGTCGGTCGCGCCGAAGTGACGTCCGAGATCGGTGCGCGCGGTGTGGCGTCCCATCAGGATGATCTGCTCGGCACCCATCTGCCGCGCCGCCAGCACGGCCGACAGCCCGACCGCACCATCGCCGACGACAGCCACGGTGTCGCCCGGCTTCACCTTCGCCATGAACGCGGCGTGATAGCCGGTCAGGTACACATCCGACAGGGTGAGCAGCGACTTGAGGGTCGCCTCGTCCTCGGTGGCTTCGGTGTTGACCAGGGTGCCGTCCGCCTGCGGCACGCGGATGGCCTCGGCCTGGGCAGCGCTGAAGAAGCCGCCGTGCGGACAGGCCGTCTGGAAGCCGTCGAGGCAGACGGGGCAGGTGTTGTCCGAGAACGCGAACGGGCTGATGACGAAGTCGCCCCGGGCGAACTTCTCGACGCCCGACCCGACCTCCTCGACCACGCCGATGAACTCGTGGCCCATGGTTTGTCCGCCAGGGTTGGGGGTCATGGAGTGGTACGGGTGCAGGTCCGAGCCGCAGACGCAGGCTCGGACGACCCGCACGACGGCGTCCGTGGGCTGCTCGATGCGGGCATCGGGGCGGTCCTCGACGCGGACGTCGCCGGGGCCATACATGACGGTGGCTCGCATGTTCATCTTCCTTTCGTCGGATGCCTCAGGCGTCGGTGGGGTTGCGGGCAAAGGGATCTGGTCCTGCGCGGCGTCCCGACCCGGGATCAGCCCGGCAGCAGCAGCCCCGCGCGTTCGGCGAGCACCGCGATGCCGACTCGGTTCCTCACGCCCAGCTTCGTCTGGATCGTCGAGATGTGCGCCTTCACCGTCGGCTCCGCGAGGTACAGCTCACCGGCGATGGCGGCGTTGGTCAGTCCGCGGGCGACGGCCACCGCCACCTCACGCTCCCGAGCGGTGAGAGCACCCACGGCCGTCCGTGCCGCTCGTCGCTGGTCGACCGCGCCGTCGCGTCCCAGCCGGTCGAGCAACTGACGGGTGCTGCGCGGGGAGAGCACCGCGTCCCCCACCATCACCGACCTGATCGCGCCCATGATCTCGCGCGGCGCCGACGTCTTCAGCAGAAATCCGGACGCCCCTGCGACCAGGGAGTCCATGACCGCGTCGTCGACGTCCCACGTGGTCAGCGCGATGACGTGGGGTGGATCGGGCAAAGCCCGGACGCCGCGGGTGGCGGCGATGCCGTCGACCCGCGGCATGCGCAGGTCCATGAGAACGACATCGACAGTGTGGACGCGGCAGGCGGCAACAGCCTCGACGCCGTCACCGGCCTCGGCGACGACCTCGAGGTCGGCCGCGCTGTCGAGCAGAAACTTCAGGCCGGTGCGCACCATCGGGTCGTCGTCGACGAGCAACACGCGGATGGGCACCGCAGCAGTCTACGGCTCAGGCCTGACGCCACGGCAGTTCGACGTGCACCCGGAACATGTCCCCGTCGAGTCCCCACAGGGCGGTGCCGTTCAGCAGCCCGACCCGCTCCGCGATGCCTACGAGCCCGCGTGAGGTGCCAGCGGCGCCATCCGCCGGAGTGCCGACGTAGCGGTTGCGCGCGTCGATCACGATCCCGGACGCCGGGCCGGCCTCGACCGTGAGGAACACCTGCTGACCGGGGGCGTGCTTGCGGGCATTGGTCAGCATCTCCTGGACGACGCGATACACAGCCCGGGTCAGAGCCGGGTCGACGCTGTCGGTGTCCTGCACGAAGATCGACGAGCTCACCGGTTGCCCGGCACCGAACGACTCGTGAACCACCTGAGCCAGGTGCGACAGGGGCATTGGCGGTAACTCGGCGCCGACCGGTTCACGCATCACGTCGAGCAGCGAACGCAGGTCGTCCATCGCTGCGCCGGCGCTCTCGCGCACCAACCGGGCCGACTGGGCCAACCGTGGATCGTCGGTCGCGTTGGCCTCGAGCGCACCCGCGTGCAGGTTCAGCAGCGACAACCGATGCCCCATCGCGTCGTGCACCTCCCGGGCGATCCGCTCGCGCTCCTGGCTGCGGGCGACCTCGTCGCCGAGGCGTCCGGAAACGGCGCGCTCCGCCGCGACGGTCCGGTGGGCGGACGCCGCCTCGCGTCGCGAGCGGACCAGGACGCCGGACCCGATCGACAGCCCGAGGCCCACCACCACGATGATGACGATCTCGGTGACGGACAGGTGGGTGATCTCCGCGTAGGACCCGCCGGGAGGCCCGAGGAACGCCTTCCCCAAGGAAGCGCCACACGGCTGGGCCATCGCGTCCGCGACCACCACCCAGGTCCGTGCGGCAGATCCTGACCGGCGACGCAGCCCGGACGCCGGCGTCCGACTAGTCGCGGGTGCGGGGCACCCGCACCTCACCCGATGCGCAGGCCCGGGCTCATGGCGAGGTTCAGGGCAACGAGGACGGCGAACGCGGCGACCCCGACCCACGGCACAGGCTTCAGGCCGAGCGGCTCCAGCGGTTGCGCGAACCGGCGAGCGAAGATGAACGACATCGGGGCGAACACCGTCGTCGCCGTGGCTGCCGCGACGATCGCGAACGCGGCACCCTCACCCGGATCGCTCGCCGCGAGCGACAGGTACAGCAGCGAGAGGGCGACGTTGACCACCGACGCGGCGATCCACGGCCACAGGGTGAACGCGTAACGCCGGGCCGTCTCAGTGCCGGCGTGGCGCCCGACGTGCGGGGCGAAAGCCCACGCCGTGCCGAACTGGAGGGCGACGCCGAGGCCGCACATCACGAAGGCGACCCAGATCGGCCACCCGAACGACTCCACCGCCATGGCGGTGTCGCCCGCCCCGAACGGCGTGATCACCAGGTAGCCGACGCCCTCCATCAGCGAGGTGAACGCGAACCACAGCCACAGCAGATGCCCGAAGCCGCCGCGGCGCCGCAGCGGCGTCCAGGCGGCCATGATTGCGCCGCTGATCAGGCTGAACATCGGCGCCGAGATAGCCATGATGCCCATCTGCACGGACGTCGGCGCGCCGAGGTGATCGACACCGAACGCGAACTGGACGCCGGGGAAGCCGAGCGCCAAACCGGTGAAGGTGTGCACGAACTCGTGCACCAGGACCATCAGGCCGGAGCCGAGGACGGCGGCGACGCTCGAGTTGATCAGCAGCGTTCGCGGGGACTCCAGGGTGCGATCTTGCGACGGGGACGGGACGGTCGACATGGGCGCGAGCCTAACGGCGACCGGTGCCAGACCCCCGGCACGCCGCGGCAGGCAGGGGAGGTCACCGAGGTGATTAGATTCGTCGGTGACGAAGGGAGCCAGATGAACGAGGGCACAGCGGCGACAGGGGCGTCCGAACGGCACGTCGCCGACAGCCACGACCTGATCAGGGTCGAGGGCGCGCGCGAGAACAACCTCAAGGACGTCTCGCTGGACATCCCGAAGCGGCGGCTGACCGTGTTCACCGGCGTCTCCGGGTCGGGCAAGAGTTCGCTGGTGTTCGACACGATCGCGGCCGAGTCGCAGCGCATGATCAACGAGACCTACAGCGCCTTCGTGCAGGGGTTCATGCCGACGCTGGCGCGGCCCGACGTCGATCGGCTCGAGGGGCTGACCACCGCGATCATCGTCGACCAGGAGCGCATGGGCGCCAACATCCGGTCGACCGTCGGCACCGTCACCGATGCGAACGCCCTGCTGCGGGTGCTGTTCAGCCGGCTCGGCGACCCGCACATCGGGTCGCCGCAGGCCTACTCGTTCAACGTCCCGTCGGTGTCGGGCTCCGGCATGATCAAGACCGAGAAGGGCGAGGGCCGCACCGTCAAGGAGGCCCGCCAGTACACCCTGATCGGCGGCATGTGCCCCCGCTGCGAGGGCAAGGGCAGCGTCAACGACATCGACCGCACCCAGCTCTACGACGACTCGAAGTCGCTCAACGAGGGCGCCCTCACGATCCCGGGCTACACCGGCGACGGCTGGTACGTGCGCATCTTCGCCCAGTCGGGATTCCTCGACCCCACCAAGCCGATCCGCGACTACAGCAAGCGCGAACTCGACGACCTGCTCTACAAGGCGCCCACGAAGGTGAAGATCGAAGGCATCAACCTCACCTACGAGGGGCTGATCCCGAAGATTCAGAAGTCGTTCCTGTCGAAGGATCCCGACGCGATGCAGCCCCACATCCGGGCGTTCGTCGAGCGGGCGGTCACGTTCACCACCTGCCCCGACTGCGACGGCACCCGGCTGGCCGAAGGTGCGCGGTCGTCCAGGATCAAGGGCATCAGCATCGCCGACGCGTGCGCCATGCAGATCTCCGACCTCGCCGAGTGGGTCCGCAACCTCGACGAGCCGTCGGTCGCGCCCCTGCTCGCGTCGCTGCAGCATCTGTTCGACTCGTTCGTCGAGATCGGCCTGGGCTACCTGTCGCTCGACCGTCCCTCGGGCACCCTGTCCGGCGGTGAGGCGCAGCGAACCAAGATGATCCGTCACCTCGGCTCGTCGCTGACCGACGTCACCTACGTGTTCGACGAGCCGACCATCGGCCTGCATCCGCACGACATCCAGCGCATGAACGAGCTGCTGCTGTCGCTGCGCGACAAGGGCAACACCGTGCTGGTCGTCGAGCACAAGCCCGAGATGATCGCCATCGGCGACCAGGTCGTCGACCTCGGGCCGCGGGCTGGCACCGCCGGCGGTGAGATCTGCTACCAGGGCACCCTGCAGGGGCTGCGCGAGAGCGGCACCCTGACCGGGCGCCACCTCGACGACCGGGCGTCCATCAAGGACGCCGTGCGCACGCCCAGCGGCGCCCTCCAGATCCGCGGTGCGACCGCGAACAACCTACAGAACGTCGACGTCGACATCCCGCTCGGGGTGCTGGTGGTGCTCACCGGCGTCGCAGGTTCGGGCAAGAGCTCGCTCGTGCACTCCTCGATGCCGAAGGACGCCGGCGTGATCGCCATCGACCAGGGCGCCATCAAGGGGTCGCGACGCAGCAACCCGGCGACCTACACCGGTCTGCTCGACCCGATCCGCAAGGCGTTCGCCAAGGCCACCGGCGCCAAGCCGGCGCTGTTCAGTGCCAACTCCGAAGGCGCGTGCCCGGCCTGCAACGGCGCAGGCGTCATCTACACCGAGCTCGGTTTCATGGACACCGTCACCACCCCGTGCGAAGAGTGCGAGGGCAAACGGTTCCAGGCGTCCGTGCTGGAGTACCGGCTCGGCGGCAGGAACATCGCCGAGGTGCTCGCCATGCCGGTCTCGGAGGCGCGGGAGTTCTTCGGCTCCGGCGAGGCCCGGACGCCGGCCGCCCACACCATCCTCGAACGCCTCGACGACGTCGGGCTCGGCTACCTCAGTCTGGGCCAGCCGCTCACCACCCTGTCGGGCGGTGAACGCCAGCGCATCAAGCTGGCCACCCAGATGGCTGGCAAGGGCGGCATCTATGTGCTCGACGAGCCGACGACGGGCCTGCACCTGGCCGACGTGGAGCAGCTGCTCGCGCTGCTCGACCGGCTGGTCGACTCGGGCAAGTCGGTGATCGTGATCGAGCACCATCAGGCGGTGATGGCGCACGCTGACTGGATCATCGACATCGGGCCCGGCGCCGGTCACGACGGGGGCAGGATCGTCTTCGAGGGGACGCCGTCCGACCTGATCGCCAGCCGTTCCACCCTCACCGCGAAGCACCTCGCCGACTACGTGGGAGCCTGAACCGATGAGTGCCTTTTCAGATCTGATGGCGATCGCCCCCAAGGTGGCCCTGCACGACCACCTCGACGGCGGGCTGCGCGCCGCGACCGTGTTCGAGCTGGCATCCGACCTTGGGCTGCCACTGCCGGCGTCCGATGCCGCCGGGTTGGCGATCTGGTTCTACGAGGCCGCCGACTCCGGGTCGCTCCCCCGCTACCTGGAGACGTTCGGCCTGACCGTCGCCGTGATGCTGTCGGCCGACAACCTGCGGCGGGTGGCTCGCGAGGCTGTCGAGGACCTGGCGTCCGACGGGGTCGTCTACGCCGAGTTCCGCTGGGCGCCCGAGCAGCACCTGAGCGGCGGGCTGACGATGCTGGACGCCGTCCGCGCCGTCGCCGACGGCCTCGACGAGGGCATGCGGGAGGCGTCCGAGCAGGGACGCCGCATCGAGGCGCGCCAGTTGCTCACCACGCTGCGGCAGGGGCCGCCCACCCTCGACACGGCCGATCTGGTGCTGCAGACCGCCGACCTGGGGGTGGTCGGCTTCGACCTGGCCGGCCCGGAGGCCGGCTTCCCCGCTTCGCGGCATGCGGACGCCGTCGCTCACGTCCTGCGCCACGGCGGCCACGTCACCATCCATGCCGGTGAGGGTGACGGTCCGGCGTCCATCGCTGACGCGCTCGACTGCGGCGCGGAGCGCATCGGCCACGGCGTCCGGCTGATCGAGGACTTCACGCCGCAGGCCGGGCCGACGGCCCGGCGGGTGTTGGACGCCGGCGTCCTGCTGGAGGTGTGTCCGTCGTCGAACCTGCAGACCGGTATCGCGTCGACGATGGCAGAGCATCCGGCGGGGCGGCTCGCCGAACTGGGGGTTCCGCTTGCGATCAGTTGCGACAACCGCCTGATGAGCCGCACGTCGCTGACGCGGGAGTATGTCCGGCTGCACGAAGCGTTCGGGTGGACGCTGGCCGACGTCGAGACGCAGACGATCCTGGCGATGCAGCACGCGTTCTGCGACGAGGCGCTTCGTCGGGAGTTGATCGATGACGTGATCGTGCCGGGCTACCGGGGTCTGTGATGGCGGACGCGCCTGCGACCCGGTACGGCGTGGTGTTCCGCACGCTGCACTGGTTGACGGTGGCGGCGTTGGCCGCCCAGTTCGTGCTGGGTGGAAGGCAGACCGATCCTGGTGTCGGAGTAGGCCGCCCGCGAACTTCTGCAGGTCGACCTGCGGCACACCCGCCACCGGCAGGGTGACCTGGGCCGGCGCCGTCACGTCGGCACCCGTCGGCGGCGTGGCCGACGCCGTGGCCCGGTTGAACACCTGACCCGCGTCGATGTCGGCCTGGGTCAGCGTGTACGTCTTTGAGATGCAGTTGAGACGCGAGTCGCCGGGGGCCAGCGGGTCGGTGGTCGCACCACAGGCCTGCGCGACGATGCCGAGCTTGGCGTCGGCGACGAGCACGTTGTTCAGCGTGGTGTTGCCGGAGTTGCGCACCGAGAACGAGTAGTTCACTGTGTCGCCGGCGTTGATGCGACCGTTGCCGTCGAGGTCGACCGGGATGGCCGCCGTCTTGGTCAGAGTGACCGCGGGTGCTGCGGCGAGCGGCGTCACGGTGGACGCCGACCGCACGAGTGGCTGCCCCTGCGGCGGGGACGCCGCGGCCGTTGCCGAGTTGTGGATGGCCCGATTAGGAGGTCTGATCGACGTGCGTGCGATATCGCGGCGGGCGCCCGCTTCGGACGCTGCGGCAGGTGAGCAGCGCGGGTTCGGCGTGGTCGACCTCAACGTCAACGAGATAGTGCGAGTCCCCCACCGCCACGTGAACTACCGCGCCCGAGGTGCCGCGGGCCGCCAGGCGGGTGGCCACGGCGTCCACCCGCGACTCGCCCAGCCGCTCACGGACCACCTGCTCGGCGAACTGGACCACCCACGGCACCGTGGTGCGCCCACGGAAGTGGGCGAGATCGAGCCGCCCGGCGAGGTGGTCGGCGACCACCCGGACGCCGGCGTCCGGCCCGAGACGTCCGTAGCAGTAGCCGCCCGGCAGGATCAGCAGGTTGGCGGCGAACCGGTCGCCGCCCAGGTGCGAGCACTCCCACACCGCGTCCCCATACGCCGCTCGCAGCGCCGACGCCAGCGGACGCCCCTGCTCGGCGCAGCAGGCGTCGTGGCGTCCGTGGGTGCAGACGAGCAGCAGCGGTTCGGGGTGGGGCTCGAGCCCGACCCCGGATGCCGACCGGACGCCCGACAGGTCGAGGTCGGCCACGGCGTCCAACTCGTCGACCAGAGCAGTCTCCGCCCAGCCGTGCCGCGCGTTCACCACGAAGATGCGCCGCGGGCCGGGCGGGGTCCGCCCCGGCCGACGCATCAACAACGGCCGGACGCCCCACTCGCGTTCCCAGCGCGCGCAGCGGGCCCGCACGGCGTCCGGAAGGCGGTAGCACTGCAGCACCTCCGGGCCCCAGGGGCCCGGCTCCTCGATCAGCAGGAACGCCGACACTGTGGACGCCGTGGCCACCAGCGACTCGCCGCGTTCGAGGCTCGCCTCCGAGCAGCGGAACCGCCGTCCGGACTCCCCCAGCCCCACGCCCAGGATTTCGACGCCGAGATCCCGGTTGCTCGACCGCTCGGCCGCGTCCATCAGCGCACGACTTCCAGCAGACCCTCTCGCACCATCCTGCGGCACAGCACCAGCGCGCTCTGCTCGTCGAGTACGTCGTGCAGGTCACTGGCCCGCAGCTCGCCGGAGGTGTCGACGAGGCGTTGCACGGCGTCCGAGATGCGCCCGGGCAGCGTGAGCGACCGGTCGCCGAGCAGCAGCTTCACCTGGTCGCCGGCCGGCCGGACCAGACACGTGCTCCCCGGACGCCGGCGCAGCAAGGTGGCCGAGTCGAGCTCAGCGACCGCGAGGCGATCGAGCAGGCCCCCGCTCAGCAGTGGTTGGCGTCCGGTCTCGAAGGCGTGCTCGTAGCCGGCGACCACGGCGTCAAGGTCAGCGTCACGCACCGCGGCGGTGAAGTCGGCGAGCTTGTCGCGCAGTGCGGCGGCGAGGGCGTCCGGGTCACTGAACAGGCCGGCGGGCAGCGGCCCGCCGAACGCGTCACCGGCCAGCGCCGGTTCGATCACCTTGCGCAGCAGGTCGCGCCACACGTACCGGTTGATGCCCAGCGTCACGTGCAGGGACGCCGTCTGCTGCGTGCGCGCCATGTGCGGGGTGCCGCTGGGCAGGTACATGCAGGTGCCCGGCAGCATCATCACCTGGTGGGCGCCGGCGTCGTCGTGGACCTCCCACTGTTTGGCGCCGAAGGTCTGGAAGACGAACACGTCGTGGCTGTCGGAGTGCAGCGCGAAGCCTTGGGACCCGGGCGGGGTCAGGTAGGCGTTGGCCTGGCAGGGGTGTCCGAGTTGCTCCTCAAGCCCCCGGACGAGGCGGCGTAGCGGCTCCCAGTAGCGCTGCAGGCCCTGGAACACGATCGTGGCTCCGTCGGCGAACAGGTCGAGGGTCTTGCGGGCGTCGATCAGCCCGGTCATCGGCTTGCCGGCGATGGTCGCCTGCCGGGTGTAGAGGGACTCCGCGAGCACCGAGCCGTCCTTGGCCATCCGCATCTGCGGCGTGCGCAGGGCGGTCTGCGTGATCAGGTGGTCGGCCTGCTCGATGCCGAAGACCCCGTCGAGGTCGGCGGGCGGAATCTCGCGGACGAGGATCCGGCGACCCCACACCTTACGAATGAAGGTGTCAGGGTCGCCGGACAGGAGTTCGAGCGGGTTCATGCCTCAGGAGTCAGTTCCGTCGGCGTCGCCGCCGTCGGTGCCATCGGCGTCTCCACCGTCCGTTCCGTCGGCGTCACCACTGTCACCGTCGACCCCGTCGGTCGAATCGCCGTCGGTGCCGTCCGTTCCGTCGGCGTCACCGCCGTCCGTTCCGTCGGCGTCGCCGCCGTCAGTGCCGTCGGCGTCACCTGCCACGGCCACGCCGGTGAGCTCGTCGCTGACGATCTCGTCGTCGGTCAGGGGATTGGTGTTCTCGGTCATGGGTGCGTCCTCCGTCGGTCGGGGTGCCGCGGGCGACACCGCCACGAGCCAGCACCGCCGACCGGCGATGCGGGGATGTGCCCTCGACTCTAACGCGGCGACCCGCGCCCGACCAGAGGGTGTCCGACCCCCATTGCCGCTTCTCAGCAGGGTTCGCGGACATGCAGAAGGGGGAAGGCCGCTCGGCCTTCCCCCTTCGGTTCACCACGGCGACGCTGGCGTCGGACGCCGCGTCCCGTTCATTACTCGGAGCAGTGAGCGGTGCCCAGCAGTCCGTTGTTGTCCTTGTCGAGCAGGCTGCCCCGCGGTGGCCTGCTTGGCCTGAGCGGTGGTCAGCTTGGTGCCGGTGACCGAGTTGAACAGCGCCTCGGCCTGGGTCATCGCGGCCTGCACGTCAGCGCCGGCGGAGGTACCGTTGCGCAGGTTCAGCTTGGCAGCCATGTACTGGTGCGCCAAGTTGTAGTACGAGTTGCCCTTCGGCGGGGTCCAGAAGACCTGGTACCAGGTCGCGCCCGAGGAGTAGAACGCGGTGTTCTGCTCCAGCGCGCTCAGGTTGGCCCAGTTGTTGTCGTAGGGTGCCGGACCCACCTTGGAATGGGTCTTCCAGTAGCCTGGGTCAGCGTGCACCCCTGCGACACCTGCGGGACGTCGATGGTCACGGTGTGGTCGTCGCTGCCAGTGGTGCCGGTGTCGTCGGTGACGAAGCTCGCCACGTTGTGCACCGAGTACGTGCCGGCCGACGCGTACGGGCCGACGTCGCGCGTGTACGTGTACGTCTTCGGCGCGCAGGTGGTGCCCAGGGTCCGGACGGCTTCGCCGTCGACCTGGTCCGTCACCGTCACGCAGTCGTCGGCGAGCGTGGTGGGGTGACCGAACGTGTACCCCACCGAGCCGGACGCGGTGCGCGCGCCCGCCCCGTAGTTGACAGACGCCGTGGCCGTGTTGGTGCCGTCAACCTTGGCGTCGAGCGCCGCCGTGTAGTCACACGTCACCGAGCCCTGGGCGGCGATCGTCGTCGCCCCGTGGCAGTCGACCTGGGCTCCGGTGATCGAGTCGCTGACCGACACGATGGACGCCGCCTTCGGCCAGATGTTCGTCAGGGTGATGGTGGCCGCCACAGCGAAGTTCGAGTCGACGGAAGTGCGGTCAACCTTGACCGTGTAGTTGACGACGTGGGTCTGCCCGGGCATGAGCACCAGCGCCGACTGGTCGGCGGACTTGTCGATCGTCCACTGGTAGGCCCGCTGGTACGACGTGGTCGCCGTCTTGGTGACGTCGCGCCGTAGTTGTAGCAGAACTCGAGGTGGCTGACCGCGGCCGGCGAGCCGCTGGCGTTGACCGGCGGGTTGAGCGCGGTGTCGCTGGCCAGCAGGGCGTCGTAGACGTTGGCCTGGGGTCCGCCCTTGACGATGACGGCCTCCGGGTTGCGCGATGCCGACCAGTCGAACAGGCTGCGGCTGGCGCCCTGGTAGGCCCCGACCGACAGCGAACCCAGAATGGCTCGCGCAGTACGTTTCATGTGGTCCTCCCCCATCCCCCGATAGGGTGAAAATAATCCGACGTTTCGGATGATCGAAAGGTAACGCTCTCGCCACGAGCGCGGGATGCCCCCCAGCGGGTGACAGTGTTAATCTGGCCTGAGGTCGCGCGCTGGTCTCCCACGTTGCGGACGCCGATCAGAGCGTCTGGCGCCACGGCAACAGGACGCCGAACTGCGGCAGCGCACCTCGCAGCAGCAGCCCGGCCGACCGGTACAGGTCGGTGCGGGCGTGCTCGACCACCAGGTCGGCGAACCAGGGCCCCCAGACCCCCAGGTGTTCGTGTACGAATCGTCCGGCGGCGTCGGTGGCGAAGGCCTGGCCTTCCGTATCGCCGCGCTCGGCGGCGTCCAGTGCGGCGACGGCCAGCTCCCCGACGAACGCCAGCTCCAGCCCGATGTGGTCATCGGGCTCGCGGTTGACCGCCGGCGCGGCCAACCCCGCCGCCGCGTAGGCGCGCCGCACCTGCAGGGTCTCGGCCTCGAACGTGAGACCTTCGTCCGAGCGGTGAACCGACTCCCACGGGCAGGCGGCCATGTGGCCCGGCCCCACGAACAGGTGCGTGTAGTCGGCGACGTACTCCTCGTCGGGCTCCGGGTCGGCCACCACCGACGTCAGCAACTCCAACCCCGCCACGGTGTCGGCGTCGCGGGCCAGCGGCCACGCGGCGATCTGTTCGGCGTCCAGACTCGCGACCGCCGTCGCCCCGGCCTCCTTGCGCAGGAACAGATGCGACAGAAACGCACAGGCCGAGGCCACGGCGTCCAGATCGTCGGCTGTCACATTCCCACCCGCACCATCGAGGCGTAGAAGAGCATGCGCCCGATCACCTCGCCGGCCAGCACCAGCACGAACGCTGCCACCGCGATCGTCGGCATCAGCTTCGCGCCGACGTCACGACCCGACATCCGGTAGAGCAGGTAGCCGAGCAGCGCGATGCCGGCGAAGATCAGCAGGGTCTGGGTCGCCGAGAAGGCGCCGTAGGTGTCGGTCAGCAGCCGAAGCGACTCCTGGGCGGCCGCCGAACCCTGCGTGCCGAGGTAGCCGATGTAGGCCGGCAGACCGACGAACTTCAGCCCCAACGCGAGGATGCCGCCGAACGCGGTGCCCCGAACGGACGCCGCGACCAGGCGCGCGCCGTCGGCGTCCAGTTCGTGCCCTCGCTTCGCGCGCACGGACGCCGCCACCACCAGCGCCGCACCCACGGCCAGCCCGCCGAGCAGGAAGGCCGTGATGAAGAAGCGCAGCGGTGTGTGCCAGGTCGACCAGGCCG
>RRZT011125615.1_pt1 | contig 12987 bp, 10 predicted proteins | sample 2165551 | NCBI WGS metagenome assembly RRZT01 (sample SAMN10456910, study PRJNA506462) | wastewater metagenome | biome: wastewater; feature: sludge; material: wastewater sludge; isolation source: wastewater sludge with Escherichia coli K12::gfp cells carrying plasmid... | place: USA: Moscow, Idaho... | reverse complement strand
TGATCTAACAAAGTGATAAAATAAAACTAAGGAAAGTGGCACAAATCAAACCGAAATTACTGGCACAAATTTAACCGAAATAGGTGGCACAGTTACTCCGAAATGGGTGGCACAAATTGAACCGTTATATCCAAAAGATATTGGAAAAATATAATGATGAGCTTCCTGATGATAAAGTTCTACCAGTTTTAAGCAATCAAAAAATGAATGCTTACCTGAAAGAAATTGGGGATGTGTGTGGTATTACCAAGAACCTCACTTTCCATCTTGCAAGACATACCTTTGCAACTACAGTTACACTAGCAAAGGGCATTCCGATTGAAACTGTTAGTAAAATGCTTGGACATACAAATATTCAAACAACTCAGATCTATGCACGGATCACCAATGAGAAAATCAGCAAGGATATGAGGGGGCTTTCCGCTAAATTTAATGATAGTGAGAAATTGTTTGGATAGGCTCCCGACAATATCATTAATAATGAATTAGAGAAAGATGTAATAACTATATAACCCACGAAACAGCTTCGACTCTGTGTTATTAATTGGATTAATGCAGAGTTGGAGCTGTTTTCTTGGAAGGAAAGTAACGGTTCGGGTATTGCCGCAGTGGGGGATTTTTAGCACAAAAACTCAATCGAAGCACTGCCGTTCGTTTACCTACAAAGGTTTCATAGAAGCACGTCAGCCCCCATTGCGGCAATACCTTGTTATCGGTTCGCCCTTCTTGTCTGTATGTTGTTTGTCCGTTCATTTGGTCTGTCGTGGTGCGTTGGCTTGGTGGCTCTTTTGCAAACTTTGGTTTGTGTGTCGGCTTGTGCGGTTTGCAAATGTGCCATCAAAAGCGTTGGCTTATTGTTTCGTTTGTTTTAAAAAGTCTTTTAGTGTTATTGTCGTTATGCCTAATCCTTTGGCTTTAATTTGCAATCCGTTGTCAGATGTTAGCATTATTGGGTTTTCGGTGTTGTACTTCAACGCTACTGACAAAATAAAGTTGTCAGGCGATTTTTTGTTAAAGTCGTCTGGAAGCAAAGTCAAGTCTGCTGTGTCCATTTTGAGATTTCGCTTATCAAAAATGTCATTGATTTGTTTGATTGCTTTATGAACATTTTTCTTTTGTTCTTCGGTCAATGAAATTTTCAAATAGTCCAATTCGTCAATAACTTTTGCAGATAAAATGACTTGATACTTCTTGTCAATTTTTGAGATAATGTCGGGATAATCAACAAAAACATTTGTGTCTATGATGTAAATATTTTCCTTATCTTTTTTGATTTCCTTTTTCGGTTTCTCAAATTTTGAAAGGTCAATTTTGCCAAGAACTTTCAAACCTGTTTGTGTTTGATGCTGTTCAGTTCCTTTGCTTTCGTCGGGTTGTGGTGTTCGGGTTTCAATTAACTTTCTGTCTGACGTATAATAAAACGAAAATTCCTCATTCAGTTTTTGCAAATATGCTTTTACTTCTTCGTCTAGCTGCGGATAAGAAGTAACAATGTTCGTGTCAGAAATAATAATTGTATGTCGTTTTGCACGACTTGTAGCCACGTTGAACAATCGTTTTTCCAAAGAATGATTATAGCCCGAATTTGGAATAACAAAAATCGCAACATCGGTTGTCAAACCTTGTATTCTTGCAACGGTTTCAATAAGCAAATCTTTGGGATTGCCAACGGTTTGAAAAATGCTTTTTTGCAGTGCTTTTACGGTTTCAATGTAATTGCTCAAAACAGAAATGTGTAAATTTTCATTAGCTTTCAACAAATGAACAACCAACAACTTCGCAATTTCTAACGCATTTTTTGGCTTTTTGTTTCCAACCTCCAAATCGGTTTTTATGAGTGTTGAACCACCTTGTGAATTAAAAAATACACTTACATCGTTTGGTAATTCAAAGAAAGCTAAACGAATATCATTTTTTGCTTTAGATTTTAGGCTGTTGTTGTAAAATAAGCCTGTGTAATTCGCACCTCTATTGGGTAAACGATACGTTTCAGTTAATTGATAAATTGGGATTGATGCTGTGCCTGAAAGTGCTTTTAATCCGTCCACCAAAAAATCGTAATTCTTTTTGCTGACTTTATCTTCGTTAATTGCCACAACAGGCGGAAGCTGTTTAGTGTCGCCAATCCATATATTTTTCTTTCCTAAAAGTTTTGAAGCACCAAACATTGCAAGTAACGCCTGACTTGCTTCATCAACGATTACATAATCAAAAGGTGGATTGTCTTTTATGTTTGTAGCTTCGCTACTTGCAATAAAAAACGTAGATAAAACCAAGTTGCTTGGTTGAGGGTTTAACTCTTTTATTTGTTGTAATTGTGGAATTTCTTTTGCTTCGTCTGTTGAAATTTTGGTTTTAAATACTTTTCCTGTTCCCAATAGGTCGGTTAACGCTGGCTTTTCAGCAACTTCCATTAACGCTCTATTTGTTAATGATGTTACTAAAACAGATTTCCCTTGTTCACAAAGTTTCTTACAGATTTCTGCAATTTGATATGTTTTTCCCGTTCCTGGCGGACCAATTAAAATTAAATGGTCGCTTAACGTTAGTTGATTTAAAATAAAATTTGGAATGTCCTTTTGATTGTCAAGTAAAGACGGTTGCCAATCTGTGTTTTGAAAATCTTGGTCTAAAATCTGATTTACATTTTCCGAATTACTGGTTTGTACTATTTTTTGAAGATTGGCAATGTATTCAAAAGGCGGTTTGTTCGGACCCAAAAGCAAAATCATTTTTTCTGCTTCTGAAATATTTACCGCAAAATCTAAATCTACACCCCGAAAACCTGCCAAACAAAAGTTTGTATCTAAATTTCCGTCTTTATCTTTTGCGGGAGATTGCCAAACACAAACCGTTTCGGTAAAATTTCCTTTTTCTTTTATCAAATCACCATACGTTTTATCGTTCCAATTTCTATAATCTCGTAATTCTTTTGGAACTGTAAAACAGTATAAGTATTCTCCTTTTCGTGGTAAACCACGTTTTGTGGAGAATTTCAAAATCATTTCTCCGTCTTTGAATGTCAGGAATTGAGCAACAAAAAGTTCTTCCCTTTCTTGAAGCAAAAAAGTAGCCGAAGAGTTTAGTTTTTGATTAAACGCTTTTGTTTGTGCTTGAAGTTCTTCTTCAAGGAAATTGCTATGTTCTTGCCTTGTGTATCTCATTTCTATAATAAACTTTCATCATCACTACTCAAATCTTCTTCAGTTTTACGCTCATCAAAACGATAGTCGCTTAAATTGCTCGCAACATTGCTCGGCATTACGCTATTAAAATCAAAATGAACATTGCCAAAGTAATGTAATAATTCCGCAAACTTATCTAATCGGTCGCCTACATCAAGATTTTCGGTGCTGAAACTGATTGTTAGCTTGTCTTGATTTCTTAGAAGTTCATACAGTTTTAAACAACCTAATTTTCCATAGCCAAAATTTACCCAAAACATAGAATTGGGTTTCATCAGCTGTATCCACTCGTTTGCACCGATTTTTAGCGGTTCGTCTTGGTATTTGTAACTTTTCACGACAAGCGGAAATTCAATACCGTCTTTTAGTACACCGTCAATTGTTGAATAATTACCTATACCTTGCGTAAAATCAAAGCCTTCATTTTCCAATCTCTGTTTTACTTGTTCCTTCGCTTCTCTATTAGCTTCTTTTTGGTCGTTTTTTGAAATATCAGAACTAAACTCTGCTCCTAATGTTGCGTTATCGGTTTTGGAAACTTGTTGTTGCAATCTTGCAATTTCTCTTTCAAGTTCTTGCTCTCTGTTTGAACTTTCGCCAAACAAAGCCCACAAATCTTCAAAAGTGAAATCATTTTCTTCATCAGAAGCGATTTTTTGAAGTGTCTTCTTTTTGTCCTCTTTGCTGTTTAGATAAATTGCGTTTTCGTTGATAGCATAATTATCTTCATTATAACGATAAAATACATATTCGTCTATTTCATCAAGTCCAACAGTTTTTGGCATTTCTTCATCATACAGATAAATTGTATAGCTTTCAGTTTCTTTCCATTCTGTTGAATTTTCTTCTAATTCTACATAATCGTATTCGTCTTGAATTACCAAATCATTGTTATTTCTATTATCGTTGATGATTTCTTTAATTTTTTTAAATGTTTCGTATTGCTCATCAGTTGATAATTCAATTTCGTTTTCTTTCAACCATTCAAACGCATTGAAAAGCGTTGTTTCATCATCGTTAAAGCGAGTTTCTTGTGCTAAACGATTATTGTGAAATCCTTTACTATTGCCTTTTAAGAAATTCCGCAATTCAACGACAACAGAGTTTTCTGTCCAAACACCCAAGTCGGATAGAAAAGAGATTTTATTTTCATCTTTACCAATCCATTTTATTAAATAATCAGGCAATACTTCACTTTCACAAGCGTATTTGCTCGGAAATACAGAATGGTTTGGATTAAAACCTAAAATGTTTTCTGTTTCAACGTCATCAATTTTGCTCCAATCAATATTTCTGACGGCTGTTTTTTTATTTTTCTTATCCCATTGATTGTATAAGAAATTTACAAGATTTAATTTCTCATCATCTGATAAATCGTCTTTGATGTATGGACAAATAAATTTATCATCTTCAAAGTATGGTTCTTTTATTAGCAATAAGTTATCATTGTCTTCGACTACAACAGGAAAATCTTTGAAAATTTTGGTAATGCCTTTGTATTTTTGATGTAGAACATTGGATTGTTGTATAAATTCAAATTCCGAAATATATTTATCTGTTCCTAAATCAATTTCTTCTTCATCAACGTTTAGGGCTTTAACCTGACTGAAATCTATTCTTTCAATATACAAGCCATAGAGAAATAAAAATGCTAACTGTTCGGCATTTTCTAACACTTCAACTTGTTCAAAAAACATTTGAAAAATGTCACTTGGTTCAGTTTCTTTACTTACACCAAATAAATTTCCAATTCGTTCTTTATCTAAACCAAGACCTATAAACTGAGTTATCAATCCGCTTAAATGGTCGCTGTTTTCATAATTGTCAGGAAGGATCTTGGCAAGACTAATTTCGTAGTCGTCAATTATTATCTTGTCTGTGAAAGGTGGAATTTCCGAAAGAGTTAATTCCTGTTCCTCTGTTTCAATTATAACTTTGTCTTTAAATTCTTGATAATTGCTTTCTTTTAATTTACCGCAAGCCATTTCCAAGATTTTATACTCGTAATCGTTCTTGGCATATTTGGTGTCCGAATGAAATCTAAACTCTGAAATTTCTTGTAAAAACTTACGTTTAGGCTCATCGTAATGAATAACATCTACAAGAGTTTCCTTGTGTTCATCTGCCTCAACGAAATCCAAAATTATGTTGTGCAAATCTTCGCCTTTTATTATTCCATTTTCGTTGTTGAAATCCGAAAAGTCATAAGGCAAAATAATTAATTCATCAGATAAATAGTTTTCAATAAATTCTTTTGTTTCTTTGTTTGGCGGAACGATTTGAAAGTTGTCTGATTTATCAATTATTTCATAACCATTAGTTTGTTTTTGAATAATATATTCATTGAAAAAGGAACGATGATTATCCTTGAAAAATGACAATAGTTCTTTTATTTCTTTGGCTTCTGTAAGTTCTTCCTTAATGATTTCAATGTTGGGTAAAATGATTTTGTCAAATAAATCTTCTTCTTGAATTAGGTAGTTGCTTAATTTCTCAAAGTTTTCATCTGCTTTAATTTTATAAGAATTTAACCAAGTGTATTTTTTTAGCGAACTATTAACCAATTGAAAAAGAGGTTTTATTTCTCCCTGATTATCACAAAACAATTCAAGTTTTTTGAGTGTTTCATCGCCTATACCAATAAATTTTGTTGCAGGATTGATGAAGTTTCTGAAAAGATTTTGTTTCTGATTGACTGTAAGATTATTTTCGGTTGAAGTCCTTTCTGAAATTGTATCATACAAATCTTCATCTGACTTTAATTTGGACGAAACCTTATCGTAAAAACTAAACGCTGAAATATCCAAATCGGAAATTGAGAGGTCAAGCGATTTTAATTCTATTTGAATATTTATAACCTTATTTGAAAGAAATACCAAATTATCGTTTTTAACGACTTCATTTATTGAATAAAATTCTCCGTTTGAAAATTTGAAAAGGTCAGTTTCAAGCAATCTTTCAATTGCATCTTTTGAAAAATATTCTTTATCAAGTTCTTTTAAAAAGTTGTTGTAGCCCTTTTCGGGCAAACGTTTTATCCAATCATTTAAACAATCTAAATCAGCATTGACAAAAACATCGCGTAAATTCCATTCTTCGATTTCTAATTTTTCTCTTGCTTCATCTATCAACAATCTGTCGTTTTCATTCTCCCACTCAAACCAATGTATATCGTTTAATCCTAAATCTGTTAAAGAAATATCTAAATCAAATTTCTTGATTTTTACATTTTCAACATCATCAGAAAAACCATTTTTAGTTGGAATGTTTTCAGATATGTATTGATGGAAGAACTTTGAAAAGCTATTATTTATATGTGGTTTATTTTTAGGGTCTTTGGATAATAGAAAATTAGCATACAAAGACAAAAACAAACTACGATTATTTTCTTTCTGTTTATTTGAATATTCAATTATATTTTGTGCAATTATTGGCAGAAGTTTTTCATTGATTTGTGAATTAGCTTGAAGTTTACGCCTGTCATTATTCATATCAAAGGCGTTGCAATGCAATAAAAAACTAAAACCATTCTTTTCTTCGTCCATAGAAAAGAACGTATATAGGTTTGGTGCTAATTCGTTTTGTAAATCAATTGCCTTTTTGTAATCACGATAAAACGCAAATGTGAATTTTATGTCCCGATTTTTATTTTTTGGATTTATTTCTGTGAACTCATTACTGCCAATAGGAAAAGAATGTGAGTAATCCAAAACAACTTGTGCTTTGATTTCTTCGCCATTGATGTATATTTTTTGCAAACTGTTCAAGAATTTGAAAGAATATGATAATCCGCTTTTAATTTTATCAATACCTTCATCAAGGAATTTACTTTTCCCTTTGCCTAATTTTAGAAAGAAAATTGAACCGCTTTTTAAATTGTTTGTTTCTTTCAGATTTACATTTTGTAGTGATTGTTTTAAGAACGTCCTCATTTCGGACAATTCATTTTTTGAAAATTTTACGCCTTCTGTGTCGTAGTTTTGCAATTTTAGTTTTTCGTCTAGATGAGAAGGAAAACAAGTGTAAAGCAATTTTACAAGCCAAGGATTTTCGCTATCCTTTTTTACGTCATAACCAACTTTGATTTCATCTTCTTTCAGAAAAGCCTCTAATTGAAAGAATTTATTCCAACTAAAAATAATTGGTCCCGCATAATCGTTTATTATAGCTTCTCGTCCGTCATCAGCACCAACTAACCTGTGTAATATTTTGAAACCGATGCCAAACGTTCCAATATCCTCTCCGTCTTTGTAATTGCCTGCAACATTGATAATTGCGGACATATCACGGTCCGAAAAATAATTACCGTTGTTTATGCAGAGTAAATAGTCCTCATTGTAGCTCACGCTAAAAAATGACGATTTACAATCGTCTGCGTTTTGAATAAGCTCATATATGGCTTGGTCGTCTGCGGCAACATTTAAAGCAATCGTACCTAATAGTTTTCCTAAATTTTCCCTGTTTCCATATATAAGTTTGGAAAAACCTGTTTCTCTTCGTTTTTTGTCTGGGTGTAATGAACCTACAAAATTGAGGTCGATATAACCACTTTCTCTTGCAACTTCTTCTTTGTAGAATTTACGAAAATGAAAAGCATTTCTTGTATATAACATTCTTTGTTTACTCGTTTATATTTGTGCAATGTCCGCTGTGCGGTTGGGGTAAAAGCAAATGTGGTGCAAGGCGTTGGCATTGTGCGGTAGGTTGCACCTCTTTTGATTTTGCTGGAGCGTTGGCTTGTCCTTTCATTTGTCTGTCTGTTAAATTTTAGCACGGTCGTTCAATAGGGTGACCGATAACGGTCAATTGTATGAGTAGTGGCAGATTGCGGGCTTCTTTCCTGTCAAACCGCTACGCAGTTTGAGCGAGCTATAAACCTTGATATTTACCACATCGCCTGCCATTACTTATACAAAATGTTGGGCTGTCGTACTTCATTTATTATCAATCCAGTTTTTCTACTTAATTCTGCCATCTTTCCATCTATAAATTCTTTGTCATTTTCAATAGCAAAAAATCCATAAACATGACTACTCCATTCGTAATTATCATTCATTTCAATTACATAATGGTCAATGTTTTTAGTGTTTCCTTTTTTTGTAATATATATGTCGCTGTGAGAAATACTTGTAATATTCTCAATCTTGTAAGTCCTTGTTTTCAGGTCAAACAATTCGCTAATCTCTATTTGATTATTATTATCAATCCGCACAAACCAGTTTAGTCCAAGAATGAAAAAAGCAATGCCTACAATAGAAAATATTAATTCCAACGGTCTCCAAACTTTTTCACCATCAAATCCGTGTTTCATATTGGTAAACTGCTTATACAAGTCATAATCACCTTTTAGATATAATTTATAAATGAAGTCCATTGGAATTCGTAAAAATCCGAATCCTAAAATAAATCCAGGCAAAAACCAAAATGAATTTGAAGGTTTCATTATGTAATCATAATCACTCGGAAAAAAATTATCTCGAAGATTCGCGCCTAAAATAAAAACAAAGAAACTAATCAGTCCGATAGATAAAAAAATCCATAAAACCGCCATTCCTTCAAGACGACTGAATCTCTTTTTATTTTCCTCAAGCTTCGAAAAATCAGAATTCTTCGGTGGCTTATATGGAAAAATCAGTTGAAAGATTATAAATGCAATTGATACTCCTGAAATTATTATTAATCCATCCATATTTTTTAATTTATGCAGTGTCGTTTTGTATGCAGCCCAACGTCTTATTTACGCAACTCCTCCCTCAGTTTCGCCAATCCTCACTATGTAACTTTCGTAAACCATTATTCATTCCACTCAGTGAATAACATGTATGTGGCTTGTTATCAGTCTTGTATCAGCCTCGAGGTAAAATATACTCATTTCCTATTGACGCAAGTTGTCATTTTGCAATTTATTTTCCCACAAATATAAGACTTTCTTAATAAGCAAAAAAGTCTTTAATAGAATTTTTCTGTAATCTAACTTTCTATGTTACAAATAACTATCCAAATCAAATTCCTCCAACTCATTTGCTGATGCACTCTCACTATCATTATTAACTAAACCCGTTTCATATTTACTCAATATATCCGCCACACGCTGTCTGCCTCCATCTAATTGTTCAATCATAATATCAAATAGAGCAGTTTGTTGCATCAATGATATTGTTTGAGCTGCTTGGCGTTCTTTTTCTTCTGTTGTTTCTTTCTGTTGGATTACTTCTACAGCTTGAGACATCTCCTCAAAAGAAAGCCCTTGGGCAGATTTGATATCCTCATTGGTTAGCAATGCTATTTCTTCTAATTCTAAATCAACAAAAAGATCTTCATCATCATACTCCATTTCAAAATCTACTTGCATCGGTTCAGCATAGTTTTGGGGAGTTATTTGATCTGCTTCTAATGGAATACTAACAATGTAGGTGCTTTTCCCAATAATGGTCCTGGCTCTTTTGGGAATTATCTTATTTATCGGCTTTACACCCTTTTGGTTTTTTCTAAACCAGAGTAATAAAACCAAGTAATAGAGTATGACAAGGATAATAATCAATTTGAGTATCATAATAGGTTCTCCATGTTTTTCTTATACAATTCGTTAATCTCGTCTTTGTGTTTGTCAAAATGATGTTGGATAATTGATTCCACGTAACTGCTCACAGTTGCTTTACCCATGCCCAATATAGTTGCAATTCGTGTAAGTTTTTCATGAGTTGAATTGCTCACATATACAGAACGTCTATCAGGAAGTTCCTTTTTATGAAAGAAAGTTTCTTCATAATTTGCTTTGTTGCTTTGCAAACCAGGAGTTGGCATTGAATTATTCTTATTAAAAGATGAGTTTGATTGTTCAACTTTTATAGCTGGAATAGTTCTTTCCTTTACTGATACATCTTCTTGCTTCATGGGCAACCCTTGAGAAATAAGCTCTTTCATGAAGTTTTCATCTATTATTTTGTTTCCTTTTTTAGCCATATCGTTATAGTTTTATTATGAATCCAATTTCAGTTATCAAATCTTCCAAGTTACTACCTCTCATTAATCGTTTATCTGCCGGAAATAATGTGGAGCGGAAAACAGAAGGTTTATCACCAAACAATTCTTTTTTATAGCGTTTAGTATCGGGAATGTAAGTAGTCATCAAATTTAATTCCAAATCGCTTATCGTTTTTTCATACACTTCATATAAGTTAGTCCTTTCTCTTTTATCAACCTGGTTCCAAAAAAGGTGTAAACCTTTCACGTTGAATTCATCGTTTTGCACCAACAGGTTGTTAATGGTCATAGCAAATGAAAGTGTACTTTCTAATACTACCCGATCAGCAGTAATGGGTGTGAAGATGTAATCCATGGATGCTAAAGATTTGATTACTCCTTCACTGTTAACAGTCCCGGGAAGATCAAAAAAGACAATATCTATTTCATTGGGTTGATTTTTAATATATTCCGATGTAATTGTAATGGCATCTTCCGATGTAGCACAAAGAATTGGATAAGCTTTTTTATTTAAAGATTTAAACTGATTGTACGCATGTAGTTTATAGAGTTGATTACTATTTACCAGTTCGCTATCTCGCTTTCGCATAGCAGTTATGCTGTGTTGGGGATAGTCGCAATCTACAACCGCAACATTGTATCCTTTCAGATAATGCAAATAACTTGCTGCAAGCACCGTGAATGTAGTTTTACCAACGCCACCTTTCTGGGTGGAAAAAGCTACAAATAATGTTTTACTGTTCATCTTGTATTTTTAAGAGTTTATTTATTTTTTATTTTTTGCAAGTGAGTTGTTGATTGATTGAATTATTGAATTCAGTAGTTCATTCATTCATGAAGTCAGTATTTCATTCTTTCAATAATTATTGAGCGTATTCATTATTGCACTCAGATACAAATAAACAGATAAAAACAACCGCTTTTTTATTGTGGCTTTATATGGCTTTTACTGGCTTATCTTGTCACTGCTATCAATTTGACAATACCTGTTTAACTGTGTTACTTTGTTCCAGGAAATTTGATGAGATAAACGGAAAATTATTTGTTCTCAACTTCCTACATTAGTTTTTTATAGACTGAACTCAATCCGCTTTCAATGCGGATTTTATTATCGTCAGATAATAGCAAGGTGTGTTTTGAGCTGCTTGAATCATATTCAGCATCTCAAAACCTTGCCCTTTCAGGGAAATAAATTTTCTCGGAACTCGAAAATTTTAATAGGTAATGTAGTTTAATAGTTATAGTATGGATAAAGATAAAATGAAGAATAAAAAACTCCATAGAGGCGGACGTAAGCCAAAGAAAGATCCGGCAATTTATAGATATTCGGTGAGTTTTAATGCTGTCCAGCATGAACGCTTTTTGACCCTGTTTGAACAATCAGGAATGAGAACCAAAGCTCATTTTATTGTTAAAAGAATATTTGATGAACCGTTTAAGGTTATCCATATTGATAAACCTGTCGTGGATTATTATGCTAAGCTTACAAGTTTCTACTCTCAATTTAGGGCAATTGGCGTAAATTACAACCAGGTGGTTAAGGCTATAAATACGCACCTTACTCCTAAGAAAGCACTTGCTTTTCTCTATAAACTTGAAAGAGCTACTTTAGAACTTGTTACTGTTACACGCAACGTAATAGCACTAACCAAGGCGTTTGAAGAGAAGTACATCAAGACAAATCAGAATAACACTAATAAATAGGATGGTAGCTAAAATTAATGTTGGCAGCTCTCTGTACGGAGTCTTGGCTTACAATCAGAAAAAAATTGATGAAATGCAGGGTAGGGTACTATTCACTAATCGTATGTTTGAAAGCGAAGATGGCAATTTTAATATTCACCGTTGTCTGGAGTGTTTTGAAATGCAATTGCCGCAAGATATTAGAACGGAAAAACCGATTATTCATATCTCTTTAAATCCGCATCCTGATGATAAGCTCAATGACGTTCAACTTTCCGAGATTGCACAAGAGTATATGGATAAATTGGGTTATGGTGCTCAACCTTATATTGTTTACAAACATGAGGATATTAACAGGCATCATATTCATATTGTATCTCTTCGGGTTGATGAGCACGGAAAGAAATTAAACGACAAGTTTGAATTCCGTCGCAGCAAAGATATCACAAGAGAAATTGAGGAAAAGTACAGTTTACGTCCTGCCGAAAAAACGAAAGATAGGGAGTTAACCCAATTTCAGAAAGTAGATTACGAATCTGGAGATATAAAAAAGCAGATATCAAATACAGTAAAAGGTGTAATGAGCAGTTATCGCTTTCAAAGTTTCGGTGAGTTTAAAACATTACTTTCATTATACAATATTTATGCAGAGGAAGTAAAAGGTGAAATCAGAGGCAGACCGTATCACGGTATCGTCTATTCTGCAACCGACGATGATGGCAACAAACAAGGCAATCCCATTAAGTCATCGTTAATTAGCAAATCTGTCGGTATTACTACCCTAAACAACAAGGTAAAGCAAACCTCTGAAATTTGGAAAGAAGGTACTTTAAGGCCTGAAATTAAAGACACTGTTCATAAAGTATTAAGTAACTCAACTTCAGTATCTCAATTCAAGAACAATCTGAAAGAGAAAGGAATAGATGTGATAGTAAGACAAAACAATGAGGGGCGTATATATGGAGTTACTTTTATAGATCATAATAACAGGATTGTGGAATTACTAACTTTACACGGACATATAGTTAAGTCCTAAAAGTAGTATCTTTATCCGATGAAAGAAAGAAAAGTGTATGACCGAGATTTTAAAGTTAATGCGGTCAAATTAAGTTATGAACGGGATAATCTGAGTCAG
>RRZT013000750.1_pt1 | contig 12989 bp, 19 predicted proteins | sample 2165551 | NCBI WGS metagenome assembly RRZT01 (sample SAMN10456910, study PRJNA506462) | wastewater metagenome | biome: wastewater; feature: sludge; material: wastewater sludge; isolation source: wastewater sludge with Escherichia coli K12::gfp cells carrying plasmid... | place: USA: Moscow, Idaho... | reverse complement strand
ATTAAATTTTGATTTTTTATTTAATCATTTCAATAATGGAATAGTTGGATTTCAGAATACAATTTATAAAGGTGGTTTTGAAGCATATTTATTAGCGATATTACTAATGGTTTTTTTTGTTAATGGTATTTATTTCTTAGTTAACTTAATACCATTTTTAAAAGGTGTTGATGGTTGGTTCATTTCTCAATTGTATAAAAAGATTAAAGATCCTGATTTTTATAATATTAATATCCACAAAGAAGTTGAAAAATCATTAGTTGGTAATAAAGCATTTGATAATATTATTGAACCTATTTATAATAAATCTTAAAATTTTGTAATATACACAATTTAAGATATTACTTAATAATACACCAGGACTTAAAAAGGATTATAGATGCAAATATGTGAGCACTGTTTTAACTCAAATTCTGTATCAAATTTTATAATTAATACGGGAATTAAATTATCAATACCTGTGTTATGTAATGAATGTCATAGTATAAGTGAATATAGATTAGAAAGCATGTTTCTAAAAGAACAAGTACAAAAAATAATACTAAAGCATTATGAATATTCAGAAGATTTACTTATCAGTGCTGCATTATATGCAAAAGAAGAAGATGATGATATTTCACTATTTGTAAGTGATGAAATTCGTTATAATTTATATGAAATATGTTCTTTATTGTTTGGATTAGATGATGAAAAATTCATAAATTTAATTACTTGTTCTTCTGGGGATGATTATTCTATTTTTGATAATGCGGAAGAAAATATGTGGATTAATATGAAATGTGATTGGGAAGCTACTACTCGAATAATGCTTGATTGGGATAAATTTTGTGATAATGCAAAATCACAAGATGAAATAGATGATGCAATATATAATTTTACAACAGAACTATCAAAACTAAATTATACATTTACTACATTATCTAAACCAATGTCAAAAATACTATATAGAGCTAGAAATGCTAATAAAGAATCTACATATAATGATATTATTACAGAACCAGCAATTAAGTTAGGTATAGCTCCAAAAGAATCTGCTAAACACAATAGATTTAGTCCTGAAGGAATTCCTTTTGTTTATTTATCAGAAGATGATAATACTATACTTAAAGAGATAAGAGCTATTGAAAATGATAGAGTTGGTGTAGCTAGATTTAAAATATCTGATTTAAATTTAATTGATTTAAGAAAAGAAAATTTACAAATGATTAAAGATGATCCATTTGATAATACTTGTACAGATGAACTCTTATGTAGTTTTAAATTTTTATATGCTTTTTTAGAAGATATATCAAAAAAAGTTGATGATGGTGATGAAGAAAAAAAATACTTTCATTATTTGCCAACTCAAAAAGTTTCTAACCATATAAAATCATTAGGATATGATGGCTTTATTTACAATAGTAGTTTATGTGATGGTATCAATTATCTTTTATTTAATGATAATTATGAATATTTAGATTATAAAATGATAAATGTCAAGTAGTATTAAATGATGTTAATAAATTCTTAAAAAAATTTACTACTTTTGATAAAAATACCTCATCAACTGATGAGGTATTTTTAATTTGCTGAATACATTTTATACTTAAATTTATACTTATGACCTAGAACAATTTCATTTTCTGTATCTAAATCTAATTTGAATGTATATGTATCAATTATTTCATTAGGATAATAGTTATTACATATCTTTTTATTCAACATATCGTCAATTTTTTTATAATCATAATCAATATTAAATACTTTTAAAGTGCAATCTGTAGATTTTCCATTTGCAGTACTTTTACAATTTAGAACTATAGAATTATTTGCCAAATACTCCTTTGATTTTGTGTCAAGTTTTTTATTATCTTTACATATAGCAATTGGATAATTTTTTTTGTTAACATCTATAGGTTTGAAATTTAGTGTAAAGTCTAGTACTGTTGATTTTCTTAATGTATTATCATTTATATCTGTAAAGTTATAACTTAAAACCTTGTTCTCTCCACTTGCAAATGTACATGATGTAGCAACAAGAATTAGGCTAATTGTTTTTTTCATTTGTATCCTTTTTTATGATTTAATTTAACTAAGTATATATAAATACCTTTTTTTTGCTATGAAATCCGAATCTCTTTTTCTATTCTATGAGTATAAATATTCAATACATTGTCATTTTTTGGATTAAAAGTTGTAACATATTTTCTTAATGATTTCATTCTTATCCTGCAAAATAATTTACCTTATTATAGTGAAAAAAATAATATTTTTAATAGAATTATATTTTTTAAAATAGTACGTGTCTAAAGAGTATTAATTAATAATATATATCAAATTAATAAAAAGATATAATATATTATACTTTAGTTATTAGGATAAAAATGTTTTACAAAGATGGTTCATACACAAATGAACAAATAAGTATAATTGAAGCAGAATTTGATGAAATATTAGCTGTTAATGCATTTGCAGGAACAGGAAAAACTTATACATTAGTTGCTTTTTCACAATTAAGAAGTGATAAAAAGATTCTTTATTTGGCTTATAATAAATCAATTGAAAAAGAAGCAAAAGAAAAATTTAAACACCTTTCAAATGTAAGAGTACAGACAACACATGGGTTGGCATATGGTATGTTTGGCAAAAAATATTCAAAGAGATTTGAAGAAAAAGGAATGAAAATTCCAACAAAGATTTATGCTGAGTATTGTGATGATGTAGATGATAAAAATAGATATTACTATGCATATGTATTATCTAAAATCATTACAGATTTTGTACAAAGTGCATATACAATAGAACAATATATAGAGGAATTAATAAAGAATAAAAAAATATTTGAAGATGAGTTTAAAGTACCATTTAACTATTTTCTTTCAAAGTTTGAGATTGTATGGGAAGATTTATTAACAAATGATGAAATGCCTTTTGAACATGATTTTTATTTAAAAGAGTATCAATTATCAGAGCCTTATTTGTCTTTTTATGATTATATATTATTAGATGAAGCACAAGATGCTAATGATTGTGTTATTGATATTATTATGCAGCAATATGGAACAAAGAAAGTTTTTATTGGAGATACGTTTCAACAAATATATGGTTGGAGAGGGGCAGTTAATGCACTTGATAAAGTTAGGAAAAATGCACTAGTTTTATTTCTAACACAGAGCTTTAGATGTGGACAACATATTGCAGAGATTGCGAATAATTATTTAAGAATATCTAATGCACCTAAAGATTTTATAGGTAATGAGAATGTTAAAGATGATGAAGCAGGTTATAAAGATCATGCAATTATTGCAAGAAGTAATGCACAATTATTTCAATATTTAGTTTCTTATGGAAGTGGTAAAAAGATTTATTTTGTTGGTGGAATTAAAGGATATAACTTTAGAGATTTAGTTGATTTAGTAATATTAAGGTATAGCGAGGACAAAAGCAAAATTAGGAACAATTTTTTTAAAGATTTTGAATCAATTGAAGAACTAAAAGAATATGCAGAAAGTGCTAATGAAAACGAAATATTATCAAAAATTAAAGTTTCAATGTCAATACCAAAGCTATCACAAGAACTAAATTCTATTAAAGAAAGAACTGTTAAAAATAAAAATGAAGCTGATTTAATTGTAACAACTGCACATAAATCAAAAGGTTTAGAGTGGGATAGTGTTTTAATATTGAAAGGCTTTGTTGATTTGACCAAAGATGATGTTGTTCAAGAAGAAATAAATTTATTATATGTTGCTATTACAAGAGCAAAAAAAAGATTAATTTCTGAAACTACATTGGTATCAACGAATAGAGTTCTTAGAAAAATTAAGAAACAAGATAAGCTTGTATATGAAGAGTTAGAAATTTAATAATATTAAAGTATAAATAAATATTAATATAATATAATTTATTAATTTTTATAATAAGGAGAATGTATGAGTATTATTGATGATTTAATCGAGAAAGATAGAAAGATTTACAAAACTGTAAAGGCAAAAATATCTGAAGATACAGAACAAAAGATTAAATTTATCTGCGAAAAAACAGGTGTTAAGGAAGATGAATATTTAGGTTTAATTTTAGAAGCATCTGAAATTGAAAAAGTTTATAAAGAGCATAAAAAGAAAGAGCAAGTAGCAACAAAATCTAACGAAGTAGAATAAATATTAATCATGAGATTAATTTATTTATTTTCTGAAATAAAGCAAAACTTTTGCAATAAAATCATAATTAATTTAGACAAAATTATTAGTAAATGTTCAAGTAGAAAAGATAAACAATACATAAATAATATGCTAGATGAAGCAGAAGAATTTAAAGATTTTTCAGAAAAATTTTACAAAAATAAAGAGATTTTGAAGCTTGGAATTGAAGAATTAAAAGAACAAAATGAGAGTTATAAATTAATAATTCAAGGTTTATTTATTCATTATAAAAATAAAAATGATGAAGAAATAAAACACATTTTTAAACTACTAGGTTATGAATTTAAAGAGGAAATTAAATGAGTTTAGATAAGGAATACGAGAATATATTTAGTTTGATTGATATGTTCAGTACTAAAGAAAAGGTATGTAATTTCTTTACTTTCTTTTGTGAAAATACAATAAAAGAATGTAATAGAATTAAAAAAAGTGACACAGAGATTTATTATCCAATTATATATTCTAAAGAACATGAAACATTGTCAATAAGTTTTAATTTTTTTATTAGATGTATTGCAAAGTTTTATGATGCAGGTAATAAACAAACTGAAGAATTGATATGTAAAGATTTAAAAATAGGGCAAGGAAATGAATCGGATTATTTACAATTACACAATAACAGAACATTAATATTAGTTAATATTTTGCAAGATTATTACAGCATAATTCACCCAAACAATAGAAGAATTAATGCTACAAAATTAAAAGGTTTTATTAGTGTTAAAGATAGCTATTTTATACCAATAGTTTATGAAAATGAAAAGAAAGAGCCAATTCAATATGAAACAATTCCTTTAAAAATGGAAAAACTTTTAAAGCTAGGAGTAAGTGAAAATCTTATTGATTCTATAAAAGATTTAGGTTGTGAACATAAGCTTAAAGATGTGGCTTTTAATCAAAGAGAAGTAAACAATTATTGGGAAAATAGTAGATTTTCTACAAGGAAAAGATACGAGTAAAAATTTGCGTGTATATATTATATATATATATACGCATAAATATACTTATTTAAATTATATATTTTAAGTATATAGCTATATATTACTTACACGTAAGTATATATATTTAAATAGATATTTTTAAGATATATAATTTAAGAATATATCATTATATAGACAGTTATATAGATACTTCTACGAAGTAGAACAAGAGGAAGGTAAAACATATGGAAATTTTAAATATTTTTAAACTATCTGTGATTGAAGCAATTTATTTTATACCATACATTATATTTTTTTGTTTGATAATTTACATAGGAATGCTTATTTATAAAAAAATCATAATCTTCAGAGAAAAAAATATTTTTATTGAAGACAAAGAAGAAGTACTTGATGTGTTTGGGTTAAAAAGTTTGAATGATGAAATAAAATTTAAAAATGATTTGAATGAAATAAAGAAAAGTATTGAAAGCGGAAATGGACAAATTAGAGTTGAATTTTCTAAAGCGATGTATATACTGAAAAATTTTAAAGATTATAACTTTTTTTCAAGTGAAGATAACAAAATCATTTTTGAAAAATTAAAAACAATTATAGATAATGAAACAGAAATTGTTAATGAAACTATTGATTCAAAAGTTACAGAAAGAATTAAATCTGAAAAGAGTAATGAAGAGTATAAATATGAATATTTAGATGATGGTTCTGTAAAAATTCTATATCAAAAAGGTTATACAATTATTAAAGATAATGTTGTAATGGAATCAGTTAATTATGCTGCTGAAGAAACAAAAAAACAAGCTGATGAAATTAAAATTAAAACATCAACTAATGCAAAGATTGATGAGATGGAAAAAAGAGTTACTAGTATTGAAGAAACAAAACTTCTAAGTAAGAAAAAAAATAAAGGAACAGAACAAAATCATAAAGAAAACGAAGAAATACTAATTGAAAAAGAAGAGATAAAAAATTCTAATGTAAAAAAAGAAATACTAGAAATGAATAATGATATAGAAAATCTCTTTACAAATTTTAAAATAGAGCAAGAAGAAATAATAAAAGTAAATGTGACAGATAACAATAAAAAAGAAGATGAAATAATTTCTACTACTGAAAATCAAAATAATAAGAATAAATTCCTAAAAGAGTTGTCTTCAAAGTATGAAGAGTTTGAGAATTGTAGTTTAGTATTTATTTTAGAGCAATTAGAAACAGATTTTAAAGAAAGAATAGATGAACTATTAAGTTGGTTGTTTAATCAGAATTCTTTGTTTGATAAAAAGAATAAATTTATATTTTGTGATATTGATGTGGAAAAAGGTTTTTTTTACATAGATGCAAATTTATTTTTATTTTTATTTTCAAAATTTTATAAAAATAAAACAGAAATTGAAAAAACTTTATTATATTCTGGAACTATTGTTAATGCTGATAGTTTGAAAAAAATTTTAAATGCTATTAATAAAATCATGTTTGAGAAATATAAAGATGATTTATTCCATTTTATTGGAAAAACTAAATCTCCATTTACTGAAAGAATTTTATCATACGAAATAGAAGATGAAAAGAGAATTATCTCATCACAAATGATTATGATTAATTTAAATATTACCGATGATGAATTTGAAAAAAGAATTTATAAAATAAAGGAAGATGTTATAGGTATTTGTAAGCCGAAAATATATAAAGTCTCTAGGAAAGACCAAGTTGAAATAAAATCTTTAGGTTATGACTTATTTAAAGATTTTTTAACTGATTAAAGAGTTTATAGAAATTTTTTTTTCAATCTTAGCATACACATAGTGTTTATCTTCTTGAATAGTAAGTTTTTTAATTAATAGCTTACCATTTTTGAAGAAAACATAATTATCATAATCTTTTATCTCAGAAAATAGAATTTTTTTGCATAAAAGATATATACAATTATTGAAGTCTTCAAACTCTTTTAGAAGAAAATAGTTACTTTCAGATATGTTCAAAAATTTTTTATCAAAATATAAAAAACCTGTTATTTTATTTTCATTGTTTAATATATTTAATTTAAGTAAATCATTTTCAATATTGTTTTTAAAGATATTTTCTTCAATATCTAATAACCAATTTTCATTTATGTTAAAATCATTAATTAAAATTTTTAATTCACTAGGATTAAATTTTTTTATACGACCACTACTCAAACCTTTTGCCCTATCTAAGTTTCCATTAGTAATATTATCAGCAAAAATTTTTAAGCTCTTAAAATCAAGTATATGGTTCAAAGTATTTATTTTTTCTTGAACATTCAAGTTTTTCTCCTAGAAATTATAAAATAATTAATTTTAAGCTATTTTTTTATTGATTATAAATATTAAAATAATTAGAATCACGATATTAATTTATTTTCAAATAGTATTTTAATAAAAAAAAATAAATTAGTAGTAAATTAATGACGTATATATCCAAAAAAATTATGCAAATTTAATTATATATTAAAAATGCAATTTTTTTTAATTTTATTAGTGTAATAAATACACTATTAGTGAATATATTACACCAAAAGGAGGTTAATTATATAAGACAAAAAAAATCATTGTAATGCAATAAGAAAGGGGAAAAATTGGAAAATAGATTAATTTATAAGGCAAATCATTTCACTGTTGAAATTCAAATAAGTGAATTAAATTTAGAAAAAATTTACATAGGTAAGATAATTACTAATTGTGACCAAAAAGTATATGTTGAGAATGAATTACTTGTCTTAACAGGAAAACTGAGAAATTCTATAACTACATTTGGATGTGTTACAAGAATAAGAAGTTTTCAAAATAAAGAAATAAAATTCGTTTCATTCAATGAAAATAAAATTATGTTTAAAGATAACGAAGAAGTTTCTTTAAAAGCATATGAAGATGAATTAGAATTTGAATTCTTTTGTGAAGATGTTTATAAAATGGAAATTGAAAAATTTAATCTCACGTTAGATGATTTCATAAAAAAAGAAATGAAATGAGTGATAAATTAGATCCCCTAAAGTTTTGGCAACAATTGCAAGGAACTATTGTATTGCATGATGCTATTTTTGCAACTAGAAAAAAATTAATTAAAAAAAACAAAAACTCAATTAAAATTGAGAATTCAGATAAAAAAATGAATACAGCAATTTACCATAGAGGTTTAACCGTTGTTTTAGAGGCTACAAAAAGTTTTCATATACTTTTTGAAAGATTATTCATAGATATGGATAAAAACGATTTTTTACACACTGCAAGTGTGTCACAAGCATATGATACTCATTTGTTTGAGTATAACAACCGATATAAACTTCTTTCATCAATTGATTTATACACACATACGATGAATGTTGTTAATGAAACTATTAAACTTGCTGAAATAAACAAGTTTCCACAACAAGTGGTTGATATAGCTATAATTTTAGCTATTTTGCATGATTTTGGTAAAAATCAAAGCATCGCTAAAGAGTTCTCTTTTGAGAAAGATATTAAGCATCATAAAATAAGTGCAAACTATGCAAAACACATAATGTTTGAACAATACTTAAAAGATGAAAAACATGGTATTACAAAAGAATTTATCGAAATGATATATTCAATACTTAGAGCTCATCATGAGCAAGAGAGAAATAATAATATGTTTCTTGAAATTCTTATTCATGCAGATCAAAATGCAAGAGAAAAAGAATTATTTGAAATATTAAAAAATAAAAAAAGTAAATAAAGGTTAAAGGTGAAAATATGACAGTAAAAGGACATATACTTCTTTCACTTCCACTTGCTACAATAATAAATACATCAATACAGGAATATTATTTTGGAATAAAATTAAATGAGTTTTATTTAATATTATTCTATATAGGCTTATTTATAGGAACAATATTCCCTGATATAGATGAACCAGAATCTTATATTGGAAGAAAATTTCCAATATTTTCTAATTTACTATCAATTTTTGTAGAACACAGAGGAGTAACACATTTGCTGTTTATTCCCATTTTAATTTTATTCATTAACTATTATTTTGTTGATGATATACACTCAAAAATAGTAATTTATGCATTTGCAATTGGGATATTTTGCCACGATTGTGGGGATCTATTTACAAAAGGAGGAATTAGAGGATTTTTTTATCCTTTTTTTCCGACACTTACATTTGGTTTACTTCCTAGAGCATTTAGATTTTATACAGGTTCAATAGTAGAATTTTTATTTAATATTTTATTAATTACCATAAATGTTTACATTTTTTATCCAAAAATAATATGAATAAAATTTTTTTGGACAATTAAGTAATATTTTATAATAAATTAATATTCTATTATATATTATTATATAAAAATTAGGGATTAATTTGAAAAAATTTTTTTATCCAGAAAGTAACATGTGTATTGATCTTGCAATTAAAGTTGAAAAGATAAAAAAGTTATTGAATAAAAAACTTGATGAGCAAGAAATCACAGTTATTGAATTTCAAGAATATTCTAAAAATATTAATCTTTTAATTAAAAAAAATATTGACCTTGTTGAATCTTGGGAAGAAACACTAAAAGGAAAGAATAAATGAATAATTCTCATAATCCTCATGGAGTACATAAAGTAGGAGATTTTAGTTCGTATGGAGATCCTAGTCTATTTACTTCAGCAAATAGAAATGAGCAAAAAGATTTTGGAATCAATTCAAAACAATATCATTTTCATGCAATTATTCAAGAATTAGAAGATGGAATTATTGAATTATGGAAAGAGCAAAATAAGAATTTTAATAAAGATAGAGAACTACAAGCATCTTCATTATCTGATGCTAAATTTAGAAAAATATATACAACGATGATTACTCCAGTTTTTAAAAATGTACTTTTTGTAATTTGTTTATATTTATTTATACCACTTTTATTCTCCGTAAATATACCAAAAATAAATCATGTTTATATTGATTATATTGCAGTATTTACAGGAATTGTACTTTTATCTAATTATTTATTTGATGGATACATTGTTTATAGAATTAGAAGATATGTGATAGAACAAGTAACAAAAAATTATTACATGATAATTAAAAAAACTTGGAAGAGTTTTGAATTTCTTTTAATTGTTTTGTCTTTATTCTTTTTTGCAATTTCACTCTATTACAATTTTTATACTGTTTTGGAAATCAATGTAGAGAATAAGTATTTAGTAAAATTAATTTCATATTTTGATTTAAGTAAATTACTTGAAATAAATTTGTATTTAGTTCCAATAAATTTAGCTTTATATTTTTTATTTGTAAGAATAATTGATAATAAATCCGCAAAAATTCAGAAAATTGCAATAATTGAATCAAGAAAAAATTCAGAACATAATGCTGATGTTGCAGAATCACTACTCGATGGTACATATTTAGATATAGATATGAAAAATATTTAGTAATAAGAGTTGATTATGCGAAGTCGTTCTCCACCATAATTAATTTATTTAATTCATATACAACAAAACAAAAAAAAGGAAAAAAAATGGAAACAAATAAAAAATCGGTAAAAATGTTCTTTTTACTATTTGCAATTATCTTTTTACAAACATCATTATTTGCATATACTGCATCAACTGGTACTGGTATTTTAAAAGAAGTTGCTGTTGGACAAATGGCAGGAGAGATTGGATTCATTATTGTATTAATGGGTATTGTACTTGCAGGTGTTACATTGTTAACAACAAAAAATCTTATGTTATCGTTAATTGTAGGTATTGGAGCTGTATTTATTGCAATGAGTACTGATATTTCTTCAGGATTAATAACACAATTTGGTAATCAGTTAGGAATATAAGAAGAGGATATTCCTCTTCTTAAAAAGGTAAAGAATCATGAAAGTTGAATTTCCACAATTTATAAATAGAAGTAGATTATTTTTCATTTTTGAAATTGATATGATTTTAATTTGGGCATCTGTACTTTTAGGTGTTTTTTGGATCTTATCAAAAGCAATACCAGTATTTATTTCTCTACCTATTGCAATCTTTGTCTCTTTTCAAGCGATTAAATTATATAGCGAGGCAAAATATGAAAAAGCACCTGGATTTATAAGACACTTTTTTTACAATTTAGGAATGTACAAAATCAAACTTGATGATGAAAAATATGAAGAGTTGAAAGAACGAGATGATAAATCATTTTACCCTTCTGGTTATATTAGAGATTTTAGAGATTAAAACAAGGTGTAATGAATGATTAAACGAATTAGAAAAATTGTTTATGGTAAAGAATATAAAGATGAGCTTGATAATAAAATTTTGAATAATAAAATTTTATGGTTAATGATTATGATTATGATATTTTGGAATTCTATGTTATCAATTGGTTATATGAATGTAAAAGAAAATAATCAGGTAAAAGCAACATTCCCACCGTTTGAATATAATAAAAAAGAACAAGTTATTGGCAATAATTTTGCTGATGATAATCATTTTTTATCATGGGCAATGTTTTATGTATTGACAACTTCAAATTTTGATATTCACAATATTCAAGAGAAGTTTGATTCAGTTGCAAACAATATGTTATTAGAAGACTATATAAGTAAAAAAGAAAATTTCATTAGTTTTGTGGAAAATGTAAAAAAGAATAAATTGAAGTCTAAGTTTATTCCATATAATGATACATGGAAAGTTACCAATAGAGAAGAAAATCATCATAATGTAGAGTCAGCAACAATTAATGTAAAAGGTGAGGTTGCAAATAGGGTTAGTACATATGAACCTATTAGAAAAGAGTGTGATTACACTATTATATTATTTAGAAAAGGTGGAGAAACTTATGTTCAAGATTTTGGTACTACTTGTTTTTAATGTATTTCTATTTGGTAAAGATTTTCCATTAGAACGAACAATTGATGTAAAAATAAATAACAATACTACAACAGTTTTGGAATTTCCTTTTATTATAAAGGATAAATCATTTGATAAATTTAGAAGAATAGTAGATCCTTCTAATGAAAATGATACAAATAAAATTGATGTACCTACAATGAAAAAAGAGATACGTGAAATTGATGGTAAGAAAGTTGTAGTTAGTACAAAAGAAAATTCAAATCAGCAAAATATTAATACAAAACCAATGATTATTAATATTAGTGCTAATGGAAATATAGTTGAATTAAAGCCAAATCAAGAAGGTATCACAAAAATCATTTTATGGGGATATGATTATTATCCTGTAATGGTGAATATAGAAGTTGTTAAAAATGATAATTTAAATGATAATAATGATTATTTCAGATTTCTTGATTATAAGACACCAAAAGATGAAGTAGTAAAGTTTGAAGCTCAAAAACATGAAACTATTATTAGAAAATTAATAAAAAGTGGTTATTTGAATGAAGTACCAGATGGCTATAAAAAAACTGTTATGAACGAAGTTGAAGATAATGATAAGTTCAAAATGGTTTTAAATGAAGTTTATATTGGTAATAAATATGGTTTAAAAATTTATGATTTTATAAATAAAAGCTCTAGCGATTTAGTTATTAAAGATAGGATGTTTTATAAAGAAGGAATGGTGTTTGCGGTATCAATTGAAAAACTTTCAAACAGTGAAAGAGAGGTTATTTTAAAACCCAATGAACTAACAAGAGTCTTTATGGTATTCAAAAACAAAGAATCTTAATCTTTTTCTAATAAAAGCAGTTCTGAAATATCACAGTTAAGAGCAATACATATTTTAGCAATGATTTCAGAATCATATTTTTTTGCTCTATCTTTTTCATAGTGATTTAGTGTTTTGTAGGAGATTTTTGTTTGTTTTTGTAACCAATACAATGTTTTACATCTATTTTTTAACAAAACCCCTAAATTACAACTAATTCGCACATAGTACCTTTTTAATGGCAATTATAATAATTTTT
>RRZT011230470.1_pt1 | contig 12989 bp, 11 predicted proteins | sample 2165551 | NCBI WGS metagenome assembly RRZT01 (sample SAMN10456910, study PRJNA506462) | wastewater metagenome | biome: wastewater; feature: sludge; material: wastewater sludge; isolation source: wastewater sludge with Escherichia coli K12::gfp cells carrying plasmid... | place: USA: Moscow, Idaho... | reverse complement strand
GCCGCCGATGCCGAAACCGGTACGAAGCCGTGCCACTGGCTTGCCGCTATGCTTGTCCGCATGACGACGATGACCCAGGCGACGGCGCAGGCGCAGCCCCGGCCGCCGAAGATTCCCGAATCGGTGCTGGTCGTGATCCACACGCCCGCCCTCGACGTGCTGCTGATCGAGCGGGCCGATCGCCCCGGCTTCTGGCAGAGCGTCACCGGCTCGAAGGACTTTCTCGAGGAGCCGCCGCACGAGACGGCCGCGCGCGAGGTCCGCGAGGAGACCGGCATCCTGCTGGGCGCGCCCGGCGTGCCGGTCGAGGCGCTGCACGACTGGGATCTGCGCAATGTCTACGAGATCTATCCGGTCTGGCGCCACCGCTACGCGCCGGGCGTGACGCACAACACCGAGCATGTCTTCGGCCTGACGGTGCCGGCGGGCACGCCGGTGCAGCTCGCGCCGCGCGAGCATCTGGCCCATGTCTGGCTGCCCTGGCGCGAGGCGGCCGACCGCTGCTTCTCGCCAAGCAATGCCGAGGCCATCCTGCAGCTGCCGCAGCGGCTCGGGAGGATGCGGTGATGACCCGATCGCTGTCAGGCGGGCCGTGGCGCCAGTCGGTGCTGCCCGAGCGCACCGGCACGCTGCGGGTGGCCACCTACAACATCCACAAGGGCGTGCGCGGCATGGGGCCGGGGCGCCGGCTGGAGATCCACAACCTCGGCGCCGGCGTGGCTGCGCTGGATGCGGACCTGGTCTTCCTGCAGGAAGTGCGGCTGTTCCATCATGGCGATGCGCGCCGCTTCGACCACACCTGGTTCGGCTGGCCGGAGCAGGGGCAGGCCGAGTTCCTGGCGCCGGAGGGCTATGAGGCCGCCTACCGCACCAATGCGGTCACCCGCGACGGCGAGCATGGCAATGCGCTGCTGTCGCGCTGGCCGGTGGGCGATGTCGCACATGCCGATGTGTCCGACCACCGCTTCGAGCAGCGCGGCCTGTTGCATGTGCGGGTGCGCTGGCAGGGAACCGAGCTGCATGCGATCGTCGCGCATTTCGGCCTGATCCATGCCAGCCGGGTGCGCCAGGCGCAGCGCCTCGGCCAGTATGTGAACGAGCGCATTCCGGCCGGCGCGCCGGTCATCGTCGCCGGCGACTTCAACGACTGGGGCGAACGGCTCGATCCGCTGTTCGGCCAGGCCGGCCTGGCGCGATCCTGTCCGCCGCAGGGCTCGGTGCGGGCGATGCGCACCTTCCCGTCGCGCATGCCGCTGTTCTCGCTCGACCGGGTCTACACCCGCGGGCTGCACTGCCGCACCGTCACGGTGCCGCGCGGGCCGGCCTGGGTGCGCATGTCCGACCACCTGCCGCTGCTGGTCGAGCTGGAGCCGGCCTGACGATGGGCCTGTCGGAGGCGCTGTCCTGGTATCTGGTGCCCCGGCCGCTGTTCCGTGGCGGCCACCAGGTCGAGCTGCTGCGGGGCGGCGACCAGCTCTTTCCCGCGATGATCCGCGCGATCGAGCGCGCACGCCACGAGGTCTGGCTGGCCACCTACATCGTTCACGACGACGAGGCCACGCGTGCGGTCGAGCGGGCGCTGGCGCAGGCGGCGCGGCGCGGCGTGCGGGTGCGCCTGGTGATCGACGGTTTCGGTTCGCATGACAGCCTGGACCTGATCGAGCCGCGTCTGCGCGCAGCCGGCGTCGCGGTGGCGGTGTTCCGGCCGCTGTCGCGCTGGACGCACTGGCTGCAGCCCGGACAGCTGCGCCGGCTGCACATGAAGCTGTGCGTGGTCGACGGCGAGACCGGCTTCGTCGGCGGCATCAATCTGATCGACGATCGCATCGATCTGCACCACGGTCGCACCGAGCTGCCGCGGCTGGACTTCGCGGTGCAGCTGCGCGGCCCGCTGGCCGAGGCGATGGCGCATGCGACCCGGGCGATGTGGTCGCGGGCCTGGTTCGGCCGGGACTGGCAGCAGGAGCTGCGCTCGCTGCTGCTGGCCGGTCATCCAGTGCGCCGGGCGCGGGCGCTGATCCGGCAGATGCGGCTGACGCGGCGCAGCCCGCACCTGCCGCCGCTGCTCGAGCAGACGCTCGCGCCGGTGCAGGCCGCCTTCGTGGTGCGCGACAACATCCGCCAGCGCCGCACCATCGAGCGTGCCTACATCGACGCGATCCGCCAGGCGCGCGAGCGCATCTGGCTGATCTCGCCCTATTTCTACCCCGGGCAGGAGTTCCGGCGTGCGCTGTGCCGGGCCGCGCGCCGCGGGGTGCAGGTGCGGCTGCTGATGCAGGGCAAGCCGGACTACCGCATCGCCGCGATGGCCGCGCGGGTGCTCTATGACGAGCTGATGGCCTGCGGCGTCGAGATCCACGAGTACACGCCGGCCTTCCTGCATGCCAAGGTGATGCTGGTCGACGAGCACTGGGCCACCGTCGGCTCGTCCAACATCGATCCGATCTCGCTGCTGCTCAATCTCGAGGCCAATCTGATCGTGCGCGATGCGGATTTCGGCGCCGATCTGGCCCGCGAGATCAGCCGCGCGATCGCGGTGTCGGAGCCGGTCACGCCGCAGCGGCTGCGCTCCAGGCGCTGGCTGGTGATGGGGCAGCGCGCGCTGGTGGCCTGGATCGCGCATGTCTATCTGCGCGTGGCCGGGGTGACCGGCCGCTACTGAGGAGGCTGCCGCCGTTTCAGCGGCTGGCCTTCATCTGCTGCAGCGCGGCGATGCGTTCCTCGATCGGCGGGTGGCTGGAGAACAGCGCCATGAAGCCGCTCGGTCGGCCGGAAATGCCCATCGCCGCCAGGCTTTTGGGCATCTCGCCCGGATCAAGGCCGCCCAGGCGGGCCAGCGCATGCATCATCGGGCGGCGGTCGCCCATCAGGCTGGCCGCGCCGGCGTCGGCGCGGAACTCGCGCTGGCGCGAGAACCAGGCCACGATCATCGAGGCCAGCACGCCCAGCACCAGGTCCATCACGATCGTGGTGGCGATGTAGCCGATGCCGGGCGCGTCCTTGTCGTTCTTCAGGATCAGCCGGTCGACCACATAGCCGACGATGCGCGAGATGAAGACCACGAAGGTGTTGACCACACCCTGGATCAGCGTCAGCGTCACCATGTCGCCGTTGGCGACATGCGCGACCTCGTGGCCGATGACCGCCTCGACCTCCTCGCGGGTCATGCTCTGCAGCAGCCCGGTGGAGACCGCCACCAGCGACGAGTCGCGGAAGGCGCCGGTGGCGAAGGCGTTGGGCTCGCCGTCGTAGATCGCGACCTCGGGCATGCCGATGCCGGCCTTCTGCGCGAAGCGGGCCACCGTGCCGACGATCCAGCGGTGCATCGGATCGTTCGAGTCGTTGATGACCTGCGCGCCGGTGCTCCACTTCGCCATCGGCTTGCTCATCAGCAGCGAGACGATCGCGCCGGTGAAGCCCATGAACAGCGAGAACACCAGCAGCACGCCGACATTCAGCCCCTGCGCGTCGAGATAGCGGTTGATGCCCAGCACGCTCGAGGCGATGCCCAGCACCAGCATCACGGCCAGGTTGGTGAGCAGGAACAGGAAGATGCGTTTCACTCGGGACTCCTCACGTTCTGAAACACCATCTGCGGACGCGGCCCCGGTCTGTCAAGAGGCAAGGGGCAAGAAACAAGAAGCAGGAGGCGGCTCGGACGCTTCTCAGTCCGCCAGGCGCCAGTTCAGCGTCTCGCCGCCGCCCATCGGCTTGAGTTCGGCGTCGCCGTAGGGCAGGGTCTCGGGCAGCTGCCAGGGCTCGCGCCTGAGCGTGATCGTTCCGGTGTTGACCGGCAGGCCGTAGAAGGCCGGGCCGTGCAGGCTGGCGAAGCCTTCCAGGCGGTCGAGCGTGCCGGCGCGCTCGAAGGCCTCGGCATAGAGCTCGATCGCCGACAGCGCGGTGTAGCAGCCGGCGCAGGCCGAGGCGTGCTCCTTCAGGTGCGCCGCGTGCGGCGCGCTGTCGGTGCCGAGGAAGAACTTCGGGCTGCCCGAGGTGGCCGAGGCCACCAGCGCGCGGCGGTGTTCCTCGCGCTTGAGCACCGGCAGGCAGTAGTAGTGCGGGCGCAGGCCGCCGGTGAAGATGGCGTTGCGGTTGTAGAGCAGATGGTGCGCGGTGATCGTGGCGGCCATGTTCGGGCCGGCCTCGGCGACATACTGCGCCGCGTCGCGGGTGGTGATGTGCTCGAAGACGATCTTCAGCTCGGGGAAGGCGTCGCGCAGCGGCTCCATCACCTGCTCGATGAAGCGGGCCTCGCGGTCGAAGACATCGACGGACGGATCGGTCACCTCGCCGTGGATCAGCAGCAGCAGGCCCTCGCGCTGCATCATCTCCAGCGTCGCGTGGGTCTTGCGGATGTCGGTGACGCCGGCATCGCTGTTGGTGGTGGCACCGGCCGGGTAGAGCTTGAGCGCGACGACGCCGGCCTCGCGGGCCCGGCGGATCTCGTCGGGCGGCGTGTTGTCGGTCAGGTAGAGCGTCATCAGCGGCTCGAAGTCGACGCCTGCGGGCACGCAGGCGCGAATGCGGTCGCGGTAGGCCACCGCCTGCGCGGCGGTGGTCACCGGCGGCTTCAGGTTGGGCATGATGATCGCGCGGCCGAACTGGCGCGCGGTGTGCGGCACGACCGCGGCCATCGCGGCGCCGTCGCGCACATGCAGATGCCAGTCGTCGGGGCGGATCAGCGTCAGTGACGCAGCGGCGGTCGGGGGGAGAGCGGTCGTGTTCATCACCCCGGATTCTGGCCCAAGGCGGCCGCACGCGTGCCCGACGGCAGTCGGGATTGAAGGGCTATCGCCGGGCGCTGTTCCGGGCGCTGTTCAGCCGCTGGGCGTGGTCTGGCGGCGCTGCAGATCCAGCTTCAGGAAGTCCCACAGCGCCTGGGCGGCGGGCTTGTTGTGGCGCGACACCTCCGGGCGCTCGCGGTACAGCCGCACCTCGATGGTGACCTCGAAGGCCTGCTGCGCCTGGCGCGGACCGGCCGGCACCAGACGGCGCACGCTGACCTCCTTGCGCACCGAGCTGGCCGGCAGGAAGGCCAGGCCGTGGCCCTCGAGCGCCATCGCCTTCAGGCCCTCGGCCATGTCGGTCTCGTAGATCGGCTCGAGGTAGAGCGCGTCGCTGGACTGCTTCAGCAGCAGGTCGACCATGCGGCCCAGGTAGGCGCCGGAGGCATAGCCGAGATAGGGCACGCGGTCGTTCTGGCGGCCGGGCAGCCGGAACAGCGGCTCGCCGTCGCTGCCGGCGCGGGCATAGGGCGCCAGCGTCTCGGTGCCCAGGCACAGGTGCTCGTAGCGCTGCGGGTTGAGCTGCAGCGGCTGCGAGGCATGGTGATAGGCCAGCAGCAGGTCGCAGGACCCTTCGGTGAGCTGCATCACCGCGTCATGCACGTTCATGCCGACCAGCCGGCTCTTGAACGCGCCGAAGCGCTGGCGCAGCTCCATCACCCAGTGCGGGAAGAAGGTGAAGGCCAGCGAGTGCGGCACCGCGAACTCGATCATGTCCTGGCTGGAGGTCTGGTGGCCGCGCATCAGGTTGCGCGCGGCCTGCAGGCTGCCCAGGATCTCCAGCGCCTGCGGCAGCAGCGTCTGGCCGGCCGAGGTGAGCCGGGTCGGATAGGACGAGCGGTCGACCAGGTCGATGCCGGCCCAGGCCTCCAGCGCCTGGATCCGGCGCGAGAACGCCGGCTGGGTCACATGCCGCAGCTGGGCCGAACGCGAGAAGCTGCGCGTCTCGGCCAGGCTGACGAAGTCTTCAAGCCATTTTGTCTCCACCGCGGCAGTGTAGCGGGCTGTCCGATCCCGGGAAATCTTTGACGACTCTCACAACTTCCCCATCAATTCTGGGGGGTGATTGATCTTTTAAATCGACAAGGATTGATTAGCATCGGCTGACCTTCCTTGAATGAAAAAAATGAATCCTCGATCGGGGGGCGGAGATGATGGGCATCTCCGGGCCGATGGATGGGTTTCTCGCCCAGGTGAACTCCGCTTTCAGCCGGATCGCCTTCCAAAATGAATGCAACTTCACTGAAAAGACGGGCCGCGGTCGATCTGTCCCGTCATTCCAATCCGCAGCCGTCCCGCCTGCAGGACGACGAGGTGCACTCCCGGCTGCCCGACGAGGCCGATCCGTCGGCGCTGGCGTCGCGCTGCCCGCTGCTGATGCGGCATCCCCTGACCGGGCGCGACGAGCTGGTGAGCATCGGCTACTCGCGCGCCGTGCTGCTGCTGGGTCCGATCGAGCTGGCCCGGCGGGGCGACTGGGCCATGGTGCTGTTCTGCCTGGCGCTGCCGCTGATCGGTCAGATGCTGCTGGCGCCGTCGGCCAATCGGCGCTTCCTGCTGCGGCTGCTGCGTCAGGGCTATCGGGCGGTGCGCACCCGCCCCGGCCAGGTCAGCCATGCCGAATGGCTGCTGGGCATGCAGCTGCCGCGCCATGAGTCGCGGCGCGCGTCGGGCGAGGCCAGCCGCTGGCGCTGACACCGGCAGCGCATCAGCCGGTTCTGGCGCCCGGGCCCGGTCAGGCCGCGCCGTCGCTGCCCTGCTGCTGCAGCCGCCACATCCGGGCGTAGACACCGTCCTGCGCCAACAGCTCGGCGTGCGTGCCCTGCTCGGCGATGTGGCCGTGCTGCAGCACGACGATGCGGTGCGCGTCGACCACGGTGCTGAGCCGGTGCGCGATCACCAGCGCGGTCTTGCCGCGCGCGGCGCTGGCCAGCTCGGCCTGGATCGCACGCTCGTTGGCCGAGTCCAGCGCCGAGGTCGCCTCGTCGAAGATCAGGATCGGCGGATTCTTCAGCAGCGTGCGCGCGATCGCCACCCGCTGCTTCTCGCCGCCGGAGAGCTTCAGGCCGCGCTCGCCCACCGCCGTCTCGTAGCCCCGGGGCTGCGCGGCGATGAAGTCGTGGATGTGCGCGGCGCGGGCGGCGGCCTCGACCTCGGCCGGACTGGCGCCCGGGCGGCCGTAGGCGATGTTGTAGCCGATGGTGTCGTTGAACAGCACCGTGTCCTGCGGCACGATGCCGATGGCGCGGCGCAGGCTGTCCTGCGTGACCTCGCGGATGTCCTGGCCGTCGATGGTGATGCGGCCCTGCGGCAGGTCGTAGAAGCGGTAGAGCAGGCGCGCCAGCGTGCTCTTGCCCGAGCCCGAGGGGCCCACCACCGCCACCGTCTGCCCGCCCGGAATCTCCAGACAGACATCATGCAGGATCGGCCGCTCCGGGTGGTAGGCGAAGCCGACATGCTCGAAGCGCACCGTGCCCTGCGCGACCGCCAGCGCCGGCGCTCCCGGCCGGTCGGCGACCTCGCGCTCGCGCTCGAGCAGGCCGAACATGCGGCCCAGGTCGGTCAGGCTCTGCTTGATCTCGCGGTAGAGCACGCCCAGGAAGTTCAGCGGGATGTAGAGCTGGATCAGCAGCGCGTTGACCATCACCAGGTCGCCCAGCGTCAGCTCCCTGGCCACCACGCCGCTGGTGGCGCGCCACAGCATCGCCACCAGGCTGGCGGCGATGACGAACTGCTGGCCGGCGTTGAGCAGCGACAGCGTGCCCTGCGACTTGATCTGCGCGCGGCGGTAGGCGTCCAGGCCCTCGTCGTAGCGGCGCGCCTCGAAGGCCTCGTTGTTGAAGTACTTGACCGTCTCGTAGTTCAGCAGCGCATCGACCGCACGGGCGTTGGCCTTCGAGTCCAGCTCGTTCATCTCGCGGCGGAAGCGCGTGCGCCACTCGGTCACGCCGATGGTGAAGGTGCCGTACACCAGCAGCGCCGCCAGCGTGATCCAGACGAAGCCCATGTCGAAGCGCGTGCCCAGCAGCGTCAGCACCAGCCCCAGCTCGACCAGCGTCGGCACGATGGTGTAGAGCGAGTAGCTCACCAGCGACTGCAGCGCGCGGGTGCCGCGCTCGATGTCGCGGCTCATGCCGCCGGTCTGGCGCTCGAGGTGGAAGCGCAGGCTCAGCGCGTGCAGGTGCTCGAAGGCCTCCAGCGCGATGCGCCGCGCCGCGCCATGGGTCGCCTTGGCGAAGACCAGCTCGCGCAGCTCGGTGAAGACGGTGGTCGAGAAGCGCAGGCCCGCGTAGCCCAGCAGCAGCCCCAGCGGCACCACCACCAGCGCACGCGGATCGCCGGCCGGCAGGGCGAGCTGGTCGACCAGCTCCTTCAGCAGCAGCGGCACGCCGACATTGGCCGCCTTCGCCGCGACCAGGAAGATCAGCGCCAGCGCCATGCGTGCGCGGTAGTCCCACAGATAGGGCACCAGCCGGCGCAGCGTGGTCCAGTCGCTGCGGGGCGGGGCGGAGGAGTCGGCGGGAGAGGGGTCGAGGGTGCCGCGGCGCATCGGGGTTCGATCCGGGACAATACCGGCGAGGTGAAATGAATGAGTGTGACTGAAACGAGGACTTCCTGCCCTGACGCCGCCGGCCCGGCCGGTGCGGGCGAGCCGCCCGGCCTGGGCGGCGCCCCCGGCTCGCATCAGCGCGAGCTGGTGCTGCGGGTGATGCCGATGCCGTCGGATGCCAACGGCAACGGCGACATCTTCGGCGGCTGGATCATGGCGCAGGTCGACATCGCCGGTGCGGTGCTGCCGGCGCGCATCGCGCGCGGGCGCATCACCACGGTGGCGGTCAACCAGTTCGTCTTCCGCAATGCGGTCTCGATCGGCGATCTGCTGAGCTTCTACGCCACCGTGACCCGCATCGGCACCACCTCGGTGAGCGTGCAGGTCGAGGTCTACGCCGAGCGCAATCCGGCCGAGCCCCGGGTGGTCAAGGTGACCGAGGCCAGCCTGACCTATGTCGCGATCGACCGCGAGGGCCGGCCCAGGCCGCTGCCTGTGGCGGTGCCTGCGCCGCCCGCACCCCCGGCCAGCGGCGGCTGAGCGCCCGCAAGCGCCGGGCTCGAGGGCCAGTCCGCGACGATCTGCGTCGCCAGCGCCTCGGCCCAGACGCGGTACAGCGCCGGCCCGGGATGAAAGCCGTCGGCGGCCATCAGGGCTTCCGGCGACTCCCGCCGCAGCGCGACCGGCATCTCGACATGCACTCGCGCGCCCGAGTCGGCCGCCCAGCGCTGCAGCGCCTGGTCCAGCCGCCGGGACGAGGCGCCCAGCAGGCGGCGCAGCGGCTGGGGCAGGGCGGGAAAGCGCGCCATCGGCGGCACGGCCGACACCACGCTGAGCTGCACGCCGGCCAGCTCGCGTGCGCTGGTCTCGAGCGCGCTCATCTGGCGAATCCAGCGGGCCGGCGAGGTGCCGGCGATCGCGTCGTTGACGCCCAGCGCGGTCACCATCACGTCCGCAGGCGGCAGCCGCCCCTGCGCGGCCAGCGTGCGCAGTGCCGCGGCGGCCTCGGGCGTGGTCCAGCCGGTCCGGGCGACCAGCTGCCAGGCCACCGGCGCCTGCAGCCGCCGGGCCAGCGCCTGCGCAAGCCGGCCGGCCAGCGCCTCGTCCTGGGTGCTGGCGCCCACGCCGGCCCCGGAGGAATCGCCGACGATCAGCAGCCGCAGCCGGGGCGCCGCATGGCCGGCGTGATCCGATCCGATCAGACCGAGTCGCGCCCCGCTCGCCTCCGGCAGCTTCGGCACCCGGCGCCGCACCTGCCGCCCCTGCCAGAGCAGCAGCGGTGCGAGCAGGATCCGGGCAAGCGCCAGCATCGGCATCGGGTCGGTCGGCCTCAGGCGAAGCGGGAGAAGTCCGGCTGGCGCTTCTGGAAGAAGGCCTGGAAGGCCTCCTGCGCCTCGGGGCTGCGCAGCCGGGCGGCGAACAGCTCGGCCTCGGTGGCGATGACCGCGCGCAGCTGCTCGCGCTGCGGCGCGCGCATCAGGCGCTTGCTCTCGCGCACCGCGCCCGGCGGCAGCTGGTTGAAGCGCTCGGCCACGCGCCGGGCCTGGTTGACCACCTCGCTGGCGGGCAGCACCGCGTTGGCCAGGCCGAGCTCGGCCGCCTCCGAGCCGGTGAAGGGATCGCCCAGCAGCAGCTTCTCGGCCGCGCGCATCGGGCCCAGGCGCTGCGGCACCAGCAGGCTGGCGCCGAACTCCGGCACCAGGCCCAGGCCGACGAAGGGCATCGCCAGCCGCGCCTCGTCGCTGACATAGACGAAGTCGCAGTGCAGCAGCATCGTCATGCCGATGCCGATGGCCGCGCCGGTCACCGCTGCCACCACCGGCTTGTCGCAGTCGAGCAGCGCCTCCATGAAGCGGAAGACCGGCGAGTCCATGCCCTGCGGCGGGCGCTGCATGAAGTCCTCGAGGTCGTTGCCGGAGGTGAAGATCCCGGGCTGGCCGGTGATCAGCACCGCACGCACCGACGGCTCGGCCTGCGCGGCGCGCAGCGCCTCGGCCATCGCCTCGTACATCGCCAGCGTCAGCGCGTTCTTCTTCTCGGGGCGTGCAATCTCGATCGTGGCCACGCCGTTCAGCGTCGCGGTGCGAATGGTGGGGATGCTCATCGAAGTCTCCTGGGCAATCGGGAATCTTAAGCTCCCGGGCTGGAAAAGACGCGGCCGCCGCATCCGATCGGTCGGAGGCGGCGGCCAGCAGGGCGCCGGCCGGAGCCAGCGCCAAGGTCAGACGCGCTCGAAGATCCCGGCCGCGCCCTGGCCGGTGCCGACGCACATGGTCAGCATGCCGTACTTCATCTGGCGGCGACGCAGCGCGTGCACCACGGTGGCAGCGCGGATCGCGCCGGTGGCGCCCAGCGGGTGGCCGAGCGCGATCGCGCCGCCCATCGGGTTGACCTTGGCCGCATCGAGCCCGACGGTGTCGATCACCGCCAGCGCCTGCGCCGCGAAGGCCTCGTTCAGCTCGATCCAGTCGATGTCGCCGAGCTGCAGGCCGGCCGACTTCAGCGCCGCCGGAATCGCCGCGATCGGACCGATGCCCATGATCTCGGGCGGCACGCCGCGGCTGGCGAAGCTGACGAAGCGCGCCAGCGGCTGGAGGTTGTGCTCGCGCACCGCGCGCTCGCTGGCCAGGATCAGGGCGCCGGCGCCATCGCTGGTCTGCGAGCTGTTGCCGGCGGTCACGCTGCCCTTGGCGGCGAAGACGGGCCGCAGCTTGCCCAGGCCTTCGAGCGAGGTGTCGGGCCGCGCGCCCTCGTCGCGGCTGACCGTGCGGGTGCTGACGCGCACCTCGCCGGTGGCGAGGTCGGGCGTGCGCTCGGTGATCTCGACCGGCGTGGTCTCGGCGTCGAACTCGCCCGCCGCCTGCGCCGCCAGCGCCTTCTGGTGCGAGGCCAGCGCAAAGGCGTCCTGGCGCTCGCGGCCGACCTTCCACTGCTGCGCGACCTTCTCGGCGGTCAGGCCCATGCCGTAGGCGATGCCGACGTTCTCGTCGCGCTCGAAGATCGAGGGGTTGAAGCTCGGGCTGAAGCCGCTCATCGGCACCAGGCTCATGCTCTCGGCGCCGCCGGCGATCATCACGTCGGCCTCGCCGACGCGGATGCGGTCGGCGGCCATCTGGATCGCCGACAGGCCCGAGGCGCAGAAGCGGTTGACGGTGATGCCGCCGACCGTGTTCGGCAGCCCGGCCAGCAGCGCGCCGATGCGCGCCATGTTGAGCCCTTGCGGGCCTTCGGGCATCGCGCAGCCGATGATGGCGTCCTCGATCGCGGCCGGATCGAGCGTCGGCACCTGGGCCAGCGCGCCGCGCAGCGCCGCGACCAGCAGGTCGTCGGGGCGGGTGTGGCGGAAGAAGCCGCGATGCGACTTGCCGATCGGCGTGCGGGTGGCGGCGACGATGTAGGCGTCCTGCAGTTGCTTGCTCATGTGGGGTTCTCCGTGTCGCCGCGTCAGTTGCGCACCGGCTTGCCGGTCTGCAGCATGCCCATGATGCGTTCCTGGGTCTTGGGGTGTTCGAGCAGCGCGCAGAAGCGCTGGCGCTCCAGCGCCATCAGGTATTCCTCGGTCACGACCGTGCCGGCGTCGACCTCGCCGCCGCAGACCACCTCGGCGATCAGGCCGGCGATGTGATAGTCGTGCTGGCTGATGAAGCCGCCGTCGCGCATGCCCACCAGGCTGGCGCGGATGGTGGCGATGGCGCTGCGCCCGGCCACCGGGATCAGCGACTTCTGCGGCGGGCGGTAGCCGGCGTCGGCCAGCGCCCGGGCCTGCCCGAGCGCGACATGCAGCAGCTCGTCCTTGTGCGCGACGATCACGTCCGCGTCCTGCAGATAGCCGAGCTGGCGCGACTCCAGCGCGCTGGTGCCGACGGTGGCCATCGCCGCCGCCTGGAAGGCGTCCTTCAGGAAGGGCAGCAGATCGGTGCCCGGCGCGGTCGCGGCCTTCTCGGCGGCGCGGCGCGCGATGTACGCCAGCCCGCCGCCGCCCGGGATCAGCCCGACGCCGACCTCGACCAGACCGACATAGCTCTCCATCGCCGCGACCCGGCGCGCGCAGTGCACCGCCAGCTCGCAGCCGCCGCCCAGCGCCAGCCCGCGCATCGCCGCCACCACCGGCACGCTGGCGTAGCGCACCCGCAGCATCAGGTCCTGCAGCTTCTTCTCTTCCGGTGCGATGCCCTTGGCGCCGGCCTTCATGAACACCGGCATCAGCGCTTCGAGGTTGGCGCCGGCCGAGAACACATCGTCCGGCGACCAGATCACCAGACCCTGGTAGCTGGCCTCGGCCAGTTCCACCGCCTTCAGCAGACCGGCGGTGACGGTCGGGCTGATCAGGTGCAGCTTGCAGTCGATGCTGGCGATCAGCACCTCGCCGTCGAGCGTCCAGACGCGCACTTCCTCGTTGCGGAAGACCTCGGTGCCGCTCTTGAGTGCCGGCACCGCGTTCTCGCCGACGACGGTCTCGGGGAAATGCTGGCGCTGGTAGACCGGCAGCGCCGGGCGGGCCAGATAGGTACCTTGCGCGGCCGACCACGAGCCCTCCGGCGTGTGCACGCCGCTGCGGCCGTCGAAGACCCAGTCGGGCAGCGGCGCGCTGGAGAGCGCCTTGCCCGCGTCGATGTCTTCCTTCACCCAGCCGGCGACCTGCTGCCATCCGGCCG
>RRZT012089667.1_pt1 | contig 12990 bp, 10 predicted proteins | sample 2165551 | NCBI WGS metagenome assembly RRZT01 (sample SAMN10456910, study PRJNA506462) | wastewater metagenome | biome: wastewater; feature: sludge; material: wastewater sludge; isolation source: wastewater sludge with Escherichia coli K12::gfp cells carrying plasmid... | place: USA: Moscow, Idaho... | reverse complement strand
TTAGAGTACAAAATAGATTCTACAACAACCATCTTTGTTGGGCCAAAATTTACCAAGTCAAATTCTAAATACAATAACGATTCTTTTGAGAAATCTTTCGACGATAGCGGGCAACTCGTAAATGAAAGTAAAGGTCAAGTTTTTGATGATAGTGATAGAGGAAGTTTTAGTAATGCGATAAATTTTAATAAAAGATTCAAACGAAAAGGACGTTTTTTAAGTTTATCATTTAATAATGATAATTCAAAAGAAGATTTAAGTTCTTTAAATAAAACCAACACGTTATTTTACCAAGGTTCGGATCCAGATATTATACGAAACCAAATTAGAAAAAATAAGAATGTAGTAGATAAATACGTGGCTGAAATTGAATATTCAGAACCCATTACGGACTCTCTAAAAGTCAAATTTGGACTGAATTACAATACGGAATTCAAATCAGATGATAGGAACACCTATGATTTTAACTCGGGTTCTCAAGCCTATTCTGATTTAAATCCAGAGTTGACCAATCATTTGACTTCGGAAACAAAAATATTCCGACCTCAAACTGGATTTTCCCTAAAAAAGAAAAAATACGACATAAACGCTACTGTTGGGCCCTCTATTGTTCAGTTTGATAATAACTCATTTTATCTTGGACTCCCAACTAGTTTGTCTAAAAATTATGTTTTGCCTTATGCCAATGCGCGACTTGGATACCGATTTAACAAGTCCAAATCGATTTACTTAAACTATAGTTATGATGTTGATTTTCCTAACGCAAATCAAATTTTACCTGTGGAGGATTTATCCAATCCATTGAGTACAGTTGTGGGTAATGTAGATTTAAAACCAAGTAGAAATCAAGGAGGTTATTTTAGTTTTCGTAATTATGACTATGCTACACGCTCGGGCTATTCTATTTATTTTGGTGGTGATTTATATGATAATCAAGTAGTTTCCTCGGTGCTTTACGATACTAGTATAAAAAGCAAGACTACCTTTGAGAATGTTTCAGGGACCTATTCTACTTGGTCTGGATCTTCTTGGAACAAAACGATTAAGAGAGATGCTCATACATTTAAATATGGAGTGGGTTTTAGTGCTAATTATGGATTGTCAAAAGGTTTTGTAAATGGAGAAATGTTTGAAGCCAAAACACTAAGATTAAATCCAAGAGCTAATTTTACCTATGAATACGGTGAGTTGTTGACTATTAATCCAACCTATAACTTTGCTTACAATGATTCTAAATATACTAACTATAGAACAAGTGGAGCTTCAAGTGTAACCCATCGTTTTAATATACAAACCACTAATTATTGGCCTAAAAATTGGGTTTTTGGTAATGATTTTGGATACACCTATAACTCTAATATTGCAGATGGTTTCAAGAAAGATTTTTATTTGTGGAATACCAGTTTAGCGTATAGTTTTTTTGATAAAAAAATGACGGCAAAAGTTAAAGTCTATGACCTGTTGAATCAGAATCAAAGTGCTACAAGAACTATTTCACCAACAAATATTCGCGACGAGGAAAACACTGTTTTAAAAAGATATTTGATGTTTTCATTGACTTATAAACTGAATAAGTTTGGTGGTAAAGAAAAATCTTCTCGCGGTAACAGGATAATGATGCACTAAAATGATTTAGAAAACAACTGTTCATTTTGTGGCTTGTTGTTTGTACTCCAGGTTATATGAAATAGTGATGCCTATTTTATTTTACACCAGCTACCCATCTAAAACTGGTGGGGGCAACCAAGTTCTAGCAATGATTTCATGCGAGCTGTAACACCTTATCCTTTGCAGTAGGAGCAAAGCAAAGTAACGAAGTTCCTCTTACTACTTTTTTAGCTGCAGTTGGCGCCATTGGATCGTAAGTCGTTTAGTTATTCGTTTTTTTACCCTAAAAAACAGCAATAATTTTGGTTTGTTTTACAAGAATAATTAGTCTTTAGTTTTTTGGTCTTTAATTTTTTGCAATAATCCTGCCAATTCAAAGACAATTTCTGCCTTTTGGGTCGCAAGATTGTTTTTTTCTCCAAGGTCATTCTCTAAATCATACAATTGTGGTAGCAGGCTGTTACCTAGTTCGATGTTGGTTAAGAGGTTTATCTCTGGGCCTTTGTTTGGCTCAATGTATTTCCAATTGTCTTTTACGATTGCCAAAGAGGTAATTCCCTGTTTAATCAGTACGGTTCTTCCCTTGTTTGTTTTACCTAATAGTACGTTGATCATATCCTCGCTGTCGGTGGCTTCGCTTTTTACGGGCTTGATTTTGAGCATTTTTGAAAAAGAAGCCATAAAATCAATTTGCGACAACAACGCTTTGGATATGCCGTTTTTAGTTTGAGAAGGCCAACTGATAATCATTGGTATTCTTGTTCCAGCTTCAAAAGTACTGTATTTTCCACCTCGCAAAACTCCTCCAGGAGTATGACCGTTTAATTTTGAAACAGCTTCGTCTTCATAGCCATCATCGAGTACGGGACCGTTATCGCTACTGAAAATAATCATAGTGTTTTTTGCAATACCTAAACTTTCGAGTTGTTTCATGATTTCGCCCACTGCCCAGTCCATTTGTAAAATAGCATCGCCACGATATCCTAAATTACTTTTTCCTTTGAACATTGTAGAAGGCATTCTAGGTACATGAGGTTCTGTGAGCGAATAATAAAGAAAGAAAGGCTGTTTTTTATTAGATTCAATAAATTCTTTTGCTTTAACTAAAAAAGTCAAAGGCATTTCCTCATCGGTCCATCTGGCTTTGTTTCCTCCACTCATGTAACCAATACGACCAATGCCATTTACGATTGTATTGTTGTGTCCATGATTGGGTGAAGATCGCATTTTTAAAAGTTCAGGATTTTCTTTTCCAGTTGGATCAGTACCCACTTTTTTAGCATAATCTACCTGAATTGGATCATTAATGTCCAAAGCTACAACGGTATGGTTTTCTACAAAAACACTTGGAACGCGATCAGCCGTTGCTGGAAAAATATAGGAATAATCAAAGCCTACCTCATTAGGGCCGGGTTTCAATTCGCCATTCCATTCTTTTTCTAATTGATCCCCCAGTCCTAAATGCCATTTTCCAACTATTCCAGTTTTATATCCTGCTTTTTGAAAAAGGGAAGGCAAAGTGGTTTTGTTTGTAGGTACAATCAGGGCAGCATCTCCGGGTAAAATTCCAGTTCCGGCTTTACGCCAAGGATATATTCCAGTCATCAAAGCATAGCGAGACGGTGTGCAGGTTGCTGAGGTCGAATGCGCATTAGTAAAAAGAACCCCTTGACTTGCTAGTTTGTCAATATTGGGCGTTGTGATTTTAGTAGCTCCATAGCAACTCAAGTCTCCATAACCTAAATCATCAACATAAATAAAAACAACATTGGGTTTTTGTTGAGAAAAAACGGATCCTGATAAAAGGCAGCAAATAATTATGGCTTTAATTTTTTTCATTATATATTTATTAATGATTCAGCAATTCGATTGTTTCACTTTATTTGTAAAAGCAAAAGTCCGTTTTATTTTGTAAAAATAAAGAGTTTTTTTTTATAAATGGTTTAGAATGTTACTACTATCTGTTAAAATGTGTATTTATAGCAGAACTTATGTGAATAATTGATGTTTAGTCTTGAATATTTATATTGGAGTGAAATAGCAAAAATCCCGAGCAATCGGGATTTTTTTGGTTAAGATGCATTTGCATGATTAGCTTTCTTCTTCTTCGTCTTCCAAAGTTTCCATTGGATGATCGCCATACCAATCTTTGAATGTTTTTGTAGTTGTATAATCATCACGTAACACAGTATACACCATAAATAATAGTAAAGGTATACCAATGCAATATAGTGTCATTAGTACCGGCAAAGCAACATTAGTTTGACATAAACCGGCAAATACAAAAACATAAATGGTGGTAAACCACACGAGTTTAATTGCAAAATTTTTCATGGCTATATCTTTTTATTAAAGTTACGCCAGGAATTTTAAATTTTAAGTTAATGTATTGATAATCAATGCTTAAAATATAAAAAACATTGTTTATTTTAAGTGTCGGTTAAAGTTTCTTTTGAAGTTTTATTTTATGAAAAATACTGACGCGGATAATGTCCCTGTTGAAATAATCGACCCCATTAGCGCATCGTTGAAAATGGTTTGGGTAGTCTAATACTCTTGCAATATATTTATTCATGTCTATTGTTGTAACTCGGCATAAATTGCATTTTGATCAAATTCGGTATGCAAAGACCATTTTTCATTCAATTGGAGCTGATTGTAATAAAGTGTCCAAAGGATGTTTTGGTGATCTATATTTCTCTCTGATTGTGCAATTATTGCTGAGCTTGTGAGTAAAAATAGGAAAAAACAATAAAATTTCTTGGTTTTTATTTTGAGCTAACTATAAAAAAATACCCTATTGTTTTGATAGGGTATTTGTGTTTTTAAAATCTAATGACTACCAATCTCCGCCAGATCCACCGCCAGAGAAACCTCCACCACCAAATCCACCACCGAAACCTCCTCCGCCAAATCCACCACCAGAGGAACCGCCGCCGTAACCGCCGCCGTAACCGCCTCCGCCACTGTTTCTTCCCAGGCTGCTCAGAATAATTACATCCAATAAACTCGGGCCTATACCGCCACCTCTGTTACCAGAGTTTCCGCCACCACCTTTGTTACGGGATAGCAACACTAGTATAATGATGACAATAATGATTAAGGGTAAAATAGGAAATCCTTTATCGTTGGTTTTTTTAACGCGTTCACCTTTGTATTTTCCTTTGAAAACATCAAATAAAGCATCCGTTCCTTTATCAAGTCCTTTGTAATAACTTCCTGCTTTAAATTCTGGAATAATAATGTTTCGGGTAATTTCTCCACCAATACCGGCGGTTAATCGATCTTCAAGACCATATCCAGGGGATATCCATATTTTTCTTTCGGCTTTTGCCAATAAAATAAGTACACCATTGTCATTTTTTGCAGTTCCGCCAATTCCCCAAGCATGCCCCCATTTTGGAGTAAGGATACCAATATCTTCTCCTTTAAGGCTTTCTATGGTAATAACCACAATTTGGGTTGTAGTAGAGTCGGAATATTTAATCAGTTTTTCTTCTAACTGCGTTTTTTCTGTTGCGCTTAAAACATTTGCGTAATCATAAACCGAAGTCTGTAATGTTGGTTTTTCAGGAATGGTAAATTGAGCAAAGCTAATTTGTGTGAATAACAAACAAACAAACAGCTTAAGGGAAATTAGGGTACTTTTTTTTTGTAATCGCATTATCCTCTAGATATTTCGTTTGATAATTCATTTGAATCCCCTTCTTGCCAAGGGAAATAGTGTTGTAATTGTTCACCAGCTCGGGTGATTCCATCAATGAGTCCTTGTTTGAAATTCCCATTTTTGAAATGAGAGACCATAACATCTCGGGTGCAGTTCCAGAAGTCATCTTGAACGACGTCATTAATGCCTTTGTCTCCACATATCACAAAACGTCTATCTTCTACCGCTAAGTAAATTAAAACACCATTTTGAAGCTCGGTTTCATCCATTTTTAGTTCATGAAAAACTTCCATGGCGCGATCATACGCATCCATAGGAGTTGTTTTTTCTAGATGAACTCTAATCTCGCCAGAAGTATTTTTTTCAGCCATACGAATAGCTTCAACAATTTCTTGTTCTTCTTCTTTGGTTAAAAAATCTTCTACTTTTGACATGGGAATTATTATTTTTTTAAGCAATTAATATAAATTAGGGAGAAGGGATGAATTGTTAATAAAAAAACCATTAAGAAATTAAGATTCATTAAGCCTTAATGGTCTAAATTTCTTAATGGTTTATTTTTTTTGTATAAAAAAACAAGCTTTTAAAATGCTTTATTATAAAGTATGTTGTGCGTTTGTTTTGTTAAAATTTTACTTCAACAGGTTTGTCTGCACCTTCAACTGCAGTAAAATAGGCTTTCTCTTTGAATCCAAACATTCCAGCAAACAAGCTGTTTGGGAAGGTTTTAATATGAGAATTGTATGGTTTTACAGCTTCGTTGAAACGCGTTCTCGCCGTTAAAATTTGATTTTCTGTACTTGCCAATTCGTCTTGTAATTTCAAGAAGTTTTGGTTGGCTTTCAATTCAGGATACGCTTCTACTGTTACTAATAATCTAGACAATGAACTGCTTACGCCACTTTGTGCTTTGTTGAATTCTGCTAATTGTTCCGGAGTAATATTTGCAGGATCAATTTTTACAGAAGTAGCTTTAGAACGCGCTTCGATAACAGCTGTCAACGTGCTTTTTTCAAAATCAGCGGCGCCTTTTACGGTATTTACTAAATTCCCAATAAGGTCGTTTCTTCTTTGATATGCGGTTTGAACATCACCCCAAGATTGTTCTACATTTTGGTTTAGCACTACTGCTGTATTGTTAATTCCTTTAACCCAGCCGTAAATTCCAAAAATTACAACCGCTCCAATAATCCAAGGCAAAAATCTTTTCATGTTTATTTAATTTAATGTTTATTATTTAGTTTTTAATTTTCAAGTGACATTGCGTTTTTAAAGCTCGTTTTTTATGTTTGTTAATTGCGTGCGTATTGTTTCTAATTTCCGAATAATTTCAAATTTATCTAATGTCTTCTTTTGACCTTCTTTCAAATGTGTTTTGGCTCCTTCAAGTGTAAAACCTCTTTCTTTGACCAAATGATAGATTAATTGTAAATTAGTAATATCCTCTGGAGTAAACATTCGATTGCCTTTAGCATTCTTTTTTGGTTTCAGTATATCAAATTCATTGTCCCAAAAACGAATCAGCGATGCATTCACATCAAACGCTTTGGCTACTTCGCCAATACTGTAATATCTTTTATCTTTAGATAATTCAATATGCATGTCTATTTCTTGTTTTTGTCCAGTTGAATGAGCCGCTGAACACTAGTTTTTTTATCTTCTATCTCAACACTACTAATTGAGCACTAACCACTATTTTTAGAATCTTAATCTAATGATTGATTCTCCTGATTAGCTAATTTTGCGATAACAACATATTCCACCGCCGATATATTCCCGTAATAAAAATTAAGCGGATTTACGACTTTACCATCTTTATGAACCTCATAATGTAAATGTGGCCCTTCAGATCTTCCTGTACTTCCTACATATCCTATAACATCGCCTCGTTTTACACGTTGTCCCGCTCTAGCTTTATATTTGCTCAAATGCGCGTATAAAGTCTCGTATCCAAATCCATGCCGAATAACAATATGATTTCCATATCCTGAAGCGGTATTGTCAGCTCTTGCTACAACTCCGTCACCAGTGGCATAAATGGGCGTTCCTGTTTTGGCCGTAAAGTCCATGCCTTCATGCATTTTTCTTGCTTTTGTAAAAGGATCCGTTCGGTATCCAAAACCAGATGCCATTTGTTTTAAATTCTCATTTCGGACTGGCTGAATGGCAGGAATAGCTGCCAATAAATCACTTTTGGCATCTGCTAATTTCAAAATATCATCCAATGATTTTGACTGAATCGCTAATTCCTTGCTAAGCACATCAATTCTTTTTGTGGTATTAATTACCAACTGGGAATTATCGTAACCTTCTAATATTTTATACCTGTTTTTTCCTAGAAATCCCTCTTTCCGTATTGAATCTGGAATCGCCGATTTGTTAAAATACACCCGATACAAATTATTGTCACGATCTTCAATAGCATCAACAACAGCATTTAATTGGTCCATTTTTTTGTTCAGCAAAGCATAATTCAATCTCAAATGCTCAATTTCACGTGTCTGCAAACGATCTTTTGGCGTTTCAAAATAAGGAGTGTTCAATAAAATAATAAAACTCAGAAAACCAAACAGCGCAGCTGCCAATAAAAATAGGATAATAACACCAAATTTTATTCTTTTTCGTGTTTTTATTTTTCTATAAGCTAGATTTTCGGAATCGTAATAATATTTTACTTTCGACATATTTTAAAATACCCTATTTTTGTACGCTGTAAAAGGTTAGACGAACAAATTTAATAAATGTTTCATTTGTTACGCCCTTTTTTCAATAATAAATAAAACAATGTGCCTATTCTAGTTATTCGTTGCAAGTTCTCGTTTATAAATCTTTTTTTCTAATGAGCCAGCAGGAGCTTCCTCCGGTCGCTCTGCCACCTCAAGAAAAAATAAATTTATAAATCTCGAAGCTTTACACTGCAAACACTAAGTGTTCAGTGAACTCCGCTGAAAATAAGAGCGTGTGAGATAATCTAGGGCATAAGAAATTAAAAGATTTAATGATTAGAAGATTGAAAAACTCAATTCGAAATAATCTTTAAATTTTTGAATCTTTAAAACATTTAAATAAAAAAAATGACATCACAAGACGTACGTAAACAATTTCTGGATTTTTTCGCATCAAATGGACACCTAATTGTTCCATCAGCACCCATAGTTCTCAAAGATGACCCAACACTGATGTTCAATAACTCAGGAATGGCTCAGTTCAAAGAATATTTTCTAGGAAACGCCACGCCAAAAAGCAATAGAATTGCCGATACGCAAAAATGTCTTCGTGTTTCAGGAAAACATAATGACCTAGAAGATGTTGGATTTGATACCTACCACCACACCATGTTCGAAATGTTAGGGAATTGGTCTTTTGGTGATTATTTCAAAAAAGAGGCCATCAACTGGGCATGGCAACTTTTGACCGAAGTGTATAAAATTCCAAAAGAAAACTTATACGTTTCTGTTTTTGAAGGAAATCCCGAAGAAAACGTACCGTTCGACCAAGAAGCTTGGGATATTTGGAAGGAATTGATTGATGAACACCGAATCATTCTTGGAAATAAAAAAGACAATTTCTGGGAAATGGGTGATCAAGGCCCTTGTGGACCGTGTTCAGAAATTCACGTTGACATTCGTTCTGCAGAAGAAAAAGCTTTAGTTTCAGGAAAAAGTTTAGTCAACAATGATCATCCGCAAGTTGTAGAAATCTGGAACAATGTATTTATGGAGTTCAACCGTAAAGCCGATGGTTCTCTAGAGAAATTACCTGCAAAACATGTAGATACCGGAATGGGATTTGAGCGTTTGTGTATGGCCTTACAAGGGAAAACTTCAAATTATGATACTGATGTTTTTACGCCACTTATTGAAAAAGTAGAGCAAATCACAGGATTAAAATATATATCAAATTCCGTAGTGACAAGTCGCGACTGGTCCGTGCCGAATGCAGATGAGGAGAAAACAAACATCGCAATTCGTGTAATTGTAGATCACGTTCGTGCCGTAGCTTTTGCAATTGCTGACGGACAATTACCATCCAACACGGGAGCTGGTTATGTAATTCGTAGGATTTTGCGTCGTGCTATTCGTTATGGATTTACATTCTTGAATACTAAAGAACCGTTTATTTATCAATTGGTTGCCGTTTTGGCCAATCAAATGGGCGAATTTTTCCCCGAAATCAAAACCCAACAACAATTGGTTACTAATGTGATTCGTGAAGAAGAAGCTTCTTTCTTGAGAACATTAGACCAAGGGTTGCAATTATTAGATAATGTAGTTTCTAAAACGTCAGGAACTGAAGTTTCTGGAACTAAAGCATTTGAATTATATGATACTTTTGGTTTCCCAAAAGACTTAACAGCTTTGATATTGAAAGAAAAAGGAATGTCTTTCAATGAAGGAGAATTTGATGCTTCAATGCAAGCTCAAAAAGCGCGTTCTCGTGCTGCATCAGAAGTTTCAACTGAAGACTGGTCTGTTTTAATTCCTGGAAATGTAGAAACATTCGTTGGCTATGACCAAACTGAAACCGAAGTGAAAATTACTAGAATTCGTAAAGTTGACAGTAAAAAAGACGGAGTTTTGTACCAAATCGTATTAGACAATACGCCATTCTATCCAGAAGGTGGCGGACAAGTGGGCGACAGGGGAACACTAGTTTCCGCAAACGAGACGATAGAAATCATCGACACTAAAAAAGAAAATAACTTAATCCTACATTTTACAAAACAACTTCCAGAAAACATTGAAGCTAGTTTTGTAGCTAAAGTAAATCAGGATTTGAGAAGTTTATCTTCTAAAAATCACTCGGCTACGCACTTGATGCACCAAGCCTTGAGAAGTATTTTAGGAACACATGTGGAACAAAAAGGTTCCCTAGTAAATCCAAACTACTTGCGTTTTGACTTTTCACATTTTGCTAAAATGACAGAATCTGAATTGCAACAAGTGGAGGATTTTGTAAATGCAAGAATTCAAGAACAATTACCATTGATAGAAAGAAGAAGCATTCCTTTTGCGCAAGCAGTTCAAGAAGGAGCGATGGCGTTGTTTGGAGAAAAATACGGCGATGAGGTTCGCGCAATCAAATTTGGCGAAAGCATGGAATTATGTGGTGGAATTCACGTGAAAAACACGGCTGAAATCTGGTATTTCAAAATCGTTTCGGAAGGAGCGGTTGCTGCGGGAATTCGCCGTATCGAAGCCATTACAAGTGATGCGGTAAAAGCTCATTTTGCTTCCTATGAAAACACATTGAATGAAGTAAAAACAGCGTTGAAAAACCCTCAGGATATTTTGAAAGCCGTTCATTCGATGCAAGAAGAAAATGCCAAATTAGCCAAACAAATAGAGGCTTTGGTGAAAGACAAAGTTAAAAACTTGAAAGCAAGTTTGATTGCTGAAATTCAGGAAATAAACGGTGTTCAGTTTTTGGCAAAACAAGTTGATTTGAATCCGGAAGGAGCAAAAAATTTGGTGTATGAATTAGGTAATTTGGGAAACAACTTATTTCTAGTTTTGGCAACAGCCGAAGAGGAAAAACCTATGCTAACGTGTTACGTTTCGAAAGAATTAGTGGCGCAGAAAAACCTTAATGCTGGACAAGTAGTTCGTGAATTAGGAAAATACATCCAAGGAGGCGGAGGCGGACAACCGTTTTTTGCGACAGCAGGAGGTAAAAAAGTCGAAGGAATTCAAGAAGCTTTGGAAAAAGCAGTTGCGTTTTTAAAGTAAATCGAAAGATTTCGTTACAGAATGATTTAAGATTGTTTATATCCCTTAAAATTAATTATGAAAATACAAATGACTTTTAATTGTCTTTAAATGAAGAAAAACAAAATATTCTGGATACTATCGGTTTGTTTATTAACATTTTGTTCCTGTTCGTCGGACAAGGATGATTCATTAAAGTTTATAAAGAAGATAGTTGAATCTTCGGAAGGAGGTGTTTCCGAAACAACTTTGTTTACTTATAAAAGGAATCAAATTAGTAGTGCTGACGGTACTCAGAAACGCACTGATTTTACGTATACGGACGGTTTTATTACGAAAACGGTAACGTTGAATAAAGTAAGCCAGCTTCTTGAGACTGTTGTATATAGTTATCTGGAAGGTAATTTAGTTGAAGTTGTTTCTTTTGGAAATTATAGAATAATTTACATTCATAACGCAGATAAAACGGTTTCTTATGAAAAATTCACGACGGTTTCACCAAATCAGGAAGTGAAAGAATTTCATGGAATATTGTATTTGGAAAATGAAAATTTCATCAAAGACGAAAGAATTTTTGACAATACCGCAGCAGGTGTTGTAGCAAAACACAATGTAATTTTTGATTATGATGCGAAACGCAATCCGTTATATAATATATTGGGTTACAAAAAACTGTTAGATTACAATGAAGGAATTTCTTCAAACAATAGTTTGATGCGTACCGTAACAACAAATTTTTCAAAAGACGACCAAATTACATCATCGGCTAGTTTGTATAAAAGCACTTTTAAATACGATTCGGAGAATTATCCAACGGAACGCATTTCAGAAACCGCTGTTGCTGGTAATGGAAATGTAGGTTATTTGAAAACACAGTATTTCTACTAAGAAAACAGTCATTTTTATAACAACCCTTTCGTGTTTTGAACTCTGAAAGGGTTTTTTATTTCGGATTTTTAACCAATGAAAAAAGAGTGAAACCCGGAATATTTCGCTAAAATTATTGAAATTTGTAACAAATAAAACAGCAATGCAATTCAGAACCCAAATTCCCATTCCTAAAAATAATTATCCCATAGATTATAATGCTACCATTATGTCTTTAGGCTCTTGTTTTGCGGTAAATATAGCAGAGAAATTGGACTATTTTAAATTTCATAATAACTGTAATCCATTTGGGATTTTATTCCATCCGTTGGCGATTGAAAAGATACTTGATTTTGCTGTTTCGGGAAAGCACTTTACAGAAAACGACGTTTTTTTTTACAATGAACGCTGGCATTGTTTTGATGTGCATTCGGATTGTAGTAATTCAAACAAAGAGGATTTATTAGCTTCCTTAAATACAATAATCAAATCTACAAAACTGCAATTACAAGAAGCGTCCCATATTATTATCACTTATGGAACCTCGTGGGTTTATCGAAATACAGAAGGTAATTCTATTGTGGCTAATTGCCATAAAGTGCCACAAAAGCAGTTCAAGAAAGAATTACTTTCTGTTGAAGAAATAGAAAAAGGTATTGCAAACACAATCAAATTAATTTATTCAGTAAATCCTAATTGCACTATTATTTTCACTGTTTCGCCGGTGCGTCACATCAAAGACGGTTTTGTCGAAAATCAGGTGAGTAAAGCAAATTTAATTTCTGCTTTGTATACTGTTTTGCAAGTTTCCCCTTCGGGGGCGGAGGGGGCTTATTTTCCCAGTTACGAAATAATGATGGATGAACTAAGGGATTATCGGTTCTATGCCGAAGACATGTTGCATCCCAATCCAGTTGCAATTGATTATATTTGGGAACGTTTTAAAGAAACTACGATTTCAGAAACTGCTTTTTCTACTATGGCAGAAGTAGAAAGTATTCAAAAAAGCTTGTCTCACAGACCTTTCAATCCAAAATCTAAAAGCCATTTGAAATTTGAGTCTAAAGTCAGAGAAAAAATCATTAAATTGGAAAATCAATATTCATTCATGAAATTTTAATTATGCTTAGAAGAATACTT